>ENA-OPTB01000290-OPTB01000290.1-human-gut-metagenome-genome-assembly--contig:-NODE-290-length-51926-cov-9.799445_pt1 | contig 51926 bp, 73 predicted proteins | sample MGYA00241810_ERZ501911 | MGnify/ENA primary metagenome ERZ501911 (study PRJEB25962, sample SAMEA2042304) | human gut metagenome | biome: human gut; feature: human-associated habitat; material: faeces... | reverse complement strand
TTCCAAAACAACAAGAGCGGTGGCCCGGCTATATCACTGTGGAAACAAAAGCCGGGTCACTTTAATAAAAACCAATATATTAAACCTATTGTCCGTGATACTCCATTTCATTTCAAGTTACCAAAAGTTAAACTATTGATTATGAGCAAAATAAGGCTATAAATATTTGGTTAACTCACTGATAATGAGTATCTTTACAATACTAAAAAACAACCCAATTAAAACATAATAGCAATGAAAGCAACAGACCTTTTCAATTATAAAAAAGAAGATTTTGAGACAATAGAATCTTTTTCAAAGAGGGTATATGAAACAGCCAAAAGATACAGAAGTTCATTACACTTTACACCGCAAGAAAGCTACCATGTGTTAGTGATTCTCTCAAAGTATTACAAAGAAAGTGTATCTGACATTCTTTCTGCAATAAGAGACATTGAATTTAGATGTGCTTCAAAAAAATACAGAATACAATGGGTAAAGTGTTTAGCTGACCATTATTTAGTGATAGATAAAAGATAAGTTTAACCAGCAGGGGGAAATCCTTGCACAATATATAAGAGCAATGAACACATATTACAAGTTTGCGCCAAACGTATTTTTGGCAAAGTGCGAAGAAAAGCACGAAAGAGGTGAGGAAATTCTAGTTACAACCAAGTATGGAAAAGAGAATGAAAGCATAGTATTTAACCTGATATTTGAGCGCGACGGATTCTATTATTACTCCATCGTAAGAGCTGACGGATTCAACGTACAAGAATGGGCTAAACGTAGAGCCGAACGTAGACGTGAATGGTCTGTATCAGCAGATAAAAAAAGTATTGAATATTCCAAAAAGTCAAATAAGGATAGAGATTTTCTTTCACTTGGAGAACCCATTAAAGTAGGGCATCATAGCGAAAGACGACACAGAAAAGCGATAGAGGATGCTTGGTACAACATGGGCAAAAGTGTTGAATTTAGCGACAAAGCAACAAAACATGAAAGAGAAGCCGAATACTGGGACAAGCGAGCTACAACCATCAACCTATCCATGCCGGAAAGTATCGACTTTTATGCGCACAAGCTGGAAGAAGCCAAAGAATACCATGAAGGTATAAAGTCAGGCAAATATCCACGTGAACACTCCTACACTCTTACTTATGCAAAAAAAGCAGTAAATGAAGCTCAAAAGAATTATGATCTTGCAGTAAAATTATGGGGAGAATAAAAATGGAAAAGTTGATTAGAAACGATAACGCACCATTAAAGAACAAGTTTTAGAATATTTATTCAAACATAGAACCCTCCCCAAATATTATCCATTCCAATGAAACTCCATAGTCATAAACAAGATAATATATCCATTCGGGCTTCAAAACACTACGGTCTGGATTTTTTCTCACATTTGCTATATTGGTACGAGTTATATTGTGCTTCCTCGTGAATGTTTTAAGCCCACGAATGCGTCTCTGTGCTTTGAGCATATCAACCGCTTCAAAGAAACGTTTGGTTATAGCGATTCCTTCCTTAGAAATTTTCATGGCTCAAGTTTTAGTAACTGTTCTATTTCTTGTTTTATATCTTCTGGAGTTTTAATATAAGTAGCTATTTTATTGAATAGCTCATCGTTGTCTTTACTACTCTGTTTAAGAAACACCATTGATTCCCCTCCGTTATCCATGACAAATAGAGTATCTTTATTTATCTTGTATTTTATTGTATCAGCCCAATATTCTGAGTGTATGCTTATTTGGTTCTCATTTATATGTTCCCAATTTATTAAATCAACCGTACCAATACTTGATGTAGAATCTTCCGGGGAAACTGACCACATGATTCCAGAACCTCCTTTTTTAAAAATAGCGTGGTTAATTGTCAAAATTTCTCCATTATATAGATGAATCGAATTCTTATCTTGCTCCCAATGTCCCACCAGTTGTTCATTTGCACAACTAAATAATGTCAATAATTGTAGTGCTATAATTACGTAGAAAAGGATTTTCATAAGTCACAATTTAGAATGCTTGTTTCTGCGTTTATTGCTTTTTCTAATTATTATGTCTTTCTGCTTATTTATACGTTCAGAAATCTGTTGAATTTAGTCTTTGGAATTCATGGCTATTTTAGTTTTAAGCATACATATCTTCCACTTTGTTTTTCAATACAATTAGTATTTTTCTTTTCAGCACTTTGTTTTCAGAATCTACAATGGAGGAAATACAATCGTCTAACAGTTTGAACATCTTGACTGTTGCGTTGTCTTTCGCTTTTTCAGTCTTCAATGTGCCGAATTTTGCTTCATAAATATCGAACGCATCACAAGCTATCCTTATGATGTTCTCATTCTTATTGTCGTCTACTTTTTGCTTCGCAACACATGCGGATTCATGATTCAGCTTTATATCGTTTTCCATCATCCACTTCATATGTTCGCATACAGTCTCGTATCTACTGTTTAGCGTATCCAGATTCTTTGTCTTGTCAATGATTGATAGGCTTTCGTTTATGATCTTCAATCGGCTTCTTCCCTCTATCTCAACCGTTGCATAACGTACCGAAGATTCGTATACCAAGCGTTTTTCTTGCTCACTCAGTATATGCTTCCTCGGTCTTAATCCTAATAGTTTGCCAAATAACCCCATTACACCATCTATTTCTTCTTGTCTTTTCTCTTAATGGTATGTTTCAGTTTCAGCACGGCGAAGTTTAGTTCTATTTCGGTCTCCGTCTCGTTCGTCTGCATATCCTCCCCGAACAGGTCTGCCATGATCTCCCCGCTTTTCTGCATGAGCGATTTTTGGGTGAACTGGTCAGGATTCGCCGATAGCTCTCCTATGGTTCTCGACAACTCCCTCAATTTGGCGAATGCCTCTATAATGGCAATCGTGGTCTCTGTCGCTTGGGGGCTTTTTAGGATAGTCGCCAGCATATAAAGTCCTTTCTCTGTGAATGCTTTCGGTATTGCCCGGCTTTTAGGGCTGTTTGCAATCAAATTTTTTGACCGCAACTCTTTAAGTTCCTGTTTACCAAGTTCAAACACATACCCTTCTGGGAATTTGCTTGGGTTGTTTTTTACAGCTTGGTTTATCTCTCTCGTCTCCACTCCGTAGAGCTCTGCCACAGCGAAGTCAAAAATGACATCTTGTTCCTGCAGGTGGACAATTTTGTCTTTAACCGATTGATATGTTAGTAATTTCATGATTCTTGTAAATTTTAATAGCTGTTTCACTTCAAAGACATGCTTTGCAGGACTCTATATAATCCGAAAACATCTTGTAGCGACACCTCAAAAGGCGGATATTCCGGTGACATTGAGAGTCTTCTGAACTGTTATGGAGAACTCCGCCACTCCTATCTTTTGTGCTCATTGTGTTTATCATTGTTCAAATAATAAGATATATATTTTGATGGCTCTCACTAAGTATTTTCTTAATTAATTCTTTCATTACTTTACTATTATAATAGTTTTTCTTATATTAAGAAATTATTTAGTATATTGCGATTGTTAACCATCTAATCTTGTTTATCTAATGAACTCCTCAAAATACATATTAAATCATCTTTGGATTTTATTGTTGTTTCAAGAGACTTTATCGTAGCCTCATGTCCACTAACGATTCTTTCGAGGTATTGTATCCTTTGATTAAGCATGTCTATTTCGTTCAAGTTATTTTGGACGCCTGAACTAGTATTCTCTATTGTGACTGTTCCGTCAGGGTCAATAATTTTTTGAGTACCTTTTTCCGGCAATGATATAGAGATGTTATTATTAAAATCTCCTCGATAGATATTGCCCTTATTATTGTTCCCGATAATTCCTGAATTATTGCTTAGCATTTCTCCTTCTCCATACAACAACCATTCTAATTTGTATTTTGGGAAAGCACTAACTATTTTTTCACATGTTGAACGTGATGGCGATCGATGTTCATTGATAATTCTTGTGATTGTAACATTATTGTTCAATCCAATTGCTGCACTAAAAGAGTTTTTATTTAATCCCTCTTTTTCAATAATTAATTTTATTCTTTCCCAGCCTTCCATAATACTGTCAGTTAATTAATGTTATTATACTAACTTTTAAAAGAAAATAGTTTGTGTTTTTGCAAACTGTTAGTATCTTTGCCTCTATAATCATTGAAACAAACCTATTTCAAGATTGAAACAAAAACTATAATGCGCAAATATAAACGATTAAATGTAAAAAAGCAATGAGAAAAGTAAAATACATCAGTATACCATCAAAGATTATTAAGGAGATAGCCGCCGAGGTAGGTTGTACAGACCGCACTGTCTACGGGGCGATAAACTTCCGCACGGACGGAGAACAGCCAGAACGCATAAGGGAGCTTGCTCTCAAAAAGGGCGGAATCGTCTCACACAAGATGGTAGGATAAACAAAACGATTGAAACATTAGAGAAATATTAAGCAAACGATAAAATCAAAACAATATTATGATGACGTCCACAGAACCCCAAGTATCGCTTTCCGGCCGATACTCGACCAACGAGACTTGCAAGATACTCGGCATCGACAGGAGCACACTGTTCCGTTACACGAAGAATGGAATCATCAAATTCGGTTACAGGAGGTGTAACGGTCGAAAATTCTACCCGGGAAGTGAGATAATTCGGATTTGGAAATCCATGATGTAAAAGCCGGGGAGTAGCTCAACGGTAGAGCAACCGAATAAAAGAACCAATATGTTGGGTATCGGTTCTTCGGAGCGAGCAAGGGTTCGATTCCCGCCTCCCCACAAAAAAGCTCATTGACATGTTGGCGTACGTGAAGAACACCGAGAGTCGCAATAGCGGGAACGCCGAGACTTGCGACGGGTCGGGGTGAAGTAACGAAGTCGTGACGTGTAAGTAATATCCGGCAATTCGGCAACCGGGCACGCTTCACCAAGTTCAATGAATAGAAACGAACGAAAAAATGGAGAGAGAAAGGGATTGCCTTTCTAGGCAAGAATAGTTCAGACAGCTTTCCATTACCCTATATTTCCCCTGCCCGTCGGATTCGGGTTGAAAAAACAGTCATCTGTTGCAGGGGAACGAAATTAAACAAACCTGTGAACATGCACACAACCTGTATTATCCCACGGTCAACAATCGAGAAACGATACGACAAGGCAAGGGAAGATTTCAACGACCAATACGACAACTCCCCTTACAAATTGAAATGTAAGGAATTTTATCTAGGAGGCGGGGTAGAAAACTACGAGGTCGCCAGCCAGATACTATCGATGAACGAGGAAGAAATAGCCAAATCCTACCTCGAAGATTGCGACCCGAAAGACTGGCAGAGCATGCGTCGATACCGGGAAGACCTCATGTGCGATGCCACGGACATCTACAAAACGGCTATTGATATGGTAAAAGCTGATATTCAGAAACTAAAAAACATACAGGACGAGGTAGAAAATTTTCTTGACGACCATATAGGAGAAAACATGGACGGTCACTATCTCGACGGAGATATAAACTATGAAGTAGATTTGATCGACAAAAACGTCGATGTCAGCATTCATTACGACGCATACAATCACAAGGAATGGGACAACGGCGACTATTTAACGCCATCTTCTAGTAGTGGCTACATCAATACAGAATACACGGTAACCGTATTCGACGAATGCGGAAATGAAGAATTTGAGTTTAACGGTAATTTCCAAATATAACAGTCATGATATTCTACAAGTTATTTACCCTGCTCGCCATACTGCTTGTGCTTTCCTCGATATTCGGGGTAGTCGCTTCGCTCATCAACGCCAACCTTTGGCAACTGGTGATAAGCATATCCCTGTTCGCACTGTCGTCGATGGCTCTTGCAGGGCAACAACAAACCGATAAGAAATAAACTATAGTTCCATATAAATCAAGCATATTCACCGCCCGTCCGGGAGGATATGCGGTGTATAAAAAGAAAGAAACGAGATGGAAACAAAGAACATATTCCAAAAAATACAATCCGTAGCCAACGAAATAAAAAATATAGAAAAGAAATTGGTTGTCGGAGAAGGGAAAAACGCCTATAATGCGGTAGGAGACCAAGATGTTACACTAGCTGTTAAAGAAGCAGAATCCAAACATGGTATCGTGAGTGTTCCTTTCAAACAAGAACTCGTAAAAAGTGAGATACTACGGGTTGCAAACAAAGGTATAGAAACGATAAAATATGTCGATATAGTCAAGATGACGACCCGAATCTACAATATAGACAACCCTTCTGAATATATCGACATAGAGACATTCGGAAGGGGACTTGATTCTGGCGATAAGGGCTTTGGCAAAGCTTCCACCTATGCAAGGAAATACGCCTTGTTGAACGCCTACAAGATAGCCACCGGCGAAGATCCCGATGCCGAGAAATCGAAAGAAGAAAAGAGTGAAACGCCACTTTCCGAAAAGAGAGCTATAATATACAATCTTCTTTATAAAAACAGCACCTACTACCAAGCCGCATTGAAAATGTTCGGAAGGGAATCGATAGACGAGCTTACAGACTCCGAAATAGACACCTTGTACACCAGTGCGAAAAAGAAAGGAACGATATGATAACAGACACGATGTATATCGGAAGCGGCGACATCACGGCGTTATTGTCGGACATACACTCGTCCTCCTATGCCAAACTGTTACAGCGTTTCGTAAGCGGAGAAAAGCCCCACTACAACGCATTGGCAAGTCCCATAGATGCGTTGCGCACCGGTGCTATTCTCGAAGACGTGTACGGCAAGACACTTCCGTTTTGCTATGTCAGCCAATACAAGGTACAGAGTATTGAGATGGACGTTTTCAAAGCCTCTCTTGATTTTGCCGAGATAGACGATGGTAAGTTAAAGACATTCATCGAGTTGAAGACGGTCTCGTTCGATGAATATTTCGATAAAATCGTCCCGTTGGAAAGCGACTCCGAAAAACTGGCCTATGTCAGGAAATACAAGAAACATTATTACAACCAAGTGCAAGAACAACTCTATTGTTCAGGTCTCGACCAAGCCACCCTCGCATTCCTATGTGTTTTCGAATACAACGACGAAAAAAATTGGAACCGTGAAATCAAAGACAATGAAATCACACGGGTAACTATTCCCAGAGACGACACGGTTATAGATCAAATTAAGAGTCGTGGAGAAATATTCCAGCGAATAAAAGACTATCACATAAAATAATAAGAATATGAATTACTACGGAAGCATTTGCCTCTCCGACATACCCAAAGAGGTAATCAAGGAAGGTAAGAACGGAAAGAAGTACTTGAACATAACGGTATGGGAGCGAAAGTTGGCATCTGAATGGGGGCATACTCACACGATAAGCTGTGCCCCCAAGCCGGAAGAACGGAAAGACGGTACGAATTATCTTATCGGCGATTTAAAACCTATCAAGCCAAAACCGCAGGAAGACAATTCCCGGAATCAGGTAGTAGATGATTTACCCTTTTAACCATGACTCCCCAAGAGCTAACATCTATCACCAGCTTACTATCGAGAGGGGCAAAAGCGTTGGAAAAGTCCGACGACTACCGGCATAAAGAGCTGGCAAGATTGATGAGAAATAAAGTCAGACAATTAAATAAGAAATACAATGGACAAAAATGAGATCTTAAATAGCGACTGTATTGTTCGCTGTCTTGTGGCGAGGAATCCCAACACGCCCACCGGTGTGCTCACAGAGCTGGCGAAGGATAGCCAATGGGTTGTCCGCCGTTATGCAGCATGTAATCCCAATATGCCCGTCGATGTGCTCGCAGAATTAGCGAAGGATATCAATTGGTATGTCCGCGTTAGTGTGGCAGAAAACCCAAACACTCCCGCTGATGTACTCATGAAATTGGCAGAGTCAGGTAACTCTGTTGTCCGCAAGAATGCGGCAGGGAATCCCAATATGCCCGTCGATGTGCTCGCAGAATTAGCGAAGGATAGCCACTGGGTTGTCCGTCGTTATGCGGCATGTAATCTCAACACACCCTTAGAAGTATTGATTGAATTGGCAAAGGATAGTCACTGGGCTGTCCGCGTTAGCGTGGCATGTAATCCCAACACGCCCGTCGAGGTACTCACTAAGCTGACAAAGGATAGTGACTTTGATGTCCGCCGTCATGCGGCAGGGAATCCCAAGTTAAAAGAAGTTTTAACCGATAAAAAATAAAAGCGATGTTTTACGAAATCAAACTGAAAGTCGATAAAGATAACGGCAAAGGAGAGATGAAAGAAGTCGTCGAACACTTCATCACCTATGTAGGATTATTTGCCGAGGCCGAAGCCAACGGACTGGAACAATACAACGGAAATTGCGATGTAACCTCTATCACCCGCTCTAATGTCGTCGAGATAGTCAATGAGAAGGAAGAAGGCAAGCCCTTCTACAAGGCCACGTTGATAGACATATTCATCGATGGCAACGGCGATGAAAAGGAAACGAAGTACTACAACCTCGTCTGCGCCAAAGACATCACCGAAGCCAACCGCCTCATGCAAGAACACATGAGACAAGGCCGTAACGATATGCGGTTGGACGGAATTGTGAAAACCAAAATCATAGACCTGATATAGGAGCATAATGTGAGACATTCCCCGCAAGCCGATCCGGTACGTGGTCGAGCACCATACGGTAGTAGGAACTGCGGGGAGAAATAAGCCATAAGTGTTTTAGGTGGTATCGGCAGTGGTTCAAACGGGAGAGCGGTATAAGTCGAGTATAAGGAGCGAATATACAGTTGCGGGTTCGAGTCCCGCCTGCCGAACAAAAAGAGAAAGATATGCAATTAAAAGTCTTTACAGCATTCAGCGGATATGACAGCCAGTGCATGGCACTCGACCGGCTCGGAATCGGTTACGATCTGGTCGGCTGGTCGGAAATCGACAAGTACGCCATACAAGCCCATAACGCCGTATATCCTCAATACCGAGACAGGAACTTCGGGGATATATGCCATATAGACTGGGCAAAAGTCCCCGACTTCGACCTGTTCACATATTCTTTCCCCTGCACGGACATTTCAACGGCCGGAAAGCAAGCGGGATTGGAGAAAGGCAGCGGGACACGCAGCAGCCTGTTATGGGAATGCGAGAAAGCGATAGAGACCAAGATGCCGAAATACCTGCTCATGGAAAATGTAAAGTCCCTTACCGGAAGGAAATACAAGTGTTTTTTATCGGCATGGGAACAATACCTTTCCCAATTAGGGTACACGAACCATACGAAGGTTCTGAATGCGAAAGACTACGGCATTCCCCATAACAGGGAAAGAGTATTCATGATTTCGATACGAGACTCGGAATCGTATTATTTTCCGGAACCCTTACCCATTGAAAAGAGATTGAGGGACATTCTCGAATGCGACGTGGACGAAAAGTATTTTTTGAGCGAGAAGATGATAAAAGGTTTCATAAGACACAACATCGCTCACGTAAAAAAAGGAACGGGCTTTTTATGGTTACCTAAAACAGGTGATGGCACAGCCAATTGTCTGAGAGCTAATGGAGCATTAAGTCCGACCGACAATTCGATAATCGTGGGGGAATATTCGGAACCCGAGATAATACAACGCAGCAGAGGATTTAACAAAGGAGGGACATACACGATATGCCCTGCGATAACAAGCAACTCATGGCAGGAAAATAACTTTCTGTGTCTGGAAAAGATAAGAAGGCTGACACCGAGAGAATGTTTCCGGTTAATGGGTGTCAGCGAATCGGATATAAACAAGATTCAAAATGCGGGAATAAGCGACAGCAGGCAATATGTGATGGCAGGTAACAGTATCGTCGTAGATGTCCTTTTCCACATATTCCGAAAACTGTTCACGGACAAATCATGCGAATCTATACAAAAGAAACTTTTCTGATAAAAAGACAAAATATAATGGAAGAACAGGCCACATACAACAGAAAACTCAAATACGATGTATTGATAGGGATAGACCCCGACGTGGAGCGTAGCGGCTACTCCGTATTGGACACAAGGAAAATGAAAATGGAGATGAGTGTTTGCCCATTCCCCTTGTTGGTAGAGGGCATAAAAAAACTTCATGAGCACTGCAAGAAAAACGATGAACGAGTGGCGGTATATGTCGAGGCAGGTTGGAAGAACAAATCCAACTGGCATTTGTCACCGAAAGACACACGGGCGAGCGCAGCCAAGAAAGGCGAGCATGTAGGTCGCAACCAAGAGACCGGTCGCAAGATAGTCGAAATGCTGAGTCATTACGGAATACAAGTCATGGAGCAATCCCCGTTGCGCAAGTGCTGGCAAGGGAAAGACGGCAAGATCACCCATGAAGAATTGAAGCGGTTGTGCCAGATGAGCGGGATAGAGTTTAACAGACCCCGCAGCAACCAAGAAGAAAGGGACTCTGCCCTGCTCGCTATCACCTGCTCCGGATTGCCCATTAAATACAAAGTCGTTGAATCTGAAATAAACAAATGATATGACAGCAGAAGAATTTATAAAATCGGTAAGCACAGAAGATTGCGCAGGAGGGCATATATACCGTAGAGTTTCAGAAGATGATGCCTTAAAAGCTATTGAGATGACAAGACTCGAAAAAGCGCAGACATTTGTCGGTATGCATGGCTGGATATGCCCTAAATGCGGTAGAGTTTATTCGCCAATGACATCTATGTGCACATATTGCCACAACGAAAACATCATAAATTCACCTTATTGTGGAATGTAAATCAGTATTATGAGTACACAAGTATTATCAATAAAGCAGATGAAGCACTTGCAAGAACTTGGATTAAATACAAACTGTGCAAGTGCATGTTGGGTTAAAGTTACCAAAATTGACGGGAAAGAGGTGGAAAATTGTTGGAGTTTAGCTTTTGGTATTGTCCCAAACAAATTTGACAATATGGAGGCAGAAACCGCACCCACATTCACTTTGCAGGATATTTTGGATTTGTTGCCCAGACAAATGATTGATGAGTATGCAAGCCCTTTAATGATAAAATGCACATTCGATTTACTTGTACAGGTTTGTTATAAAGACATTTATGTCACTGCCGAACATGAAGATATTATCGATGCCGCCTACGAGATGTTATGCTGGTGCATAGAAAACGAAAATCTACACGGATTTCGTATTTGCAATTTATCCAATCAAAAATCAATAAATAAAAATACGCTATGAAAACGAACCAACTGATGAAAAGGCGAATGGGTAACATAGATGTGACCCAACGTACCAAAGACGGATTTTTCTGTGCATCCGAATTGTTGAAACAGTGGAACGAAGGCAACAACCATAAGAAAAATGTTAACCACTATCTCGAAAACAATAAGACAAAAGAGTTTATAAAAGCTCTTATAAATGACGACGATCAAATTCGGAATTCCGAAAAACCTATAAATCAAATACTTATAATAAATAAATCGAGAACCAACAAAGACGGGAGCAAAGAGGCAGGGGCTGTTTGGATGTCGCCCTTACTGTTCATCGATTTTGCAATGTGGATTAACCCGTCGTTTAAGGTTAAGGTGTTGAAATTCGTCTATGACGAAATGATAAAGTACCGCAACGAAGCCGGCGATGCCTACAACAAACTAGGCTCGGCTGTTTCAAAGATCGTTCGGAAAGACTTCATGCCCCAAGCCATGCAGAAAGTAGGCGAAGCGTTGAACTGGATTGTGTTCAACGAGCATGAAAGGAATATCCGCAACCAATACGGCGAAGAAAAGAAACAGCGGGAATTGTACGAGCTGGAAAGAAAAGTCGCCGACCTTATCAACGAGGGCTTTATCAAGAGCTACGACCAAATGATAACCTATCTGAAAAACGTTTACCGGCACAAGTACCTGCCGGCTGTATTCTCATAACCCAGAATTGTTAAAACAAAAATAGCCATGATTATAGCCAAGCAAGTTATATCCTCCATTATCGAGGAAAAGAAAAAGAATAACAAGGAGCCCTCCATAGCGAGCTTTACCGAAATACAGTCGGTGGTTATCCGGTCACTCAAATCCGAGATAAACGAGCTATGCAAAACCGGTGAGATTGACAAGCACAAGACCCTGAACGGGTGGGCATTCACTATCAATATTGAGAATAAATGAAAGACAGCTTTTTGATTTATAAATCATTTTATAAACCCATATCGAGATTATCGGACAAACAACTGGGCAGGCTGTTTCGAGCAATATTCAAATATCAACTTGGCGAGGAGGTTACGGTAGAGGAGGACATTGAAATGGCATTTGAGTTTTTCAAGAATCAATTCGAGATAGATGAACTCAAATATCAGAGCATTGTCGAGAGAAACCGGAACAACGGGCGTAAAGGAGGTAATGACAAGAACTCTGAAACGGTTAAATCAAAGTCCAGTGGGAGCCAAACGAGCCACTCGACCCCAAATAACCCAGTGGGAGCCAAACGAGCCAGTGGGGGCTTAAATGATAATGATAATGATAATGAAAATGATAATGATTTAAAAGAAACTTCTCTATCGAGAAGCAAAGAAAAAGAAGATTTTGGCAAAGACGTTGACAAGCCACTGACAGAACTGCGTGAAGAACTACTCTCAAATCAAACGTGGATAGAAACGCTATCGATGAACAACCACATCGACGAGAGCGAATCGAGGTTATATATCGAGGCATATATCCGTAAACTTAAAAACGAGGGTATTGCAAGAAAAAGCGTCAGCGATGCACAACAACACTTTGCCCGCTGGTTAATAATCGAACTAAAACGAGCACGAGATGAGCAATCCGGAATCCATCAAAAACCTAATTCCAAGACCAAACAGGAGCGATATGCAGAGTTTGCAGAAGCCATCGCCGCCAAGCTGGCAGCGGGAGATACTGGCAACCTACAAGACGGGGGAGAATCTGCTCTGCCTTTTTAGCCCAGACAAGCAGACGGAATACTGCAAAAACGAGGAGCGTTGTTTCACCGGACATGCACCGAGTATTGCAAGAGTTGCCCGGACATTTGGAGATAGCGTAGCTGAATCATGGCTGTCCATACAGCTCTTTGAACTCGCAGAATTTTCAAAAGTTCGGAATGGCATGGAACCAGCAGATTTTATCGAACTGGCACGAACAATTATCTTAGGCTATGGCCGTTTTAAGCTCACCGAGTTCATGGTATTCTTCCAGCGATTCAAACAAGACAAATACGATCAATTTTTCGGCACTTTTACTCCGGGTACAGTGACAAGGTCATTGAAAAAATTTAATTCTGACAGGGAGAATCTATTGCGGTTCTATGAAGACAAAAAAAGGCAGGAGGAAAGGAAACGGGAATGGGAGCTCCGTGAAAAGGAGAAAGCGACACCCGTACAGATTCAAGAAATTATCGACAAATACAGCAAAAAGGAAAGTTAAGTATGAAAGATATAGAGCTTTACAACGACTCATTCCAGAATTATAAAGTCTATGGGCTGCCAAAAGCGCAGCTGATTATAGCAGATGTGCCGTATTGTTACGACACTGAAACGGAGTGCTTCACAAGAAACGGTTGGAAAAAATATACTGATATTCTACCAGAAGATGAAGTACTGTCACTTAATCATCAAACACAAAGAATGGAATATAGCGGCATCGCAAATATTATAGTGAGAGATAATGATGAGGACATGATACAATTCAAAAACCAAAACATTGACTTGTTTGTATCTGCAAATCATAGGTGCTATACTGTTGAAAAGTTTACACCCAATTTAAAATTTGGAGAACGTATCCGAAACAGAAAACGTATAAACACTGAAAACATACGGCTTGCTAAAAATATTACTGCGGCTTCATCTGTACCACGGTCTGGATATATTTGGACTGATTTCACGGATTGCGATATAGTGGTTATCCCGGGAGTAGAGATAAAACATAATGGGAAAACACTAAATTCGCACACCACCGAAGATGTCGTTATAAATACTATTGATTGGTTACGCTTCTTTGGCTTATATCTCGCTGACGGTTCTTATTCAAGATGTAGCGGTTCAGGTTACACAGTAAGTATCAAACAACACAATCGTGATCGTGATAAAGTCCGCAAGATACTAAGCAATCTACCATTCAAATTTTCAGAATCCCAAAACAAAGGTAGAGATAGTGCAAACTATAATATCTACTCAAAACAACTGTATTGCTATCTTGAACAATTTGGCAGAAGTGCTGATAAGTTTATACCACGTTGGATATTGGATTTGCCTACGGATAAACTAAAAATATTTTGGGAGTCTTATACGTTTGGAGATAGTTCGCAGAATGGTCCGGGGATAAGAATTAGTTCTATTTCTAAAAAACTAATCTTGGGATTGCAGGAGGTGGCTTTAAAATTATGGACACTATGTCAAATATATACAAAGCGGATAAACAGTGGTGATTTGTACCAGTTTCAATATAACCCATTATCTCGCAATATAAAATACGGCAACAAAAAAGTTGTTGCAGATTATACAGGCAAAGTATGGTGCTTAACACTAAAAAAGAATAGCGTATTTTTAGTACGCAGAAATGGCTCCATTTGTTTTAGCGGAAACTGCTTAGGAGACAACGCCTACGCCAGCAACCCCGCATGGTATATCGACGGAGACAACAAAAACGGCGAGAGCGCATTGGCAGGCAAACAATTCTTCTCGTCCGACAGCGAGTTCCGTCCGTCCGAGTTCATGCACTTCTGTTCCAAAATGCTCGTGAAAGAACCGAAAGAAGCCGGCAAATCCCCCTGCATGATACTGTTCTGCGAGTACGAACAACAGTTCAAATTCATAGAGTTAGGCCGCAAATACGGGTTAAATCACTATATACCGCTGGTTTTCCGCAAGGACTTCTCGGCGCAAGTATTGAAAGCAAACATGAAGGTCGTCGGCAACTGCGAATACGGTCTTATCCTTTATCGGGACAAGTTGCCCAAATTCAACAACAACGGGAGAATGATTTTCAACTGCTTCGACTGGGTGAGGGACAACACCACGCCCAAATGCCACCCTTGCCAGAAACCTGTCCCGCTCCTCAAACGGTTGATAGAGATATTCACAGACAAGGGCGATGTTGTCATCGACCCGTGCGCAGGAAGCGGAACAACCCTGTATGCGGCAGCCTCATTGGGAAGAAAGGCATATGGCTTCGAGGTCAACAAACAGTTCTATAACGACGCAAATGAAAAGGTCTTGAAAAGAATACAAGTCAGTTTATTTCAATAAATTATAAAAATCATACAGATATGAGAGAAATCGAACTTATGAAAGGAGGAGAGCAATGAACGAAAAAACAATTGAAAAGAGTTTCGATGAGTACATGAAAAAGAATTATACAGAAAATTATCTGTCTGATTACAAAAGAGAAGTCATCGACAACCAACGTTGCGATTTCGCAAACGGCGTGGAATACTATCTGAAAAACACATGGCATGATAAGAGCGAAATTCCGGAATATGGGAAAGAATGTCTTGTGTTTTTGAACGATCCGATGAGAGAAGGTTGGCATATCGGGAGAATAGAAAAACAGGGGCAGAATGTAGGTAAATGGAATATTTACGGATATTTTACACCGGCATCACATAACAGTATTCTCTATTGGGCATACATAGAAGATCTATTAACCAATAAACAGGAGGAATAGCAATGAGAAAAACGATATTAGATGCCTGTTGCGGGGGAAAGATGTTCTACTTCGACAAACATGACGAAAGAGTTCTTTTTCAAGATATTCGAAAGGTCTCTACTCATTTATGCGATGGTAGATTATTTGAAGTAAATCCCGACATACAAGCCGACTTTACAAATATGCCCTATGAGGATAAGTCTTTTTCAATGGTAGTTTTCGATCCGCCTCACTTATTAAGGAATGCTGGAAAGTCAAAGATGGCAGATATGTACGGAAGTTTGAACGAAAAAGCATCGCCAACAGGCTACCAACAAATTAAATACGGAGCTCTGTATTCAGATTGGCGTGATATGCTGGCAAAGGGATTTAAAGAATGTTTTCGAGTCCTGAAACCCGGAGGATTTTTAATTTTCAAATGGAACGAAACAGATATCAAGGTTTCTGAAATTTTGAAACTTACACCTGAGAAACCAATATTCGGGCATATATCCGGTAAACGATCTAATACACACTGGATTTGTTTCATGAAAGATTACATAAAGGAGGAATAGAGATGACACACGGTAGCTTGTTTAGCGGTATAGGAGGCTTTGATCTCGCAGCCGAATGGGTGGGGTGGAAAAACGCTTTCCACTGTGAGATAAACGAATTTTGCGCACAAATTTTAAAATACCATTTCCCAAATGCAGATCACTATGAAGATATTAAAACAACAGATTTTACAAAATGGCGTGGAAAAATCAATGTCCTGTCAGGAGGATTCCCGTGTCAACCGTTTTCCCTCGCAGGACGAAGAAAGGGAGCGGAAGACGACCGCTATCTCTAGCCGCAAATGCTACGGGCAATACAGGAAATCAAACCCGATTGGGTTGTTGGTGAGAACGTTGCTGGAATCATCACGATGGTACAGCCCGGTAAGGCGGTTGAACTGGGTTGTTCAGCGACTCTTTTCGGAGAGGATTACACGGACGAGGAGATTCAACAGCAATACGTCATCGAGACCGTGTGCCAAGACCTTGAACACTCAGGATATTCTATCCAACCGATACTTGTTCCAGCTTGTGCCGTCGGAGCGCCGCACCGCAGGGACAGGGTTTGGTTTGTTGCCAACCGTACAGACACAGGGGCTGAAACTGTGCAACAGTCATGGGAAGACAATATTTATACCTTTGGATCTACTGCCGACTCCAACTGTAATGGAAGATCGTCGAAAACCGAATGGGGACGAAACACGGGAGAAGAAGTTGATGAGCAATTTAAATCCATATTCAATACAAGCATTGTTGCCGACACCGACAGCGATAGACAGTGGGAGCGGACGTGTGAACAAGAGCCGATCAACGAACGCTTTGGAACGACCGACTATTGCTATGGCTGCGAGAATGGGGCTCCTGCCCACTCCAAAAGCACAAGAAGCGAGGGGGAATGTGGGTATAGACAGAGGAAAGTTCAATTTAACTGACGAAATAGCAAAGAGATACAAACCTGCTGGGAGAAATTCCCAACTCAACCCCCTGTTTGTAGAGGAAATGATGGGCTTCCCTTTGATGTGGACGACCTTGCCATATCTTTCCCAAAGTGGAGGGCGGAATCAATCAAGGCCTACGGAAACGCCATAGTCCCGCAAGTTGCATACGAGATTTTCAAAGCAATAGAAACAATCAATAAAAATATTAGAAAGGAGTAGAGTAATGAAAATAGAAGATATTGAAGATGCCGCATTAGACTGTGCCCTATTCGAGGATTATTACTATAACCCCGACTTGCAGCCTGCATATATAGATGGGTTCAAGCGTGGAGCAAGCTGGCGTATTGATTCAGTGTGGCATGAGGCAAGTGAAGAACCTGAAAGGGATAGAATATGTATCGTCCAACTTGGAAATAGCACCCTTGATACCTTTTATTATTCAGGAAATTGGGAGAGATTTTCACGTGGAGTTAATATGCAACGCTGGGCATACGTAGAAGACTTGTTGCCCAATAAAAAGGAAGTCGTATAACAGAAATAATAATATAAAAAACAAGGAAGAATTTATGATACGGAAAGTAGAAATGTACCAAGCCGTGTGCGATAATTGTGGTAAGGATTGTAGCAATGAAGATTATTATGCATGGCCAGAAGAAAGTCTGGCGATAGAAGATGCTCTTTATATGGACTGGGAAATTATTGATGACAAGCTATACTGCCCGGACTGCTATGAATACGATGAAGAAACAGACGAATACAAACCGATAAAGAAGGAGGAGTAGAGATGAAAGGGAATGCCTGTACATTCCCATAGAAAGCGAAATCACGCACTTTTCTTATCGCTCACCAAGAACGAAAAGTATTTAGACCTTTTAGGGTAAATCTTTTTACCGTTCTTGATGATATAACGGCAGAATATGCGGATTTTCCCACTTTCATTTTGAACTTGATCTTTCACATTAACACCTCCTTTCCGTTTTGCCTGCCGACCTGTATCGACAAGCTATAAGCTGCACCCTGTCAAGTGCAACTAAAAAAGCCCAAAGTTACAGGACATTGGGCTTAATGTCTTTCTCACACGAGAATGGACAAGATGATGGCGAATGACAGTTCGCCGGATCGGAGGTGTTAATGTTCCGAATCAAGTTCGATGCAAATATACTTCGATATTTAGTTATCAAATATCAAATTAACTCTTTTAATAGTTTAGTTAACATTGTTGTATTATGAATAAAAAGAAATTGAACTTAAAGCCCTTTGACCTCGAAGCAGCCAAAGCAGGTAAGCCAGTCTGTACGAGAGACGGAAGAAAGGCAAGGATTATTTGTTTTGATGCCAAAAGAAAAGATGGAGAAAATATAATAGCTCTTATTCCAAGCAGGAGATACCCCGGATTTGAATATTTGGTTACTTATACTAATAATGGTAATTATCGTGGAGAACATGAGAATGGCTTCGACCTCATGATGCTTCCAGAATAGAAAGAGGGGTGGGTGAATGTATACACAAGTTTTGATGGTGTAGAAACAGGAATAGATGTGTACGAAACAGAAGAAATTGCTAAAAAGAATGTTGACAATAGCACATCTTACTTAGGTACAATTAAAATCGAATGGGAGGAGTAACTATGAAGAAATTTTTATTGCTTTTATTGGTATCGCTTATACTAACAAGCTGCTATACAAATGGAGATACCTTAATTGCTATAAAAGAAGCACACCCCGACAGTGAGATATACCAGATAGATATAGGTAAGTTTATACTTGTTGATTCAATTGGGATATGGTATGTAAACGCAAATATGAGTATAAAAGAACCATATACAGAAAAACAATTAGTTAAACTTTGGGGTAAAAATGAGTGAGAAATACAATCTTTTCTACTTCTTCAAACAGTTTCCCGATGAGGAATCTTGCTGGAAGTATTTAGAAAAACGCAGATGGGGTAATACTCCCATCTGTCCGCATTGCGGCAATGCACAAAAGATTTACCGCTACAAAAACGGAAAGACTTTCAAGTGTGCAAACTGCAAAAAGCAATTTTCGGTGAAAACAGGTACTATTTACGAGAACTCTAACATTCCGTTACAGAAATGGTTTATCGCAACTTATTTAATAGCTCGTTCCATCCTTTCCAAGAAAGGAATCAGTTCAATTGAGCTGTCAAAAACTATCGACATAACTCAAAAAAGTGCGTGGTATCTGTTACATAAAATAAGATATGCAACGAAGTATAAAGACTTAATAGATGTACAATGAGAACAATGATTGAACGATTAAAATGCTGTATTAACATTCTGTTTGCAAAGCAATATATCGTTTTTACGGCAGACAAATACAAGACGGGTAAGTTCGGTTCAGGATATATCCGTACAACTAATAAAGCATTCTTACAAGCGGCCATTGAGGTTATAGAAGAAATAGATAGTCATCTTGTTGAAGTTGATTTTAATAAAAATAGTACCCATGACAGCAAATGAAAAAGTGGAACTATTTAACTTAAACGTCGGAGACATTTTTCTACATAAAGGCATAATGTATGAGATTGTTTTAAAGGGAAAATGGTATTCATACTGTAAGTATATAAACGATACTTATCGAATAAGTTATTGTTCTGGAAAATATATGTATTGCTGTTTTAGTAACTATGTAAAAGTGGAAATATAAAATAGAGAAGCGATGAAAATAGAAGATATTGAAAAGGCTGCATATTCTTATGCCGAAGAAAATAGTTGGTATCCTGGGGAGACCTCTTACGAGTGTGACATTGTGGCAATGAAGGAGTCTTTTGCCGAGGCTTTCAATGACGGTGCAAACTGGCGGATAAATTCAGTGTGGCATGAGGTAAGTGAAGAACCCGAAAGGAATAGAATATATCTTGCTCAACTTGGAGACAGTGCCTTTGATACCTTTTATGACTCTGGAAATTGGGTAAAATTTTCACGTGGAGTTAACATGCAACGTTGGGCATATGTAGAAGACTTGTTACCAAATAAACAGGAGGAATAGCAATGAGAAAAACGATATTAGATGCCTGTTGTGGGGGAAAGATGTTCTACTTCGACAAACATGACGAAAGAGTTCTTTTTCAAGACATTCGAAAGGTCTCTACTCATTTATGCGATGGTAGATTATTTGAAGTAAATCCCGACATACAAGCCGACTTTACAAATATGCCCTATGAGGATAAATCTTTTTCAATGGTAGTTTTCGATCCGCCTCATTTGAAATGTTCAGGTTCAAAAAAAGAAGCTAACGGTTGGCAAATGGTTAAATACGGTAATCTTGGGAAAGATTGGCGCGATATGCTGGCAAAGGGATTTAAAGAATGTTTTAGAGTCCTGAAACCCGGAGGATTTTTGATTTTCAAATGGAACGAGACCGACATCAAAGTGTCGGAAGTTCTCAAACTCACACCTGAAAAACCAATATTCGGGCATATATCCGGCAAACGATCTAATACACACTGGATTTGTTTCATGAAAGAAATTATAAAGGAGGAATAAGATATGAAGATTAAATTATTGAAAAGATTAAGGAATGATATTTTACAAAATTTTGAATATCATGATGGTGGATGGAGTGGATATTATAGAGTTATCTATAAAGGAACGAGATACGAGTCAGAAATAGTAAGCGGTTTAAATTATTTTCTTACAGGTGGATACTGGTTTATTAGAAAAGTTATTATCGAAGAAATAAAAAAAATGAGAGAAAAGTCTGATATTAAATTTATGTATATAAAAAAAGATAGTTAGATGATTAAAGGAGGAATAGAGGTTGAAAGACTTAAAAAGAAAAGAATATGACAGTACAAGAATTGATTGACGAACTTGAAAAAGTGGAAGATAAGTCAAAACTTATTAAAGTAGCTTCGCTTTATGAGACTAATGATATAAATCGTACAGTTAATAGCGATTATGTATTTATAATTTGGATTTAATTAATGGCGATTGAAATATGAAGAAAATAATGTTCAATGATAAATACAGACTCACACAAGCCGTACTTGAAGGCAGAAAGACTCAGACAAGGCGGATAATGAATCCACAACCGGAGGACTGTTCTACGGTACATCGTTGGTATAAATCAGCATATTGGAAGGACAAACCCATGAGTTTGGTTGTCAACGAAGATGGTAGTGTTTATTGTGAGTTCTGTGGTTATGGAGCAAAGCTGGAAGGTGGTAGCATATTCCGACTCCCGTATAAAGTAGGTGAAATCGTAGCCGTCGCTCAAAGCTACAATTCCTTTTACAATGATGAGTGCAATCCTAATTTATTCCCAAACGGTGCAGGCTGGACAAATAAAATGTATGTGAAGCCGGAGCTAATGCCACACCAAATCTGCATAACCAATGTACGTGTTGAACGGTTACAAGATATTTCAGATGAAGATTGTCTTAAAGAGGGAATAATAAAGGGGCAATGCGGTAGTGCAGATACTCATTTTATGGACGCATACTATGTTCCAAATGATATACAACCTTATTGTACGCCGCAAGATGCCTACGAAATTCTAATTGATAAAGTAAGCGGTAAAGGCACATGGGAGAGAAACCCCTATGTATTTGTGTATGATTTTGAATTGGTAAAGTGAAATTATGGAAGTAGATAAAATAAAGGCATTTGATTATATGCTCCACCTTTTTGAGGAGGGGGGGGATAATCATGAAACGATTAAGGGCAAGCCGTTTCCTAAACTTACAGCCATGAAACTGCTGTTTTTGGCTGCTGCTCCTAAGAAAGATAGAGGCGATGACCTTTTGGATATATTCGATAATTTCTATGCTATGCCATATGGCCCGGTAGAGAGTGATGTATATAATGCAATGTGCGAAGATAAACTTCCTTCGTTTTCGGTTAAATATCGTAGTATTGAACCAAGAGAAGGTGCGGAACCGTATAACGCAAAAAGATATAATTGCAAGCTTTATCACAGAGTAAGAAATGCTGTAAATGACCTGAGAGAGAAAAACGAAAAATTGGTATTACTAAATGCTTTTGAACTAGTAGAGATTACTCATAGATGGTCTAGTTGGGATCGGGCGATGGATTTCGCTGAATTTATGGGGCAAATGAGTGCCAAGATGTCTATTGATTCTATTAGGGATTCAAGCAAGATATTCGATTTAAAATGAAATATGATTACGGACGAACAAGGTCTTTTCCTCTTTTTACGTGATGTAAATATAGTTCGCAGGGCATACATCAAAGATTTAATACCAAACATAATGAGATAATCAATATTATAACTAAAAAGGAGAATAAAAATGACACTGAATGAATATCAGAAAAAGGCACTTGAAACAGCTCAATACCGGAGAGAATATAACATAATTTACCCGACACTCGGACTGACTGGAGAAGCCGGCGAAGTATCGGATAAAGTAAAAAAGGTACTACGAGACCACAACGGAGATTTCTCAGAAAGCATAAAATGCGAATTGGCAAAGGAACTCGGCGATGTGCTTTGGTATATCGCTACCCTCTCACATGACTTAGGATATACGCTTGAAAAAATCGGAGAAATGAACTATACCAAATTAGCTTCCCGGAAACAAAGGGGTGTGATTGGCGGAAATGGAGATAACAGATAATATTATAAAGCAATCATTGAAAATGAATAAAAAGAAAATCTACATCTCCCTACCCATCACCGGCAGGGACTTCGATGAAGTGGAAAGTGAAATACTATACGTTTCGGGAGTCCTCGAAATGAAAGGATACCGTGTCGTCACACCGATAGACTTCGATGTAAACCCCGATTTGGACAAACCCTATCATGAACTTCTGGGAAACGATATAAAGGCACTAATGGAATGCGATGCGATATGCCTTTGCCCCTGTTGGGAAAAATCCAAAGGCTGCCAGTTAGAACATTTCGTGGCCCAACTATGGGATAAGGAGATAATAGAATTTGAACGATTAAAATACAGTAAGATATGGAAAGAAAAGTAGGAGAAATATTTGAGTACAACGGTGAGTGGTATCAGTGCGTGGAAGGAACAGGATGTTATAAATGTGCCTTTTATGATAAGAATATTTGCATTGCTAATAATCCGCATTGTACATGTAGAAGTGATAAAAAGAATGTCATATTCAAGAAACTTGAAAAGGTAGGAGAACCTGAAATTATAAATGGAAAGAAAGTACAGTCAATTGTAACTGGATACGTAGGCTGTGCCTTCTGTATCTTCAAAAAAGGAGGAGCATGTTTAAGTGGTGGTACATGCAAAAATAGAGGCACAAGAATCTATGTAGAAATTAAACAAAACAAAGAAGATATGGAAGAAAAGAAATTGACTTATGAGGAATTAGAACATTATTATGATTCTACTTGCGGTCTTTGGGCTATTGATAGAGACCCCAAACAAGTAACTCTTGAATGGATAGTAGAAAATGCTTTTCAATTAGGAGATACCATACCTGAAAAGGTTTGTGCAAGTAATCTTAAACCCTTTGACCTTGAAGCAGCCAAAGCTGGTAAGCCAGTCTGCACAAGAGACGGAAGAAAGGCGAGGATTATTTGCTTCGACGCAAAATGTAATAAGCCAATTGTTGCTTTAATATACGATTGTAATAAAGAAACTGTTTTGCAATATCTTGAAAATGGTAGATTTTTTGTCGACCAGATTGATAAATACGACCTCATGATGCTCCCCCAGAAGAAAGAGGGGTGGGTGAATGTATATAAATCATATAATGTAGGAAAGAAAATCCCTTGCATGGCAAGTATTTACCCGACCAAAGAGGAAGCAAAAAAATCTTCCGTAGTAGGATTTGACTATGTTGATACCGTTAAAATCGAGTGGGAGGAGTAACTATGAAACGAATCATTGAAGAAATAGAGGAATCAGTAAGGATACACGGATATGACGGGCAGCAAGGATTGGGTATGTGGCTTGATTACCTTGTCGATATGTTCGATGTGAAATACATCGTTAACGGGACATATGACAAACACTTGGAAGATAAAGCGAAGGAAGACGAACACCTGTTTAATGCCACTATATTGTGGCTTGAAATAGTAAGCAAGGGAATCGAGTCGAGCGGCTGGATAGATGTGTTCGGGAATATATACGAGGAGATGTATCAATCAAAAGGAAAATCTTCGATGCTGGGACAGTTCTTTACACCGGAAGGATTATGTACTATAATGGCAAAAATCAATGGGGGAATAAGTGGAAAGACAGGAGACCCTGCGTGCGGCTCGGGACGGACATTGCTAGCTGCATATACAGAGAATAAAAGCGGCTACTACGTCGGCGAGGACATAGACGGAATTAGCTGCAAAATGTGTGCCCTCAATTTAATGGTTCACGGGGCAAGAGGGCGGGTTATTTGCCACGACACGATTGCAAGCCCGGTGTACTTTAATTGGGGCTACGAGATTAACGAGGTACGTTACCCTATTCCCACTCCGTTTTACTCTCTCCGACTTATATCAAACGTTAGGACTGATGAAGAGATAGTTAAGATTGAAAATAAAGTTGAACAGTTAAAATTGTTTTGATATGGACATTGAAATATTGAAAGGGGAGTACAGCCGCAAAATGGAGAAAGCTCTGAGAAGGGGCGACTTCGCTCTGTTTGACAACTTACGAAGGCAATACGACCGACTACTGCAAACCCGTGAGCAAGTCACGGCAAAAACAATCACCGACACCATGAGCAAAGAGGACAAAGAGAAATGTAATCGCCTCCTGAGAAAAATCCCAGTGTTGGCGGACATTGCAGAATCCTCCGCCGTCGATTTACTTTCGCTACTGAAAAAATATGACGGCACTGTTACCCTCCCTATGCTGGAAGAACTGCGGGCGTTCAACCACATCGCCCGTGACCTGCGATCCATCATAGACCGTGTAGGCGACGAATCTTTTGCCATTTCCTTTGGAGATACATGTGACAGGGTGAACAAAAAAATCGAAAGCATATTTGATGAAAATTAGGAGTAAAATATGAGTTATAAAAAATTATTTGAAACATGATTGAGAGTATATACAAGTCATATCCTTTCTGCGAGAATTGGGAGAAGAAACATTGCAAGAGTGTCATTGAGGAAGCCTATCAGTGGGGTGAACAACTCAAAAAGAAAAATATTAAGCAAAAAATTAATACAAGAATAAACATGATGAGATTTTATAATGGGACAAAGCAGGATATAAACGGAAATTGTAAAGTTCCCAAAAGTTAAACTCTTGACTATGAGTAAAATAAGGCTGTAAATATTTGGTTAACTCACTGATAATGAGTATCTTTACAATACTAAAAGAAACCAATATTATTTACTAAAATAGTATAGCAATGAAAACATTTGATTTTTATCAGGACCGCAAAGTAACATGTTGGGAGCGTACTCAGTTTTCTATCGAAGCAGAAAGTTATAAAGAAGCGTTAGAAATAATAAAATCATGGGAAGGTGAAGATGTACTTTGTTTTGAAGATGACAAGCAGATAATGGTTACAGACGGAGAAACTTTATATGAAACATCAGAGGCTATTTCTCCTATTGATAACGGAGGTAGACCAACTATAGAAGTATTTGATAGTACAGGGAACAAAATTACTGATAATGTCATGAAAACACGATTATGAAAGTATATAACTCAAATGGTATATTGGTAGCAGAAGGCTACTTTGTGTCCAATCCTAATTTTGTCTCCAAAGGTGAATACAAAGAAACAGAATTAGATAGATACAAGCGTAGTGTTGATTTTCGAATAACGAGCTGTGGTAACAGGTATGAAATCATCTTCAATAAGCCTGTTGTTCTCAAAAAGACACGTTCTATCAAGCGCATAAGCAGCAACAGTTATGCATACCTTGTTACAGAAAAAGCCTTAGAAAGCCTAAAAAATCAATATACTTACGCTTGCGATTTCTAATCTTATTATCATAAAAAGTTTATTTACAAATTAAATTATCATACAATGGACAAACAAATAGCATCTGTTTATGAAACATACGACTACGATAAGTTTCATATCATGGAAAAAGGGAATAGGGAAATTGACCATTACAAGAAGATTGCAACTCAAATGAATGAGCAATTCCTATTTACAGTTATTATTGTGAATGAAAAATTTGAAATAATAGATGGGCAAAACCGTTTTCTTGCATCAAAGGAACTACATAACCTATAAGATACATCATAGTAGAAGGATACGGCGTTGAGCAGGTGCGTATGTATAATATGGAAGCTCGGAATTGGCAAAAAAAGACTTTGTTAAATCCTATGCAGATGAAGGTAAAAAAGAGTATGTGAAGATAATGGAGTTTCAAAAAAGGTATCCAGATTTCCCAATCTCTATATGCGAATTTTTCTTGCGAATGTCTTTGACTTGTGATTATGATAAAAAGAGACACCTAAACCATAGTGCCATACGAAGAGGTCTTTTTGTTATAAAAGATTTTGAAACCTCATGCAAACTAGCAGATATGGTAATGGCTTATAAACCCTTTTGTGAAAACCAGAGTTCACCAATATACAGGAGAAGGGAGTTTGTAGCAGCTATTATAAAGCTATATCGATGTGAAGACTTTGACAATGAGCTCGTATTAAAGAAAATAAAACTCAATCCCCGTGCTTTCACTCCATGTGTAAATTCCGATGATTATATCAGAATGATCGAAGATATAGTGAATTTCAGAAGTAGGAATAAGGTGAGATTTAATGTATATTCAAAATAGCAATAAAGGCAGTAAATATCGCTGATTCTCTCACAGTAGAGTTTAAGAAATATATTTATATATTTCATTTCTTAAATCTTGCTACCTGAAAGGAGTGTCAGCGATATTACTGTATCTGTATCAAATTTGCCGCTCAACGGAGAATGCAGGAAAACACTAAAACTGGCGAATATAGTAGATTAAACAAATTTAGTCTTAAAAGTATATGAAATTCATTCACTTTTACTATTTTTGAAAAAAAATCGTATGAAGTAATGCGAAACATGCCTATGGACGAAATTAAAATTTTTGAGAATGAGCAATTCGGAAAAGTAAGAATTGCAATGAGTGAGAGTAACGAGCCATTGTTTTGCTTGGCAGATGTGTGCAGTATTATAGGCATTACTAACGCAAGAAATGTCAGGTCAAGACTTGAAGAAGATGATGTCCGCCAAATGGACACCATAGATTCGTTAGGTAGAAATCAACAAGTTACATTTATAACAGAAAGCGGTTTATATGATGTGATAATTCGTAGTGACAGCGAAAAAGCAAAGCCGTTTCGCAAATGGGTGACAAGTGAAGTTCTCCCTTCTATCCGAAAACATGGCGTATACCTGACAAACGAAACACTTGAAAAGGCTCTTTTATCTCCAGATTATTTAATTAAACTTGCTACCCAAATTAAAGAAGAACGCCAAAAGCGCATTGAAGCGGAAAAAAAAGTAGCTGAAGCCGCACCGTCAGTTGCATTTACGAATGCGGTTCAATCTTCTAATACTTCTTGCTTGATTGGAGAACTTGCTAAATTAATTGCTCAGAACGGTTATCCAATCGGAGAAAAGCGGTTATTCGCATGGCTGCGTGAAAACGGATATCTTGGGAAACATGGTGAACGGTACAATATCCCCAATCAGCAATATATTGAACAAGGATTATTTGAGTTGAAAAAAGGAGTACGGTCTGGTAATGGTGGCGTATTACATACCACTATAACACCGAAAATAACCGGTAAAGGACAAGTATATTTTGTAAACAAATTCCTTAGAAATCAATAATAAATACACAGTGTGAAGATGCACTGCACAATTATACAATCATGGACGAAATAACCGCTATATTAAACAGTGCCCGACCCGTTGATAATATTATCAATGACTTAAAAAGAAAATCCGTTTGTGTTCCTTCATGGGAATTTCTTATTAAAGCGTATGAACCATCATTCCATGAAATAGCCAAAGATACTATAACACGAAAAGATAAAATACGCAAAGACGGGACAAAAGAAGAAGCATCACGCATTTACATTGGCCTTGAAAAGCTGCTTACAAAGCGTATGACTGAGTTCATGTTTGCCATTCCTGTAAAACGTATCTACCACAACACAGAAGGATTTGAAGTCCGCCAACAGATAGCAAAGGCTATAGAGGCAATTTACAAGTATGCCCGAATCGATACAGAAAATATTAAACGTGCAAATGCGTATTTCGCCTCATGCGAAATTTTCACAATTTGGTACGTAGTAGAAAAGACCAATACATTATATGGTTTTAATAGTAAGTATAAGCTAAAATGCAAAACATACTCGCCAATGGAGGGAGTAAAACTATATCCATTGATCGACGAGCTTGACGATATGCTTGCAATGTCCTTTGAATACACCAAAAAGGTAAAGGACGAAGAAATTACTTATTTTGAGACATACACATCGGACAAACATTATAAATGGAAACAAAATGGTAAAGGTTGGGAACCTGTCGGTACTGTTGAACAAATACGATTAATGAAAATACCCGGTGCATACGCATTTAGACCTATACCTATATACCACGGATTAACTCGTATTCGCAAAGAATTGGAATATACACTTTCTCGCAACTCCGACGTGATTGCCTATAATTCAGCCCCAATTTTGAAAATAGCCGGAGGTATAAAAGGTGGAGAAGATAAGGGAGAAAGTCGTAGAGTTTACCGTGTGGAATATAATGGAGACGTATCGTATGTATCATGGTCGCAATCTATCGAAGCATTGAAGTATCACGTGGAAACCCTGCTTAAACTCTATTGGATGCAATCGCAGATGCCTGACGTTTCTTTTGACAACATGAAGTCTTTGGGTAACATAGGTTACGATGCTAGACAAATGCTTTTGACTGACGCACACTTAAAGGTTGGAGACGAAAGCGGCTCATGGATTGAGCTTTTCGAACGTGAGGCAAGTGTCATCAAAGAATTTTTAAAGCACATGAATACATCATGGGCAAGCGAAATTGATAATATAGAGATTGAACATATCATTACCCCCTTCATACAACAAGATGAAGATGCCACAGCAGATCGCTTATTGAAACTTAATGGCGGAAAACCAGTCATGTCTCAGCTTGAATCTATCCAACAGGCAGGTTATAGCAATGACGCGCAGGCTACATTGGAACAGATACGGCAAGAGGAGACTATCACTTCACAAAGCAGGGTCAACAATATATTCGGAGAGTCATCAATTTAATTAGATAATTATGGAAAATATCAGTTTTCAAGAGAAAGACGGCGTATATATGGCCGACTTTGTGTCAAAAGGTAAATGTGTAATCCAAGTTGATAACGGTACGGTAGATAAATTAATCATTTATCGTCACATGCCTGACATGGAGCCAAATGTTTATGATAAATTGGATATAGACTGCCGAAAACGAGTAATCGACTTAGATATTCCGATAGGAATGATGATACGTATCATCAGCGATACACCTGTCAGTGCAGCAAAAATGGTCGTGGTTCCCCAATCCGGTGGTGGTGGAAGTTCGTCAATAACCGAAGCAACAGCCACAGTGGACGCTAACACGGGAGTGCCGAGTGTCGAGGTATCATTAGAAGAAAACAGTCTCAACTTCGAGTTCAAAAATCTTAAAGGAGAAAAAGGCGATACAGGTGCTACTGGTGCTCAAGGTACAACAGGTGACAAAGGAGATACAGGAATAACCCCAACCGTTACGGCCACAGCTACGGTTGATGCCAATACAGGTACTCCAAGCGTTGAAGTAACCAAGAGTGGTACTACAGAAGCTCCTGCCTTTACATTCGCATTCAAGAATTTGAAAGGAGAAAAGGGAGAAACGGGAGAACAAGGACCAGCCGGAGTTGACGGCGCAAAAGGTGATAAAGGTGACACCGGTGCAAAAATCACCTCCATCGAATTGAATATTAACGGCACAGCTATAACGGGTACAGCTCATTTGTCAGACAGTACGACTGCTGCAATAACCGGAACTTATACGGCAGGAGCATAACCTATCTACCAAGTAGCAGAAAAGGCAAAGGCGGCGTAAGTATATTGCTTACGCCGCTGGCTTAAAATATATCTTAAAGCTATAAAACGGCATGTATGGCAAAGCCCAAAACCCCAAATCAGAAACGCAAGTACGGCGAGCTGAATAAACGGATCGCCAAATACGTCATGCTTGTGGAATCCATATACGAGGATTTGAATTTAGAGGCGGCTAAAATAGTCGGAATTACCGATTTTACCATTGATAGTGATAGGCCGTTTATGTGGTCGGATTATCCCCAAACAAGAAAACGGATAAGAGACTTACAAGAAAGGTTCGTTGAGGACATCGGAGCTGTAATATATAGTGGCACTTCTGAAGAATGGAAAAACAGCAACGAAGTTCAAGATCTTCTTGCCAACAAAGTATTGCAAACTTATGGCGCAACCATAGGAAAAGAGAAATACGAAATCCTATACCAGCCCAATAATGATGCATTGAAAGCGTTTCAGCAACGTAAGGATAAAGGATTTACCATATCAGATAAGTTGTGGAATCAATCGACTCTGTATAAACAGGAACTTGAAGAAGCTATATCATGTGCCATTCAAAAAGGTACGAGTGCAATTACATTAAGTAAGCAAATCTCCAAATATCTGCTCGATTTCCCGCAACTACAAAAAGATTACAAGGAAAGGTTCGGAAAAGCATCACGGGCAATGGATTGTGAGTATCGTTCTATCCGTTTGGCTGCTTCCGAAATCAATATGGCATACCGCCAAGCTGAAAACCTTCGCTGGCAGCAGATGGACTTCGTGGTGGGGTATGAAATCAAACTCAGCGGAAGTCACCACATAGATGACATTTGTGACCAGTTGAAAGGTAAGTACCCAAAGACTTTTGTCTGGACCGGCTGGCATCCGAATGACATGTGCTACAAAATCCCCATTCTAAAAACCGAAGAAGAGTTTTGGGAATGGGACGGTCGGAGTGAAGCCACGACAGCAAGCGTGAACGAAGTTAAAGACGTACCGGACGCTTTCAAAAAGTGGGTATTAGATAATCAAGAGCGCATCAGCACAGCAAAAAAACGTAATACTTTACCATACTTTTTGCGTGATAATAAATCCGTTTATCAGAAAATAACAGTTGAAAGTTCCATTTCGGAAATTGTAAAACGAGCATCATCAGTGGGAGATGAAGTACAGTCCATAGCAGAACGGATCGCAATAAAAAATGGTGGTTATGTTACGCCTATTAATTTCAAGAGTACAACTTCTATCACAAGAAAAGTCATCACAGAAGGTATAACTCCATACGATATTAAAGATGCTGTAAGAACAACCATAATCGTTCCGAAGTCCCGAATAGAAGATGTGTTAGAAGAACTGTACAAAACGGAAGGCTTCTTACGCCTTAAAAGGCAAAAACCAGAATCATTCATGGGATATAGTGGAAACATCGTAAACATAAGAACCACAAATGGTCTTACTGCGGAAATACAGGTTAATACGGAACGTATGATTTTTGCAAAAGAAAGGCCGGAAGATGCGAAACGTATTCTTGGTAAAAAACGTTGGGAAGAAATACATAATGAGACAGGAATGGAAGGTGGTCTCGGACATAAATATTATGAGCAATGGCGCATACTCGATAAATCAAGTAATGAAGCACTAAAAATAGTAGAAAAATCTATTGAATATTATAGTCATTTCCGATAAAAATAATTATCTTTACATATAAATATGAACCCAAATATCCTACAAAAAAAATTACAAGCGGGTGAAGAAGTCTATATTTTAGACGATTTTGAAGAATCTGCAATACGTCTTGTTCTTGAAAATGGAAAGACAAATGCTTTCATTAAGCACAAAGGAAGACGCAATGAAAAGGAAATATCACAGTCAAATGAAACCGTTTGCGAGATAATATTAGGAGGTATAGAAATACCTAAATCAGAATATGACATGTACTAAAAATTCACTATTAGAAAAAGCCCTTCAAATCGCCGTCAAAGCCCATAGCGGACAAACCGATAAAGCTGGAGCAGCCTACATCTTCCACCCTATCCGTGTGGCAAACCGATGCAAAACAGATGAGGAGCGCATAGTAGCTTTATTGCATGACACGATAGAAGATACCGAAGTTACTGCTGAATATTTACTAATGGAAGGCTTTCCTCATAATATTGTGGATGCTATACTTTCTGTCACTCGTAACGATGATGAGATCTATGACGATTTCATAAAACGGTGTAGATTGAATCCTATTGGAAGACAAGTAAAGCTGCACGACTTGGAGGACAATTTGGACGTAACCCGTTTACCTCAAATAATAGAGGAAGACTTACCGAGATTGAACAAGTATCTTAAAGCGTATAAGTTTTTGCTGTCATTGTAGAGAAACGGTCATGAAGCAAATCAAGCTATCAAAACAGGAGAAGCAAGTGTTGCGTTTAATCAGCAGCGGGATTGTCTGCCCAAACACTTATCCGCACCATATATTCATTTCGTGCGTAGACTCGCTGGAAAGATTAGGTCTTGTCAAAGGTCTATGGAACGAGGGGCATGAACTTGAAGATGTCCGCATAACGAAATATGGAAAAATTTATTTTGCCACCAATCCTAACTTACGCAATCCCATAGACTGGAAATGGATTATAACTACCATCATCGCAGTAGCAAGTGCCATATTCGGCGCTATGGCCTTGTTTGTGGCTTGCTCGATAAAATACGGATAGTTCCTTTGATTTAAAGAATTGATGTTTATACAACTCTAATTTGGCATTTGTTTACACACGCCTATTTTGAGGCATATAAAAAGCGGTGAGATTAATTTTTCATCGCTTTCTTTTCATCTTTTCTGCTACAACTTTTGGGGAAACATCTTTCACCAATTTATCCGTTTAATATGTTAAAAACATACTTTTCACCTATTTATGCTTGTATATATGTCGTTTATAAAATACATTTGTGACACTAAATTGTTTCAAACATGAAAATGCATAAGAGCTTACAAAAAATTGATTCTGTGGTATTTTCAGATTATATTTTGAAGCACTACGGACCTATGTCGCATTTAAAACTACAAAAACTAATTTTTTACTGCGATGCGTATTGCCTTGCATACTTTGATAAAGAGCTTGTAACGGACCAATTCGAGGCTTGGGTACATGGTCCTGTTAGCCGTAAAGTGTATAATAGTTTAAAAGATAAGTCTATTTTATATAGTGACCTTATCTATTCTAAGAAGGAAGGAGAAGATGTAGATGTAGAATTTGGGAAGCTTACTCAAGATCAGCAAGATTTAATTTTATCTGTATTAGGCGACCTTTCTAAATGGACTGGTATAGAATTGGAAGCCGCCACTCAAAAAGAAAAGCCTTGGCTAGAAGCTCGTAAGGGATATTCTGAAGCCGATAAATGCAACGAATTGATTTCAAAAGATACTACACGTTTGTTCTATAAAACAGAAATCAATGGCGGGATATAAAAGCAAACAAAAAACTACGTTTTTTGCTAAAAATAAACAAAGTGTAAATGACTCATACCGTGCTTCTAATTTTAAACTTTCTTTCCAATATCTCGATACCACTCAAAAATACGGTTCTTCTTTTAAGGATTGGCAGCAAGCAGGTCTATTAAGTCATGCAATGGAAACATTGAAAGGTTATTGTTGTTCCCCACTTATGGGGCAGGTTGACGGAGACAAATTTGCTATATATGGGTCTTTCCCTCCCAAAGATAAGACGATGTTCGAATATCCAAAACATGTTCCTGAAGATGCGAATTGGGCAAGAATACATATAAATGGTTCTGCGGTTATCATTGGACATATTGTTGGAGACACATTTCATGTGGTTTTTTTTGGATAAAACACATAAGTTTTGGCTTACAAGAAAGGAAACTGGTAAATGAACACAAAGACATTAGACCAAATCAAAAATGAATATTACGGTCAAGTCGGTACACTAGAACGAGACCAGATAGAACGGGAACTTGAAGCCCTGCGAATCGGGTTTAAAATACGTAGTGTAAGAGAGAAAAAGTAAATGGTCCAAGCCGAACTTCCCAGCAAGATAGATAAGAAGTGCACCTTCATTTCAAAAGTGGAAAACGATGGCGAGAACATTACTCTGAAAACCTTATATGATGTTATGGAGCGTGGTCTCGGCGGAAAGTTGAAAATTGAAGTGATAATTTGATCCCTCAATAAATAGACATTAATCTCCATGTATTTATTTGTGAAGATATGGGGATTTTACTTTAAACGGAATTTCGCCTTACGATTCACTGATTTAGGAAATCGTATAATAGCCCTCTAAGGTTAATAATGTTGAATTATACATGAAATTCATACACTTTTGATATATTTACACCGTAAAAAGAACAAAAAATGAAGATTTTTACATTTCAGCCAAAGAGTGGGGTTCGATTCCATGCGTTATGCTGGTAGCGGTCAATCTGACAGCTTGGAAAGGCACGCAAATTTGGTGGTATGGCGGAATTGGTAGATGCTACATTGCAGTGGATAGTACTGAATAGGACGCTGAGGAAGCTAACAACAGTTCAGTCGCTAAACCTATCATAGCTAAAAAACATGAAAGGACTTACAATCAAACAAGAGAACTTTTGCAATTATTACATTGAAAGCGGTAATGCTTCCGATGCTTATCGTCGTGCCTATTCATGTGAGAAGATGAGAGACAAACAAGTGTGGGAAGAATCTTGCAAATTGTTGTCTAACCCAAAGGTAGCCCAAAGGGTAAATGAACTTCAAGAAGAACAAAAAGGCAAATCAGACATTACCAAAGAAAGGATACTTCAAGAATTGTCCGGTATAGCATTTTCTTCTATCGCTGATATGCACAATACTTGGATTGAGCGAAAAGAATTTGAAAAACTTTCTCGGAAAGAAAAATCGGCAATAAAAAGTATCTCCACAAAGATTTTTAAGAAGAATATCGGCACAAGCGATGAGCCGGAGATAGTGGACGTTGAATATGTGAAGATAGAGCTATACGATAAAATAAAAGCTATTGAACGTATCTGTAAGATGCTTGGGTTTGATTCACCGACCGAAATGAACATAAATAGGACCGAAGAGGAAATGTCCCGTGAAGATATGCTAGATGAGCTAGAACGTTTGGAGAAATTGCGTGAGGAATGAGACTGACTGATGCACAAGTTAAGAGGAAATTGGAGTTGGAGCGGATGTTATTGAGAATGGACGCTCCAAACCGTTTGTGTAAGTTCATCCCATACATGAATCCGCAATACAGTCAACAGTGGTTCCATAGGGTTATAGCAGACAACTGCCAAAAACTTTTGGAGGGCAAGATAAAGAATTTGATGGTATTCGTAAGCCCGCAGCATGGCAAATCGGAAATTATATCTCGCTCCTTTCCGGCGTATGCTCTTGGGCGCAATCCTGATCTGAAAATCGTTGGTACATCGTATAGTGCTAATCTTGCAGAACAGTTCTCGCTTTCTATTCAGCGTATTATAGATAGCAAGGAGTATCAAGCTATATTCCCCAATACTTATCTTAATGGAAGTAATGTCAGGACGAATGTAAAAGGTTATTTGCGCAATGTGGATATGTTTGAGACGGTGGGGCATAAAGGTTTTTATAAGGCGGTTGGTGTCGGTGGTTCTTTGACTGGAACGCCAGTAGATATAGCCATTATTGACGACCCGGTAAAAGATGCTATGGAGGCGTATTCCCCTGTTTATAGGGAAAGGGTATGGGATTGGTATACGTCCGTATTACTTACTCGTCTGCATAATGAGAGCAAGCAGCTTTTTATTATGACGAGATGGCATGATGATGACCTAGCTGGGCGCATATTGAAGAGAGAAGCCGATAAATGGACGGTGCTCTCAATCCCGGCTATACGCGAGACTCTTGATGATGGGAATGATTTTGATCCGCGTGAGGTAGGCGAAGCGTTATGGCCAGAACGCCATTCATTAGGAAGGCTTCTTGATGCACAAAAACGTTCTCCGCGATTCTTTTCGGCGTTATATCAACAGCATCCGACTATTGAAGGCGGGAACATTATCAAAGAGGCATGGTTCGGTCGTATTTCGGCGTTTGACTTCAAAAAGAAACGTATGGACGAGCCTATAATTTTCTTTGTCGATACGGCGTATACGGAAAAAACATCTAATGACCCGACAGGTATACTCGGTTCTTGTATGATTGGTAACAACATATACATTGTATGTGCCAAGAAAGTTAATATGAAATTCCCCGAATTATGTCGTTTCCTTCCATCTTATGTACGAGATAATGGCTACGGAAAAGGGAGTTCCGTTCGCATTGAACCCAAAGCAAACGGGCTTTCAGTAATTGACCAATTGTATGAGAGTACCGATCTAAATGTCGTATCTACTCCCTCTCCAAAAGAAAGCAAAGAAACAAGACTCAATGCTGCATCCCCTTATGTGGAAAGCGGAAGGGTATATCTTGTTGGAGGGGATTGGAATGACACGTTTATTGATGAAGTGTGCGGTTTCCCGGCAAAGCCCCATGATGAATTTGTGGATTTACTTTGCTATTCCTTAGACTATCATCACAGGAGCTTTAATGAATTAAGTGATGAAGAAATTCTAAGGGATTTTCTTTAATTTATATAAAAATATACGGGACAATTATAGCGTCCCGTCCACATTGCGAAAATAAAACCGCACGAGACGAATGTTTCATTGCTCTTATGTGTTATATAGGGTTTTCGCCCTGCTGGTTAAACTTAAATGATTTCGATTGTCTGCTCCTTGTAATTGATAGTCACTTCTAATTTCTTCTCGCTTTTTTCAAAAATAACCGTGCAAATTTCGTGCAAATAACAAACAAACGACAAATATAAAACTGATAATTAAATTATTATAATATAAATAAACGCGTCTGGGGGGCGTGTGGTCGCAAGTTCGAATCTTGTCACCCCGACTGATTTATAAAAACACTGATAATTAATTATCAGTGTTTTTCTTTTTATATCCAGTCTTAAAAATATGGGCCTAATAGGCAAATGGTAGGCCGGTAATCGCATTAATAGACATTCATACAGGTTTTGATTCCGAAAAAAATAGACACTGCTAATCGTCAAGTCATTGATTTTGCCAATATAAAAGCAAAATAGAATTTCTATAAATTTACTTTGCATAATAGTACCTCATGGAGACAAAAACGGTCACAATATCATCATGAACCGTGTAGATAATACGATGTTCGGAATTGATACGACGAGACCAATACCCGGTGAACTCATATCTCAGAAGTTCATCACTGTTTTTTAATTATTTATGTACATTTGCAAAAACTATTTAGAGATGGAACAAAAGAGTGAAATCGTATTATATCAACCAGAAGGTTCTGTAAGTCTGGAAGTCCGTTTAGAAAATGAGACCGTATGGCTGACACAACAACAAATGTCCGAATTATTTCAAACAACCAAGCAAAATATAAGTTTACACACTGGTAATATATTTAAAGAAAAAGAATTGGATCGGGATTCAGTTGTCAAGGAATCCTTTACAACTGCCAGTGATGGGAAAAGTTACCGTACGAAATATTATAATTTAGATGTAATTATATCCGTCGGATATCGGGTAAAGAGTCAAAGAGGTACACAGTTCCGCCAGTGGGCGAACAAAGTCCTAAAAGAATACATGCTGAAAGGCTATTCCATCAATCAAAAGCTCGACAGTTTAGAGAAAAGAATTGATAACCGACTGAGAGAACACGACTCCGAAATACAAAGGCTCAGTAACCAAGTAGATTTTTTTGTCCGCCATTCCTTACCGCCGATAGAGGGAATATTTTTTGCCGGCCAGATATTCGACGCCTACAAATTCGTTTGCGATCTTGTCAAGTCAGCCCGAAAGAGTATCGTCCTTTTCGACAACTACATAGACGAGTCTGTCTTGACTTTATTCGGGAAACGAGGAAAATCGGTATCGGTGGTGATTTATACGGATAAGATCACTCCGCAATTAGAGCTCGACATCAAGCGATTCAACGCTCAATATTCGCCTGTAAAGGTCAAGTTATACACAAAGGCGCACGATCGGTTCCTAATCATCGATGGGGAAATCTACCATATAGGCGCTTCGCTGAAAGACTTGGGAAAGAAACTTTTCGCCTTCTCGAAAATATCGGCTATTCCACCCGAAATCATATATAAACAAATTGACTCGTGAACGTTATGCGACCTCGTACCGATAAAATAGAAATCTCCGGTAATCTGCTTACAGGGGTATTCCATATCTACATCTTCAAACAAGCTAATGCCTATATCGCCTATTGTCCCTCCATCGATTTAGCCGTATCCGGGAACAGCATACGAAATGCGGAAGAGTCCTTCCAAGAATCCGTGTCGATACATCTCGACTATCAGATAAAGAATAAAGAACTCTTGAAGGACTTGAAAAAGCACAAATGGAAAAGACTATATCTTATTAAAAACAAGAAAAGCCGGTGATTGACCGGCTTTTTCATTTTTATACTTCGGTAGTTACGTTAAATACATTCTTGTTACCCGACCGACTTCAATCCAATCAAAGTTAGAAATTCAATACAACAAGGGAAATTTATCACCAACAAAAAATAATTGCTAATAATTATTTCGATTATTCCCGATAATTAGTATTATAATAATAAAGCCAAACAAACATCTAATTATCAATATTTTACAAGAACTACAAATCTTATTTCCATTTATTTTTCATTACAATTTTAAATATATTATATTTTAGAATCATTTTTTATATACTTAAATAATGAATATAAAATAAAAATATCTACATTTGAAAACCTGAAATAAACACAAAGACTCAAAATATACTCGAATTATCCTTAATAATCCATTATTTACCCATATAATTTTAATCATTATGAGAAAAACATTTCTAGGAGTACTCGTTTTTATGAGTCAATTGATTTTTGCCCAAGGAATCGAGGTAATCAGTACCAAAGCCCTTACACTCGACGGGCAAGGAGTATTTCTCCCGAAGATAAGTCCGAAGGGGGATTACGTTCTAGTAACCAACGAAGACATGAGCGGTCTGAAAAAATTTGATCTTGCAACCGGGAAATTGACGACCATTACCAATGACCGAAGTGCTGGGTTTAATGCCCAATTTTCCGAAGACGGCTCTACCGTAATTTATAGAAAGAGTGAATATAAAGGGAAACTTCGCTACTCATCATTAAACAGTGTAAATCTACAAACCGGGAAAACAGAACAACTAGTAAAACCTACCCGAAATCTAGAAGGTGTGACTGTAAAAGGAGGTACGGTTCTCGCTGTAAATAATGGCAAACTTATTTCTAAACGGATTGCCGGTAAAAAGCTGAAAAACCTCCCGGCTATCCCAAGTATTAAGAACAGCCAGCTTTACATTACAATCGATGGAAAAACAAAGCAACTCTCTCCCAACGGAACGAATGTAGGATATTTATGGCCATCGGTTTCTCCCGATGGGGGAAAACTTCTCTATTATGTCATTGACGAAGCGAAAGCATACGTCTGCAATATAGATGGAACAAATCCGGTTTCTTTGGGGACATTGCGTGCGCCGGTATGGTTAGGTAACGATTGGGTTGTAGGCATGGTAGATTATGATAACGGAGAAATCGTTACTTACTCCCAAATATTCGCCGTTACGTCACAAGGCACTCATCGCACGGCATTGACAGATCAATCAAAAATCTGCATGTACCCTTCTACATCCGACGATGCTTCCAAAATCGTCTATACGACACAAAATGGAGAGATATTTTTAATGAATGTAGCAACCTCAAAATAATTAATCACCATGAAACTCAACAAACTTCTATCGATATGCTTAGGAATAACGTTAGCATTTTCGGTAAGTGCAAACGATCTAAGCGAGGCCAGAATATATATTAATCCGGGGCACGGCGGTTGGGGGCCTAACGACCGGCCGATGGCAACGATCAATTATGCTCAAATGGATACCCTCGGATTCTTCGAAACAAATACGAACTTGATAAAAGGAATGGCCCTAAGGGAAGAACTCGTAAAAGCCGGAGCCGGATATGTGAGAATGTCGCGCACGGTAAACGGCGTCGTAGCGGCCGATGATGAACACAAAACTGAAAACGACAAATACATCGAGACTCAGCCCGGAGAAAGCGGAACCCAACAGTTAGTTACCCTATCGGTGATTTGTCAAGATGTAGAGGCCAACAATATGGATTATTTCATTTCGATCCATAGTAATGCTGCAACTGAGGGGAGCAGTACGAATTATCCGCTGATTCTCTATCGAGGGACCGATTCGGAATCGGGAAACGGATTGACAAACGCCCGCGATATGGCTCGTGCCGCATGGCCATATGTCAACAAGAATGAGGTTACCTATAAATCCTATTATACCGGCGAAAACGACAACAACAGCCGGGGCGACATATCTTTCTATGGTAGCTCGTCCTCAAACAGCATGGGATATACCGGTTATCTCGGTGTTTTGAAACACGGGTGTGACGGCTTCCTTTGTGAAGGCTGTTTCCACACCTATCAACCCGAACGCCAAAGACTTCTCAACAAAGACTACTGCAAACAAGAAGGTATGCGATATGCTCGGGCCATACGTGCATGGTTCAACGACGATAGCGAAACTACCGGCTGCATTATGGGGACTGTTAAAGATAAATATAACACTCTCGAACACGACCTCTATAAATACAAAATCAATTCGATCGATGCCTATGCTCCCTTGAACAACGTAACTATTATTCTTCAAAACGAGAACGGTGAAGAAGTAGGCCGATATACAACCGATAAAGAATATAATGGATTATTCGTATTTACCGATTTGACTCCCGGAAACTACAATCTAGTATTCGACATCGAGGGATTCTGGAAAGAAACCGAACCAATCGAAGTCATCGTCAATGAAACTGCATTCATTAATAAAAGGCTGACCGATTTGGAACACGAAGAACCCTCTGATGAAGAAATAGAAGAGGAAGTGCTTGATTATCCACACCCCGACCAAGACGGAGATATTGCAGCAGCGGCATATTACAATCTCACCAAAGAAACAGAAATTACCGACATCGAAGCCTTGAATGGACTTACCGTACGTCGGGCAATACTGCGAGACAACAAATATTATGTATTGGCAGTAGATGAAAATAAACTTCCTAAACTCTTGGTTCTGAATCCAGCAACCGGAGAACTCATTAAAGAAATGAGTACCGAAGGTCTTGTAACCGAAGGTTATAACGGGAAAGAATTACCCTATATACTATCCGATATCGCCTTTACTATCGACGGCGTGCTTATTGGGACAAACTCGACGGTCATCGGCAAAGAAGGCAATGCGTATCAAACTGGAGACTTTTACGTATATAAATGGCAAGGAAGTGAAACGACCTCGTTAGAAGATTCAGCCCCGGTTGTCGTCGCTACATTACAAACGAATACAAGTGCCAGTCTCGCAGCCGCCGGAAACAACAACTCCAACTATATAGCCAATACCATCGCTGTAAGCGGCACGATCGACGATTTCCAACTGTATTTCGACTCCCATGCCGGAAACGCTTGGAATACGACATACGGTATCAGATATGTATGTTGGAATATTAAAAACGGAGAAATGGCCGGATTCCAGAAAAACGACACGGACTTCGATGAAAGTCAAATCGGAGAAAAAGCCCATATCACACTCTCGCCCTTAGCAAAAAGTAGATTGATCATAGACGGTACACTCACGGCCCCAAGAGAATTTTTAATGGACTGGATGAGCGATCAGGGAATCATGCTCGCCGATTTCTCGGATAACATTCCGGTAGAGTCATACGGAGCGAATTATTTCCGTTACGCCGATAAAATTTATATGAGCGCACCCATTTGTGAAAGTCAAGGAGATGGAAATTATTCTTATAAAGTTCGCTTATACGACATTACGAATGGAATAGATCAAGCCCAAAACATCGGAGATACCGAATCTTTCATCTCCACTACGGGACTTTCTCCAATGACAAGTATAGGAATCGTAGATAATTCCGATATAGATATATACCTGTTGGCTGGAAACAAAATCGTAAAATACACGACCAAAGGCATGGAGCAATCCGAATCTCCCGCCCGTATATTTGCATACGGTTTATCCTATGACGAAACAGAAGACGGATATACTATCAACTTCAACTTAAACGAGGATGCCACATCTGTAAACTTGATATTGAATAATCCAGAAACAGGCGAAGCTGTTCAAACGATTGCATTAGGAGCGCTACCAAAGGGAGCGAATCAGACTACTATATCCAGAGCCGATCTTCCTGCCGAAAAGCTGAATTGGAGTATTCAAGCCATCGCCGGAAACGTCACGAAATTTACGAAAATATCCGACGACAGTCCTCTATACCAGTACTACGCACCATACGGTGTCGCCATCGATAAATCACCTGAAAGCGACTACTTCGGACGTATCTATATAACGAACACTGCCGCCGGAACAGTAAGTGCAGGAAATCCTTCACAAGCCCAAACCTCGACAGTGGGTGTGTATGTACTCGGAGCAAACATAAGCGATATTACTCAACAAGGCTCCACAGCTTATAGCGGAACCATATCTTGGAGCGGAGAAACCGGTATGGGTCCGAGAAAAGCAGCCGTAGCATCAGATGGACGAGTATTCCTATGCGACGCCAGCACGAACAACGCAGGTATTTACCTGATGAATCCCGAAACCTTTGATATTTCTTCTATATTCACAGGAGCTACAAATTCGAATGGCAGCCTAATGATAGGAGGCAAATATGTATGCGGCCAAATAACAGCCGTAGGTATTCGAGGAGAAGGAGCTACAACTCAACTTTATGCCATAGATAAAACGGCATCGGGTTCATCTTGGAAAAAATTTATCAACGTCTATAACATCGGCGAATCGAATACATGGACAACTGCGCCCAACGAATCGAAAGCCGCCAATAGTTACGTGGGTAACGACAACAGCAGTATCGTTCCCGTTTCTACCGGATATTGGGCCGCACAATACAGAGGTGGCGGAAGCAACTCTCCCGCAAATCCATGTATGTTCTATTACAGCGATCAATACCAAGATGCCGTATTTAATACAGCCGAGCCCAACATCATCGGTGAGTCGTCCCAAAACGGGGCTCTCGCCGTCAATGAAAAAGAACAGCTTATAGCCCTTAGCGTAAATGGCGGAGTGGCCGTGTACTCTTACAAGATGAAAGAGGGAATACCTTCTGTCACGGAAAAATTCCGAAAAGAAATTGCCGAAATGGGCGGTTATGTTAATGATTTCGAATTCGACTATGCCGGGAACTTATATGCGGTATCCAATGCCGGTGAGAGATTAGCCGTATGGGCTATGCCTACCAGTGACAACAGTTGTGTGACACCCGCAAAGAAATCATTGGTATTGAACAATATATATACAGGCATAGAAAACACCGTAAGCATTTCACGTATATCGCCCAACCCCACGACGGGAATCATTACGATATCTGCTCAAACTACAATCGAAACGGTCGAAATATATAATATAGCCGGTTCTCTGGTAATGAGACAAGCCCACGTAGGTACGACAACTATTTCTCTCGACCTTTCCGATCTTGCTGACGGTATGTATTTTGTAAAAGTGAACGATGGTAAAGCCGTGAAAGTCATCAAAAAATAAAATGCTAAACTACCCCGACTCATCTCTTTGAATAATAAAGAGATAGTCCTACACAAAATCCCCCGCTCTTTTTCAAGGCGGGGGATTTATACATTTCTGTTAATTACGATCTCTACTTTTATTACCTATTTTTATTTCTCTCGCCTTAAAAAGACAAACCTAGTAACAGGCCCCATCTTACATTTGAAACTCCCCCATAAGTTCGTATGTGTCTGGTTCATAGCCAAAACGGAAAAACAAAGAGAACACACCGAGCAAACGAAAAATATCAGCCCCGTAGTAGAAAGGATATCACCCAACCCCACCAACGGAGAAACGATACCTCCAAAAGCAAAACCTGCTGCACCGAACAATGCAGAGGCCGTTCCCGAATTGGCTCGCTCACAATCCATGGCCAAAGTCGTAGAAGCCGTAAAAGTCAATCCCATAGAAAAAAGTAACACAAACAGCACAGCCTCATATACAGCAAAATGATATTCGTTACTAAGGATTACAAACTCTACCGCAGACATCATTGTCATACCGACACTACCTAAAAACATCGCATGTTCGGGATTCTTGAATTTTACCGATAATCCGGCAGCCAACCCGATAGCCAATGCATTGATTCCGAAAAAAAGGCTGAACTCAAAAGCCGAAAAACCATAATGTTGTTGAACGATAAACGGAGAAGAAGAAATATTGGCGAACAATACTCCCATTGCAAAACCCATCTGCAATACATAATAAACATATCGACGGTTTTTCAATACTATCCCAAAGCTCGATACAAGGCTTTTCAGATTCCCTCGTTTCCGATTATCCACCGATAAAGACTCCTTGAAATGTAAATTGGAGAACAGTAACAAAACTCCGAGAATCAACAGTACGATAAAAATACCCTTCCAACCGATAGAGTCGGTTAGGAATCCTCCCAATACAGGAGATGCCACAGGTGCGATTCCATTGATAGCCCCTATAATCGCCATAGCTTTGGCCAGCTCCTTACCGGTAAATCGGTCGGTAGCGATAGATCGGGAGACTACGATTCCTCCTGCTCCTGCAATACCTTGTATTAACCGAAAAAATATAAAACCCTCTATGGTGGCAGAGAATATACAGCATACGGTCGATACAATAAACAATGACATGGCGACCAATAACGGAGGTCGTCGGCCGTACCAATCGCTCAAAGGCCCGAAAAAAAGTTGCCCCAAAGCTAAACCTATCATACTGGACGTCAGACCTAACTGAACCATCGAAGCCTGTGTCCCGAAATAATCTGTCATGGACGGCAGACTAGGTAAATACATATCGGTCACCAATGGACCGAATGCCGTCAATGAACCCAACAATATCAATAAAAATATTTTAGAATTCGTATTTCTCATAATTTTACCTCCTAAAAACAAGACAAAATTACCAAGAATGTACAAACCTATCAACTCATGTTTTTGACTAATTAACCTTTTTTATTCAAGAAAAACCCTACTCCACAACTCATTAAAATTCAAACTATTTTAGCCTTATGATTGGACAATCTAAACTATTTTAAGCCCAAAGACATATATGTAATTTCAAATTTCCCGTACGAAAATCCTCTCTTCAAAAATGAAAACAATTTCTAATATCTTCTTAACAATAAGGACTATATCAAAAACATTTTTCACATTTAAAGCCATACTATCCTAAAAATAACTTCATCGACTACATATTAACAGAAAGATACCGTATATTTGTCCCTCAAACTTTTGGATATGAAAAAAATAATAGGACTTTTTATATTCATGGGGCTGCTTTCCGCCACCACCGTCCAAGCACAAAATTACAATACGAAGTGCTTAGGCATATCAGCCGGATACATGTTCGATACAGAAAACGTACAAGCAGGAGTTTTCATGCATCTCCCCTTTGCAAAAAACTGGCGAGTAGTGCCGTCGGTCAACTACACATTCTCGCACCACGACCTCAACGAATGGGAAATCAATGGGAACATTCATTACCTCATTCCTTTCGCCGGTCGATTCTCGGTATATCCCTTAGCCGGTATCGCGTTTCAAAGTTGGAGGGGAAATGCGTTACAAAACGATAAAGAACTCTCCAATACCCGAAATAAATTCGGAATAAACGCCGGAGCCGGATTCGAAATGAACATCTCTCGCCACTTAAACCTACATATAGAGGGAAAATATATTTTCATAAACGACTTCAATCAGGCTAATATTTCTATTGGTCTCGGATACAAATTCTAATTCCCCATGAGTTTGTCTCCGTCTCCCTCCCGACGTTTACATGTCGTTTCTCTGCAAGTCCCTTTTCCACCGGACTATGGAGGGGTTATCGATATTTACTATAAGTTGAAAGCGTTAAAAAATATGGGCTACGAGACATGGCTACACACATTCCAATACGACCGGAGTAGAGCCGAACAACTGAACGAAGTAGCCGCCAGAGTCTCTTACTATCCGCGCCACCGGTCTGTTATCCGCCAGCTTTCGCATATCCCTTATATTGTTTCCAGTCGCCATTGTTCAAAACTTCTCGACGATCTGCTTTCCGACAATGCCCCCATACTGTTCGAAGGTCTGCATTGCTGCGCCTTTCTATCCGACAAACGGCTGAAAGACCGTGTCAAATTAGTCCGAATGCACAACATCGAGCACGAATATTACAAAGAATTATTCCGCAAGACATCAAGGTGGAAAAAATTCTACTACGAACTCGAAGCTGTCAAATTGGCAAAATACGAAAAGATACTCCTGCATGCCGATGCCATTTTAGCGATCTCCGAGAGCGACCGCTGTTATTTCTCGTCGAGATACCCGCAAATCCCGGTGTCGCTGCTTCCCGCCTTTCACGCATACGCCGAAGTAGCCCCTGCCGGCCCGAAGGAGAATTATATCCTTTATCACGGAAACCTTTCGGTCGAAGAGAACATCGAAGCCGCCGAATACCTGTTACGGCAAGTCGTCCCGCTCACACAAGGCACATCATGGATATTCGCCGGAAAAAATCCCCCAGAAACACTCGTTCGGCTGGTCGAACGGACACCCGGCGCACAACTCATCGCCAATCCCTCGGAAGAACAAATGAACCACCTTATCGAAAAAGCGGCAGCCAACCTGCTCGTCACATTCCAACCCACGGGATTAAAACTGAAACTATTGAATGCCCTCTTTCACGGAGGACACTGTATCGTAAACAGCAAAATGCTATTCGGCACAGGCTTGGACAAAGCCTGCCTCATTGCCGATACGCCTCAGGCTATGGCTCGCGCTGTCGAAACCGCCTTAAACGAACCTTTCGACCAAGCCAAACGCACCGAACGAATACAGCTGCTGAAAGCGTACGATAACGAAAAGAATATCCATATCCTCTCCGATCTTCTCGAAGAGAAACTCAGGTAAATCACAAATAAACAATCAGCGAACCCCTCTCCGCAGAACAAAGTTCTGTGGGTCTCCCCTATTGCTAACACAACTTCCCGTAAGGCTACGGGACACGGCAGGGGAGAAGGGCTAATACCTTCGATAACGAGAACAGAGTGAGGCATATCTCTCTCCCTCTGTGTTCCTGAAAGGAATATAGGGGGAGTGCCCGCAGGACGAGGGGGTTGAAAAGAATATCAAAAATAACATTTCAATCCTCCCCCCTGCCGATAAGAAAAGTACCCGTAGAAAAAAGAAGGAGTGAAAATAAACGGTAAAGCTAAAATACTGAACACCAACACCCTCCTCCCTTGCCGTGTCCCGCAGCATTGCGGGGTGTTTTTGCAACGCAAAATATAGGGGAGGTGTCCGAAGGACGGAGGGGTTAAAGAAAAAGACAAAAAAGTATGGCTATTCCGCCTTTCCCGGAAAATCCAAAGCCCTCATAAATCCTATATGATTTATGAGGGCTTTCTATGAGGAACACTTCGAATGAGCCTAAAAACAATTCGGCTATACTTTATTTATAATCTTTCAGCATCTCCTGCAAACGTTGACGGGCAAAAAAGATTCGGCTTTTTACCGTGCCCAAAGGCAAATCCATTTTTTCAGCAATCTCGTGATATTTATACCCTGCCACATGCATAGAAAACGGTATCCGATACTCCTCGCTGAAACTATTGATAGCCGTTGTAATCTCCTTCACCGTAAAAGAACCTTCCGGCGACGCGAATCCCGAGTCTTGGGGCAAATTCAAGTGATACAGATCTTCTGTCTGGTCTATAATAGTCTGGTTCCGTACAACCCTGCGATAATTATTGATAAAAATATTTCGCATGATGGTAAACACCCAACCTTTGAAATTGACATTGTCGATATATTTATCTTCGTTGTCGAGAGCTTTAAGAGTCGTATCTTGAAGCAAATCTTTCGCTTCTTCCCGGTTTGCGGTAAGCATATAAGCGAAGTTTAGCAAATTGTCTTGGAGACCTAACAATCTATCTTGAAATTTTAGAGAGTTCATAATTGAAAATTTTGATGATTTTGTAATTCTTGTTTACTACTTATACTACTACTTTGTATTACGAAAATGCATCGAAAATCTACTCATACTAACTACTACAATCTGAAATTTCTACATTCTCCTAAACGTCTTCGAAACATTCAGCTATTTCAAAGGGGCTCAAAAAAAATCTGTTTTCGCAAAATACAATCCCATAATATTGTTCTGATTATTTTTTATTTACTTTGTAACATATTTCTTATCTTTTTTAATTGTGCTTCTTAATATTAAACACATAGGTTCATGAAAAAGTTTCACAAATATATCTTTTTTCTCATATTATTTTTCCAGTATTTTGTATCGAATTCACAAATCACTGTTTATCAAATAGATATAACCAAAGAAATCGGGAGTACGACTTGGCGATATTTAAGAGCCGGTTTACACCAAGCCCAAGAACAAAATGCAAAAGCCGTCATACTACGGCTGAACACCTACGGGGGAACTGTCGTTCACGCCGATTCCATGAGAACGGCCATACTCAATGCACCCATTCCCGTCTATGCTTTCGTCGACAACAATGCCGCATCGGCAGGAGCACTCATCGCCATAGCCTGCGACAGTATCTATATGCGCAGCAGCGCAAGCATGGGAGCCGCTACGGTAGTCAATGAAACCGGAGCCGCCATGCCCGACAAATACCAGTCATACATGCGGGCGACCATGCGGGCGACGGCCGAGTCACACGGAAAAGACGAATCGGGAAACTGGCGGCGCAATCCGCTCATAGCCGAAGCTATGGTCGACGAAAGAGTAATCGTCCCCAATCTTTGCGATTCGGGCAAAGTACTCACCCTTACGGCAAACGAGGCCATCGCCCAAAAATATTGCGAAGGCATAGTCGATAACGTCGACGAGATCATTTCGCAAAAACTCCGGTACGAGACTTATACTTTACAAGAATTCAAACCCTCGCTCTTCGACGATATCGCCGGTTTTCTCACCCACCCCGCCTTTCAGGCTCTCATGGTAACGCTCATATTCGGCGGTATCTTCATGGAACTGAAAACACCGGGCATAGGATTGCCTTCGGCCATTGCCTGTACCGCAGCCGTACTTTATTTCACTCCACTTTACATCGACGGATTAGCCGCGAACTGGGAAATACTGCTTTTCGTCATCGGCATCATTCTGCTCATTTTCGAATTTCTCGTTATCCCCGGCTTCGGTATAGCCGGCATTTCGGGCTCCATTCTGATATTAGGAGCACTCATTTTGGCATTGGTCGGGAATGTCAATTTCGATTTCAACTTTGTTTCTGCCGCCGACATCAGCAAAGGAATAATAACTGTCATCTCGGGAGTCATTATTTCCGTAGCTTTACTCTTTTGGTTTTTCCAAAAAATCGGCAGTAAAGGCCCACTCGGACGTTTAGCCCTTCAAGCAGATCAAGCCACAGAAAAAGGATACATCGGAGTTCCCTCCGAATTACAAGAATATATCGGAAAAGAAGGACTCGCGGCAACCATACTCCGACCCTCCGGGAAAGTAACCATCGGCGACAGACAGTTCGACGCCGTAGCCCTTCACGGATACATCGAAAAAGGAGCGGGTATAAAAGTTGTCAAATACGAAAACGCGCAGCTTTATGTGATCGAAATCAAATAAAAAAACGTTATAAGAAATTCAATATGAAATTCATCGGTATTATTCCGGCTCGCTACGCCTCTACCCGATTCCCAGGGAAACCGCTGGCCGACATGAAAGGGAAATATATGATTCAACGAGTCTACGAGCAAGCCCGCAAAGTCCTCGACAATGTATGTGTCGCCACTGACGATGACCGAATATTCAACGCCGTGAAATCTTTCGGCGGGAACGTTGTCATGACATCGGCCGAACACCGTAGCGGAACAGACCGTTGCTTCGAAGCCTACAATCGTCTGGGCGGAAACGAAGACGTAATCATCAACATTCAAGGGGACGAACCGTTTATCAAACCCGAACAGATCGAGAGCCTCATCGCTTGCTTCGATTCGCCTCAAACCCAGATAGCGACCCTTGTGCGCCCCTTCGAGGCAACCGAAGGTTACGAGGCCCTCGCCAATCCCAACTCTCCGAAGGTCATTCTCAACGACAAAAACGAAGCACTCTATTTCAGCCGTTCGATAATTCCCTATATGAGAAATATATCCCCCGAACAATGGCCCGATAAACACGTTTACTACAAACACATCGGCATGTATGGATACAGAGCCGACATATTGTCCCAGATCACCCGGCTGCCCCAGTCGTCGCTCGAAATCGCAGAATCGCTCGAACAACTCCGGTGGCTGCAAAACGGCTATACGATTAAAGTGGGCATCACCACCCAAGAAACAATCGGTATAGATACCCCCGATGATTTACAAAAAGCACTCACTCTACTCTGAAAATTATGACGTTAGACCGAACAACGACACCGCCTGTCGGAACATTTCCGCCCCTATCCCTGCCCGCACCCGGCATCCATGCTTTATCGAACGGCATCGAAATCATCGCCTGTAATCGGGGTGACGAAGACGTGTGCCGCATAGACCTTATATTCGAAGGAGGTTACTATACCGAACAGAAACCGGGCACAGCCGCCCTCACCTTATTGATGCTCAAAGAAGGCGCCGCGGGCAAAAGCTCGGAAGAGATAGCCGAATCATTCGACTACCACGGAGCATGGTTGCAAACCTCCGCATCGAGTCACTATCTCTATGTCACGCTCTACACGCTCAATCGGCATCTCGACACCTGCCTATCTCTACTGGCAGACATCGTTATACGGCCCGATTTCCCGGAAAAAGAATTCACCCGGCTCAAAGAACGGCGTCTCCAACAACTGCTCGTTCAGAAAGAAAAAGTAGACGTCCTCGCCTCCGAGACTTTTCTCTCTATGATTTTCGGGGACAAGCACCCTTACGGACGGGCTGTCACCCCCGACCACATAAGCCATATCACAACCGAAGACCTCCGAGACTACCATCGGCAGCACATCGCTCCCGGGAAATGTCGTATCTTCATCGCCGGAAAAATCACCGGGAAACTTCTCGATAATTTGGAACTCCACTTCGGCCACACATGGAATGTACCCTCTGTCGATTCTGCGATAATCCCCGCTTTCCCCATACATCGTGCCGAAAATCCGATAATAGTCACCCACAAAGAAAACGCCCTCCAATCCGGAATCCGAATGGGACTGCCGGTCATCGGCCGGGAAAATCCCGATTTCTTCGCCCTGAAACTGCTCTGCACTATACTCGGCGGATATTTCGGCAGCAGACTCATGTCCAACATACGGGAAGAAAAGGGCTATACCTATGGCATATCCTCCTCTATCGCAGCCATGCGATACGGAAGCTATTTAACCATATCGACCCAAACCGGAACCGAATTCACCCGCCCGCTCATCAACGAAGTCTTCGCCGAAATAGATCGACTCAGAAACGAGCCCGTCCCGACCGACGAGTTCATCACCGTACAAAACTACCTGAGAGGAGACATGGCTCGTACCCTCGACTCCCCCTTTTCCATAGCGGACTACTACCTTTCATTGAAAGCCAACGATCTCCCGGTCGAATATTTTGCGCAGCAAGACGAAGCCATACGGCAACTGTCACCCGGAGATCTACTATCGGCAGCACAAAAATATCTCGTCCCCTCACAATTCTACATAGCCGTCGCCGGAGACAAGAACAAAATTCCCCCGCTCTCCCTACCTTGACAAATTCTTTCTCCTCTACCACGCCCCCTATTGTTACTCGACACCCCAATACTACGGGGGGATGGCATTAGCCATACAGAGGAGGTAGCACGTAGTGACGGAGGGGTTGAAAACAGCCCCTCATCAACCGATTCATATTGGA
>ENA-OPTB01000289-OPTB01000289.1-human-gut-metagenome-genome-assembly--contig:-NODE-289-length-51940-cov-3.138075_pt1 | contig 51940 bp, 65 predicted proteins | sample MGYA00241810_ERZ501911 | MGnify/ENA primary metagenome ERZ501911 (study PRJEB25962, sample SAMEA2042304) | human gut metagenome | biome: human gut; feature: human-associated habitat; material: faeces... | reverse complement strand
CCGCCTGTCTGACGTATCTGAGGTAAAACTTCTCTAGTAACCCATAATCTAAACGGCTTTGCAATTTTCTTCCTACTACTAAGAACCAAAGTATAAAATCCTGATTCGCTAATAATCGCCTTATTAGGATTTCCAATACCCTCATTTAAAATGATAGTATTCTTTTCATCATCTTCAAGCCTTGATAATGCTTGACTTGGGTTTCCGATTTCTAAAATGTCGCATACATCTTTGGCGACAAACCAAGGAGTATTATCGACATTAACTGTTCTAATTGTTCCGAAGTCTTCATTTACAAATTCTTGAATTTCATTCATTCTTATTCCTCCATATCTTGCTTTTTACTTTGACATAGAGTAAAATGAAATATGTCTGGAAACAGACTATGTATGAGAATCGCTACAATCTTGGTAGGAGAGGGCGGTTCTCATTTTTTATTCTCTTTCTAATATTTTATCTGTTATAAGTTTCAAACCATCTCTAGTTATTTCAGCTTTTGATTTATTTGTGATCTTACAACATTCTTCCAAGTTATCATTTTCTTCGTCAGTTAATCTAATGAATAATTTATGATTTCTTGGATTATCAGAAAGAGGTCGTCCCATTTTTGATGACATATAACACCTACTTTCTGTCTATCAATAACTACAAGATAATAATACTTTATGATAGGCAAAAAGTCAAGTGTTATTTTTAAATTTAATCGTATTTTGCGAGTAAACCATCATGAACAAATGTTCTGACTATTAAATTGTCAGATATCAAAAGACTCTTCAAGATGAAGAAGATGTTGTTATGATGTTAGTTCAATTCAATCAATATATGACGCTTCTTGTTAAAGATATCGGTTACAGTGGGTACACTTTGGTTTGTTTTCACGGAGAGGACACATCTGACAATCCATTGGAACTTGTCCAACATGTTTCACAACTAAATTTTCTTTTAACGGTTGTCCGAAAACCTGAGCCAGAAGTTCCGAAGCGGAAGATAGGTTTCGTAGGTCAGGTTGGGGAATAAGTTTTGTTAAATCAATATTCGTATTTATCACCTCGAATTAAGAGAGTAGAAGACTTGTCGGATGGCAAGTTTTTTATTTTGGTTAGATCATGATGGAAGAGCAATAAACATATTAAAAGAGCAGGATTAATCCTGCTCTTTTAAGTATTTATTATATAATTTTAATCTGTTTTCAATGTTTTTTGGGTTACGTCCAATGAACTTATCTCCATAATTCTTGATGAAATATTCAGCATTTTTATCTTTTGTATGGTGTACGTTGGAACGAGCTTCAATAAATTTTCCTTTAATTTCACTTTCATATCTGATCATACGTTCTTCTAATTTTTGTTCCATTTCTATTATTTCTTTTTCAAATTCTTTTTCATCTTCATCTGTATACTCTTCATGTATAATTTGCACATGAAGACGACCAGACATGTCAATCATATGAACTTCTTCTTTTTTATAACGCATTTGTATTAGCCAACCTCCTCATTTATTTCTACAGGATTAATATATAAACCTTTATAAATTTTATCTGTCAATACCACCAAATTTGCAAATGGAATAATCATGTCTGTAACAAATTGTCTCATTTTCATATCATCCGTTTCGATAATATAATCATGTTTAGTTACAATTTGAAAAATACCTAACAATTGACCGCTTTTACAATATAATGGAATGGCAATATATTGAGTATATTTTTCTAAATCAGAAGTATTTGATACACGCTTAAATATCCGCAATATTTCTTCATGATCCATAGCAATTTCTAAATCAGATAATTGGTTTTTAATCAAATCGGCGTAATGATAAATACATTCCGATAATTTAACACGATTTTTACATGCATTCGGTCTAATAGCTATTGGACTTGAATGCGAACTCATATACACCTATTCTTCTCCAGACTGATCTTTTATATATGATATGTAAGCTACGGATATATTTGAATTATCAAAATTATTACAGTATTGTTGTATTGTTTTCTTGGCACATATACAAATTTTATCAACAATTTTCACTTTATCCCATGCTTTATCTGAAATCTCCCCATTCTTTTTTATATTACGAGCAAACGCATTGATTGTTCCAGACCACCCTTCTGTCAATTCAGAAATTGCAGATATTTCAGAGGTAGCAGTTTTATAATCATTTTCCATATGAGCTAATATATTCACCAAATCTTCATTTTTGTCCATTAATTCTTGTAGTTTTTGATTAATATTGTCATCAAAATTACTAAAATAAATTACAAAAAATAATAATATTAGCATTAAAATTATTGTGATACATATTAAAATAGCATGATATGTTTGGTTTGTAGTTGTTGAATATATAATTCCTATGACTGATATTATTGTTGGAATTAACAGTAATATCAAATTTTTAAACCACAATCTTTGATAAAAATGTTCTCTCATAGTATATTCTCCTTACGTGTATCTTATAATTACCATTATATACCAATAATCGACAATATACTATACGGAACATACGTTCAATATCTACACACGATCACAGCATACCCCTGCTCTTTATAATCCATGATCACTTGTCGATATTTCTCAACCTCGTCCTGTTTCATATATAACTCATCACAAATATTTGCATACATTCCGCTAATATCCACAATAATGACTCTTATTATATTTTCCATTTTCTTAATCCTCCTTGGTGTTTAATGTGATAGTAGTATATATGGAAAATAATGTAAAAACAATAACATTGTAAGAATTGCTCTTTAACTTGTAAGAATTTACTTATTTAACATCTTCATCACGACATTTTCCTTGTACTTTTTAGAGATTGCGATGATTTTCCCATCCGTCATTTCGATCGTGTGCGGCGAAAAATGTTTAATATACATCATATTTACCAAAAAACCTTTATTACAGCGCACAAAGAAATCACAAATTTCACTCACCTCTTGTTCTACATTATCAAGTTTGTGATAAAACCGTCCGATTCCATTTTTATGATGTATATTGATCACACGATATTGAGATTCAAAATACAATACTTGTTTGAGATCTATGATATTCTGTAAACGATTTACATTATATTTATAAACATACTCCTTATATTGGAATTGTAATCTTCGCACAGCTTTGTCAATGACTGCTTGTAATTGTATTATAGTGAAAGGTTTGGAAATAAAATCGAAAGGCTCAGCGTGAACTATTTTACTATAATAATTATCATAGGCAGACATATATATAATTAATGTATTTGGAGATATAATTTTTATAAAACGACCTGTATCCGTACCAAGATAATCATCTTTAAGATCAATATCTAAAAATATGATATCGTATGACTTTCCATTTCGGATCATTTCCAATAAGTTACGACCATTATTGAATTTGTCCACTATGATATTATTATTGTTCCACTTTATTTTTGTGAACAGCAATTCTTGTAATAGCTGAGTTACTGCTATATTATCATCACAAACACTAATTTTAATATCCATTTCGCACCTCTCAATATTAAATACTGAAAGTAATATGAGCAAAATGAAATATTTTATGCAGTAATATGGCTGCCTATTTATGGAAACAGACAGCCAATCACAGCTTTTACATTGTCTTATTATAGTGCGTGCATGATGTTTCTCCAGTATTTGAATCTTCCTTGAACGCTTTCAGTCGAAGATGTTCCATTTGATAAATATTCTTTATATTCTGTATTATCATCATAAGTGTCTATAAAAATCTTTACTTTAGTAGCAAATTTTTCATATCCACATTTATCTTTCAGTGCTCTGTAAGATCCATAGCATAAAAAAGGAATAGTGGTTTTTGGGATTTTCTTTTCATCATGGTTAGGCAATATCACATCTAATTTACTGATTGCATCTTTTATCATATTAATCTTATCAATGTTAATATTATCATTATAGTGCAAGATAAAATCATTCTTTGCCTTTTTAGTAAATGAACCAAAGTCATAATCCTTACTTGCTTCACATAACATTAATGTCTCAAGAACAATTGAATAATCTGTTGAACTTTTCAATTGTGCAGGCGTTAATTTATGTTCAAAGAATGGAAGAGAAGTAATGTCCTGCATTATCTCACTAAAATCATCTGAATATAATGTAGTAAATTTCTGTGTTGTATTTAAGGGTTTACCATTATTCAGACGTGAGAAGAATTCTCTTACATCTTTTTCTGTATAATCAGAAATTTCATAGATAAGAATTTGTGCTGCATCTAGCTCATCTTTAAGATCTTCGTCCAATTTAGAATACTTCTTTCCAACAATATCATACGTCTTCCCGTTTAATTCTACTGGCTCTAATCCTTTAGATAGCCTAAAATCATCATTAACAAATCTGCGTAACGTACTCAATCTCTGTACACCGTCAATAGCAAATGGCATTCCATTGTCAATAACAAAAACTACTGGCATTGTAAGATAACCACGCAATAGTGTGTCGATCAGCATTGATTGATCACGAGTAGACCACTGCCCTTCTCTTCTTTGCAGTTTATGCTTAAGAGAGATTTGTTCCTTATTAAGCCGATTAACTACCGTCTTAACAGCTACATGTTTTGGTGAAATCTTCATATAACTACCTCCTAAAATTTTGTAAAAATTTGCATTTTCTGCAATTTACAGTATACCAAATTTTACAAAAAGTCAATATGAAGATTGTATGTTTTTTGTAGTTTTATTGTAGAAACGAATGTTCTGACTTTATATATTATTCATAAATGATATAATAATCTTTGAGGTGGAATTACATCATTTACATATTTGAGGGCTAGTCATCACGACAGTCCTCTATTTTATTATTCTCCGTTTGGAAAATTGAAATCGAAGTTTCAATAAAAGATTATGTCACATGTTTTCAGAAGTCATCATAACACAATCTTAACGCATTTCGTTTGCTTTCGCAAATCTGGACTGTATATCTAAGCAGAAAAATATTAGTCTACAAATCTGCCTACCCTTGCCAGCCTCTGAACCGTTGACATTCTTGTGCGTCACTACAAGACAACTATCATAATATACAACTTAGTCAACGATTGCTTTCAATTATTATACTATTTATAATAACCTACCTATCGACCACCCATTGTAGCAGAGGTATACATTTCAGCATACATACCGTGTGACCTAACACACTATGTTACTATAACCAATTTTCATGGTCGTAACATCCAACAATTTGTTTTGCTATTAGCACCATATTATCCTCGTTTCCTCGATAATTGTGGCATGTTGGCTTTAGGGTTTCCCAGCATTATTCGGGGTTTTGTTTTATTGTGTTTAAAGTACACAAAAGGATCTTTGCTATCGCTACGTTAATTATGTGACACTGTCCATAATCTTATAACGATGGGCGCAGTACATTATATATTTTTTCACCATGACCCGTTAAACTTTGTACTAAACCTACTATATTACCAAGTGTTCCTGGCACAGAAGAACTATCTAATCCTAAAAATCCGCCACTGAAAAATTCATTGGCAGAACTTGATATATCTACAAGACTACTAAGTGATTGTGTAAGATCATTAACCAAATTTAATACAGTGACAATGGAATCAGATTCTGCAAATTTAGACACTAACTCACTCCATGAATTGGACAGTTTATTTAAAGTACCAGTCCAATTATTTGCCGATTTATCTGCTTCTTGTTGAGCCGATCCTACAGCCGAATCACTATTATATAAACTCATCATTGAATTATATGTATCTTGATCACTCAGAATTGCAGCTAAAGTGTTGGCATGGTATTTACCACCAATTTTATTTAATATGTTAGCTCTTTTTGTGTCACCTTCAGGCAATTCGTTATAAACTTTAGACAATTCTTTTAATAATTCAATTGGTGTTTTTAACTGTTCAGAATCACCAACCATTTTTGTCATAGAAATTCCAACATCTTCAAATGCCTTCTTGATTGGATTGCTTGTTGTATTTTGTAAGTTGATTAACAATGCTTTTATTGCTGTACCAACTTCCGATCCGCTTTCTCTTGTTTTTGAAACAGCGACTGCAATAAGAGAAGATAGTTCATCAACTTTTACTCCATATTGTGCTGCAATTGATGCCGCTTCAGATGTTGCATCAGCCATATCCTGCATACTTACTGCTGCATTATTTGTTATATAGTTTTGTGAATCAAGAACTTTATTTAATTCTTCAACACTTCCCTTATAATCATATGCAGCATTTGTCGCAATAAGGTAATCGTTTGCATTCTTAGTATCCATATCGCCAGCAGATTGAGCAAGAATAGATAACTCTGACATTTGTTCAGCATTGTCAAAGCCAGCACGATACATTTCTTGTACACCAGTCAAATAATCAGAAGCCGTTTTACCATATTTACTTGCTGTATCAAACGATTCACTGCCAAGGTTTTTTATTTGATTAGTTGTTAAATCAGATGTTTTACTAATTTCAGTAAGAATATCATCAACATTTTTTAATTCTGACACCGCCTGTTTAATTGCATAAACACCCTGCATTAAACTTCCAGTTGCCAAACTCCAACCACCAAATTTCTCCCATGCATTTTTTAGTTTATCTGAAGTCGTATTTCCCAATAAACCTTCACTTCTTGATTTGTTTTGATAAATTGCCATTTGCTTTGTAAGTGACTCAGATTCTTCTTTTGTCATTGCAACATCTAGGTTTTTCATTTTGGCAATAATCTCTTCAATTTTTTCGCCATATTTTTTCATGGCTTTTGTATTATTATCAGCCCATTTTTGCATTGAATTAGCTTTATTGATACGAGAATATTCAGTAACGAACTGTCTTTCTTGCACTGTAACTTTTGCCAGTTCGGATTTCGCAACACGCAATTGGTCTGTAAATTTGTTTAATGAAGCTGCATCATTTACTGATTTTAAAGCCGTTTCAAGTTGGTTTACAGTATTTGACATCTCTTGAATACCACTTGCTTGTGTTTTAAATTTCTCAAAATTATTTGCAGCAATTTGTAATTCAGAAGTTATATCAGTACTTTTGTTTTGAGATTTTACATTTTCTGCTCTCCGATACTGATTGACTAAAGTATCCAAAGTACTTATTTCTTTATTTGCATTAGATACCATGCTCTGATATGTGGTAACGTCTGCATTTCTTACATTATCTATAGCATTTTCTACTTTGCTATATTGCGTTGCTAAATTAGATATATTACTAGGATTTTTTATTGGATCTGAATGATTCAAGTCCGAATAATCTGCTCTGATTTTTTCCAATCGAATAGATAATTCATCTGCTTTTTTAGTTGATGTTTCCAAAAATTTAGTAACACCATTATCATTAATTGATCCGCTTGTATACTTAAATATTTGTCCTGTGACATTTCCTTGGTCGTCATACAATTTTCGCAAAGAATAATTTAATGACTCAATTTCTCCCTGAGCATTTTTTATATTGACCGTGAATCCTTTTAATGAAGTATCACCATCAAAATCATGCATTTTTTCTTGAACAGTTACAATTCCATTAGAAATTCCTTGAAAATATTTTTGTGCTTGCTTTGCAACATTATTTTGATTATTAGCAGAAAATCCAAATTCTGTCTTAAAATTAGACTTTTGAATTACTGATTGAACGCCATTCTGTATCTGTCTTCCAATTTGTTGTCCAGTGCGTTGAGCAGAATGGATCGCAGAATTTGCATTAATACCAGTCCCCAAATTAATATTGATGCTATTTAATGAATTATTAATCTGCGATACCATTTTATTTATTGCAGATTGATCAATGGTTACATTTCGCAAACTAACTTGTGCAGAGTTCAACTGTTTTGTAATATTTGATATAACATTTTGATCAAGCTTTGCTTGTATTTCTATGCTACTCAACTGTTTTTTTATAGCATCTATATCATTGTTCAACTGTTGTTTTGATTTAGTGCCATCTAAGCCAGCAACTAATCCTATTTGGAAATCGTTCATTCCCATTTTATATATTCTCCTTTCTGAGTTTATTTTTACATAAAAATAACGCCCACGAAAAGGAGCGTTAGTAGAATAGGAGAGTAGGCTATGACACCTACAGTCCTCGGTTATTTAATCGGTAATCCGACCTTTTTGCAATTTCGCTTAAATATTTCATTCAAACCACCAAGTTGATTTATGTGTTCAATAGATTCATCCCAGTATGAATGCTCACCTGAAACTGTTCCACCGTGTGATTTGTTGTTCATCCACTGTAATACATCGAATCCAGTAACAGCATTTGATGTATTTTGTGATCTGTTTATAGAAAATCCTCTAGGATATCGAAAAGTCAGATAATCTCTATCAAATCCAATGGTGAATTTATAATCTGATTGGTTTACCTCGATATCAGAAGCTGATAGACTTTCTAGCATATGACCTGTTCTTTTATAATATTCTGGTTGCATAGGATTGTCATTATCAAAAACAGGCTCATGATAATAATCAACAATTTTATTTGATATAATCTCAAATAATTCATTACGAGTCAGTTGCAAAGCCTTTAGAATATAATGTTGTAATACATTATTCATCTGTTTTGTATTATTAATCATTTGTATTTACCTGATCTCTATGAATATACTCTGCCAGTTTTGACAGTAATTCGTCTCTAATTTCATCCTGTGGAACATCCTTTAATGAAACATATAATTTATCAATTAATATAAACATATCTGATTTTTCATGAATAATGTATTCTAGCATAGTATAAAAGGTTAATTTTAACTTAATTTCTTTTTTTTTCATTTTTAAATATTTCATCATATCTTTTAATCCTCCAATTCAATTAACGAATATAACGCAAGCAACACATCAGAAGGGAGTGTAAACACTTCTTCTTGTGAAAGTTTTTTATAGTTCACATTAACCTCTTCTTCGATCAAAGGCTGGATTGCATTATTAAAATTTTTCATAGACTCAGTGTCTTCACGATTAATACTAATATGACCATCATCGTCTTTTGTACCATACTGTGAAATTAATTCATTTCTGATAACTTCAAAATTTGAAATAATAGGCTCGAATTCTTTCATAATCCCTAATAATTTAAATTTAAGTTTAGGGGTTATCTCAATATCTGCATTGTCAATAACCGTTTTCAAAACCTGATTAGCATAAATAATTTCCTGTAATTTCATTAATTTTCTCCTTTCAATCCATAAAATTTTTATTATTTACAATATTTGTTGCTGAATAAACAATCACTTTATATCTTTTTCTTTTCTTCTCGTTTGAGTCGTTTGTATTCTTCATATTCAATCCAACCTCCAAACTTTTTAACATATGTAACCCACTTATAGTCAACAGTGGGATAGTGAAACCAAAATAATTTTCTTTTTAATATTGCTACACTATCAGGACAACCCTTTGTATCTATAACTTCTTCATGACCGTCTTTGTAAACAATAAAAAAATCTGCAATATATTTAATTGATTGTACTGATTTTCCACCATGTATGAACTTTGGTTGTAACTCATATGGCTTTTGTAATTCATAATTAACCACATCGCCACTCTCCACTAAAGGGCAAAGAACATCACGATAGTATTTCATTTCTAAAACAGAATCAAAAGTTATATCATTATAAGTACGCTTACTTTTATCTTTATCCACATTAAATTTTGTTCTACTCATTTATTTCCCTTTCTTCTAAACTAAAAATGCCATTACCACATGACTAGCAAGTGGTAAAGGCATTTTAATTACGTTATAATATGAATACATTCATTAACCTTACCTCGTAATTTCGAGAGAAAGTTCTTGGTAAAATATTATCTATGAATATCTGTGTATATCCATATATTCTACACGTCAATCGGCATAAACGCTTCCATCTTGGCAGATGGAAGTATGTTTGTCAGCATTGGCGGTGTTATCCTAACCGATAATGATAATTAAGTTCATTCTATACAGTGTCAAATTCTCATGTTATGTTTAACACGTCTATTCGTGAGGTGGTGAGTGTATTTATAACAAAATAGCAGTTTCCAAAGAAATCGTCCTTTCAAATCATTTTATTTTGCCACTTGCTAATTGTTCATGGTACATCTCTTTTATAACATTCATAGACTCCTCAACGTATCCATTGGTCATTCCATTGTCAGAAAGAATTTTTTCATAATCTTCATAAGTTCTAAAAACATGTTCGAAAGCTTCTCGATTATATATACGTCCATTAGTGAGTGTGGAGCAAAAGTCGAGTAATTCCCAACGAAGATCTTGAATTTCTTTGCTTAATAAATTTTTACGTATTTCTTCAATACCTTTAGATATATTTGAGATCTCTTTATATTGCCAATCATCATGTTTTTCTAATGTAGCAATTCTATTCTCCATACTTTCCTTATTGGTATCTAGGGTAGTTTTTACTCCAAACTTACGTTTGAAATAGGAGAGTAGTTCTATTATTTCTTTGATACCAAATAGTAATGCAAATATCCATACTATAAAGGTAGTATAATTGATTTGCATCATATCTTTAATTGCATTCATTACTGACGAACTTTCTGTAATAGCTCTTCAACTTCATCTACCAAAATCTCCCCATTTTTGATAGCATCTGTAATTTCCTGACTGATCTGACTAGCAGATGAGATATTTCTATTTTTGTATGTATTCCATAATGCTGTCACGATCAAAAACACTGTAGATACAATTTCTGATACATCACTATCAGCAATAGGAATTGTATTAATTCCAAACATCTGAAGTACAGCATTCACAAGTGCGATTACAAGCAATAATACACCAGTAACCGCTTCGGCAGTTACGCCGCTTAAATTAATTTTCTTCATAGACAATTCTCCTTTCTGTCTTATTTAGTTTGTCTGTTGTTCATCCATGCGTTATAACATTTTTTTGTTTCGCCTTTGTGAAAGAAACAACATAAATGCCCAGGATGTTTATCACTTTCTTGAGTCCATTTTGGCTGTATGTGCCACTTTGATGTATAATAAATAATTTGAGGAAGTTGTGTTATAGGTACAATATTTTCTTCACCATAACATTCATAAACATCCTCTAATGAGTTAAAAATTTTATTGATTATTATCACCTCGAATCGTAAAAAATAGGGATAGCAATATATATTGTAATAAAACATGCTATCCCTATTTTTATAAATTTAACTACAATATATATTATTTTTTATTGCGCATTTTTGATTGTAATGTTTCTTTTTCAATCTTAACAGGTGCTACACTTTTTCTATATTCCTGTTCAGATGCAACAATATATTTCTTATTTTCATACTTTATATACACAACTTTTGTTCCTTCTGGAATATCCAAAGTCATCTGAATTTTTTTGTCTCCAAACTCAAAAACAATGATATTGAGGAACTTATTGTGATAGACAACTTTACATTTCTGTATCATATTTATTCCTCCGATATTAATTCATTGAACATAAATTAGCCTTCAATCAATGCCAAATCCAACATATCATCGTTTTCATCAGACATAAGATCGGCTGTAATTGTTACGCTCTCTGGATCACCATTGTTAGAAAAACCTAATGAGATATTACTCTGTGGTGCGCATTTATAAATTGTCATCTTCATTGGCAATACTTCATCGTCCTCTGTCTTCATAATCGTGTCACCATATACGGTAAAGTTTTTAGGGAAACTTGTAGATTTAATATTAATTCTTTCTACTTTGTCCTTCAATTCTTTGATATAGTAAGCAATTACTTTATCTCCCTCAGTCAATGTATCATTTAATGTTACCGCTTTTGCCTCCACAGTGTTCTGAAGTTCTGTCCCACAGTCATCATCAGCTTTGTAGATAACAACTGTTCCTGCAATTGGTACGTCAGACAATGTTACTGTGTTTCCACCTGTTCCAACTGTTAATTCTTCTCTTGTCATAAATTTAGCAGTTTTAGAAACTTCGCCACCAGTAACAAGCTGCCATAACTTTACAGTCTGAATTTGCGTCTCAATAGTTAAAGTTCCACCTTTTTCTCCGCTGAAACTAACTCTCTTAGGATGTCCTTTACCACCATAAGCATAAACATTTTCTCCAGTTAATTCAGTTGTTGTAACATTAGCAAAATCCAAATTTAAGAAAGGTTTCTTTGTAGCATAATCAACAAAGATAAGATCACAAACCTCTCTGTTTGCCATATTCTTATTACTATTCATCGTTCTTTCCTCCATTTTTTCTTTAAAAATATAAAAGACCTAAACATAAGGTCTTGTTCTAATTTGTTATATTTGAATACCAATCGTTTATTTTGAATTGTTTTGATTCATTTCCCCACACAGATACATTACTAAAAGATAAATCATAAATACTATTATTGACCATACGTCTAAATGTGTCCCAAAATTGACTGATTGTCAAATCCCATATATTAATTATATTAAGATTAGGATGCTTATTGGCAACTGATGACACTAGATTATCTAATTCATTATCTTTATTAGACGTTTGTGTTTGTTGCATTTTTTTACGTCCAGCCAATAATTTTTCCATTATATTCTTTGCTTTTTTGTTCTTTATCTTATCAACATTTTCATCTATGGACAATCCATTGAGTTGACATATCACATTAATAACATTATTGATGATTTTATTATTAATTACACCTCTTATTTCGTTGCTGTATTCATCTTTCAAAATGAATATCTCATTTGCTCGATCCCACTCAACAGTTTCTACAAAAAAGAAGTTTAATATATCTTGCATTATAACTGCCAACTCCTTGTCTATTGTACAGATATCCAATATAGTAACATGTTGTCTATCGTCATCCGATAAACCATAATACCATTCGTGCAATGCTGACTTCTCACTACAATATTTATTTGGTGTCAATAAGAGAAAACGAAGATATAAATTGTATTTATCGTATCCGAGTTCCCATATTTCTCTTAATGTCGGAGATTTAATACTTCCTATATTTGTTCGATATGGGATAGGAGAAATAAGATCTGCATGAGATAGTTTCATTTATCACTTCTCCTTTATTTTGAAATCTGGAATTGTAAAAATCATTTGTCTTCCATATGTCTTTGTATTGGGATAAATATGAGTTACAGAATCAAGATGTAATTTACCAATTCCAAACTTATCGGAATCACATAAACATCTTTCAATCATATCTGCCAAAATATCTGTACGAGAACCTTTATATCCTTTTTTAGAATATTTCATAATATCTTTGTGACAAAATGCCCAAATAGTGATTATTAAGTCCTTAATTGTCGCCGTTGGGATTCGTGGAATATTTACTTCGCAGCATATGTAAGTTTTTGTTTCTGTCTGCGTCTCATCAATATATAGATATGGGAATATTTGTTTATAAACAATATTCTCAACGTCTGCATCTGTATATTTCTTTCCAAGCATCAATTCCATAATTTCTTGATTATCAAGGAGAGAATTAATTATGACTGATTTACATAGTCCAATGTCTTTCAATATTTGTCTCATTAAAATCCCTCCTCAATTGTTATTTCTTTTTCTGCTAATATAGTTCCGTCATTATCCAAAATTTGCAATAAAAAGGACTCGTCAAAATACGAGTCATCATCTACAGATAATTGAATTGTTTTGTCTTCGACAGTTTGAATTACATCAAAATCAGATTTGATATTCCAAATAAAATCCTCATATGTGACTTCGTTTCCTTCTTTATCAGCGAATGATACATGCCAAGACTTCTTACGTCCAACTCTTAGCGTGTTACCACCAGAAATTGAAACGACAATTTCTTGCGAAGATAGTGTATCTGGAATTGATGGGGTAGAAGAGTTATTATAATTACAGATCCACACTTTTCTTCCATCATCTAATATAATTTGTTTGTCTGTTTGTGCATTAAAGGCATCAAACGAAAATACAAATACTATGATTCCACCTTTGCCAATTGACTCATAGTTATACAAATTAATTTTTCTGTTTGTTAGAGCATAAATATCTGGCTCTTCAGCATCCTCAAAATCAAATGCAAATCGCATTCCTCGTTTTAGTTTTTTTGTATCTATATCTATTGGTACATTCACACCATATTGGTTATCACCTATAGTAATTGTAGAATTACCAGTTTCACCATTTGAATACTTGGTAAAATCCTCTACATAAACATGACGGTTTAATATCTTCCCAGATGTATCTTGCCACCATAAAACAAAATTGCATTCCACCATTTTACCATTCGTAATAATGTCATTGTTTGTATCAACATTATTTATCAACCAATACGAATTATGCCAATATACAATTTGCCCTGCATTAAAGCTTTCATTTGGACGTGATTTTATTTTCTTTGTATGAGGATCAGTTGTTTTAAGAATAGTTAAATCTTGTTTAATATCATCAATAGTAACAGTATAAGCATCAAGCGTATTATTAAAATCTCTATTCAAATCTTGTTTAACAGCATTTCTCTGCGTATCTCTTAAAGAATTTACACCATATGCATTTTGAATCTTTCGGTAATAATCTATATCTATCATATTATCACCTCTATATTCCATATTTTGAATAGTCAATAACCTTGAGTTTACCTGTATTCCTGTCTCTACCATTGTATTTTGACATTGCAACTTCATTATTGTATTTCAATGTATTATACATATCCATAAATGTTTTTCTCTCATTTGCAGGAGAGTGTAACATTTTTAAATCGGTGGAAGTGAGCGCATTAACCGTAGATTTTAACGTAGCAATATCTCTTGATATATATACTTCATACATTAAATCTGCTAACAAATTTATCTCATCCTTGGTAAGGTCTTCACTTATCATTTCCACCTCATCATCCAATTCTAATTCAAAATCCAAAGTACAATTTCTTTTCCAAATAACAACCGCTTCATTGATATAATTCTTTGCACGTTTTTGTGCAATTTCCAATGCTTCATTAGCAGTCAAATTATAGTAGCTGAAAAACTTTGCATCTTTTTCAATTCTGTTAAAAAATGGAACATATAACTGTTCATAAGATGTCATAATAAGTTAATCACCTCGCTTTTATTTTGTTGTCTTTGCAGGTCTACCAGGTTTCTTTTTAGGTGTTGTCGTAGAAGTGGTTGTTTTTACTTCTTTGCTCTCGGAAATATTATTCTGACTAGCCAATAACTGTGCCATCATTTCCTGCATACGATTCAATTGAGCCTGTAAATCTTCATTCTGTTTTCTAATATTTTCTACCTCTTCGTTGTTTGTTGACTTTTTCTCAACTTTGGAAGTAAGTTTAATATTTGTTTTAAACATACCTCTACGAAATTCTTTCTCACGTTCTTCGATTGCCAAAGTAACACGATTAGAAATATCGTATGCTCCAGAACTGATTAGACCTTGATGAATCGTCACTACTCTGTCAAATACAGACGGATCAATTACATCAAGAAGTTTCTGTAATTTCTCCTGAGTTGGATTAAGAATAATATCATCAATTTCTTCATTTTTGAGAATTAATGATTTGTCAACACCTAATTCTCTATAAATGTCATCCTCTTCATTTTTATCAAATCGAATTAACCCGTTTCTAACAGCAGAAGAGTTAGAATTAATATACTGCAGTTGATCCACTGAAATAGAGTCAAATGTTGGCTCATTATAGTTGTAACAAGGATCAAGCATTTTGTCGCCAACTGATAAAATAAATGGATTATAATTATATACTTTTACAAAAGCACTATCTTTTAATGCCATATGAATTCCTTCCTTCTCTAATATAGAAAGAGGGTGGTAGCACACCCTCTAATGTTTTATTTATGCTGAAAATGCAATCTTTGCAACCTTATCTGGTCTTGTAATCTTGATACCATACTCATAACCAGTAAACTTCAGAGAAACCTTCTCTTTGTTATTGTCCATAGTCTGATATACACGAAGATCTCCACGATCACAGATTGTTCCCACCTTACCAGCGCAACCAAACAATCTACGATCTGGCACAAGAAGCTCGCCATCGGAAGCTTTCTTCTGTCCAGAAAATCCACCAATTAACAGACCGTTATACTCTTTTGCAAGACCATATCTGTTATATGCTTCCTTCATGTTATCACTCATAAAAGAATTAGCACCCTGAAGCTGTGCAACTTTCTGTGCATACTTATTCAGACCAAATGCAAATGCAGAATCACCAGAATCAAGCATATCCATTACATAAAGTGCAAGAGCATCCATGTTTGCAGTTGTAAGCGCAGAAACACCACCAGTAACATTAATTACCTGATCACCACCAACAATCGCCTTATCAAATGCTGTAAAAACATCCTTGATCTTCTTATTATCAAGTGCCTCTTTTGCAAATACTGATAACTGTGCAATAGACTTGAAACCACCACGTCTTAACTGAGCGTAAGAAAGCTCTGTCTCAACCTGCGCATGTTTCCATGTTGGCTTTAAGATAGATCCATCAATGTAAGACTTATTTACATTGCCGCCTTTAGCTGCATCATATGCTACAAGTGTGTTCTTTGGTGTTTTCTCAATCTCATAATCATCAAACTCACCAATTGAGTCCTTATCAAACATCATGTCGATAATCTCATCTGGCTTATCGTATACTGGATCAGAGATAGTCTTGAGGATTAACTGAGAAATCTCATGCCCCTCATCATTTCCTGTTTCTCCGATTTTCTTTGCCCAAGCATCTACAACCTGTGCAATTTCTTTATCTTCTGCATTCAGATTGCATTTTCCAACAACCTTTTCAGCGACCTCATATACTCGACCGCTAGTATTCATAATCTCAGCAATTTCTGTATTTAATGCCATTTTATTTACCTCCGTAAAATTTTTCAATAAAATAAGACGCATTTCTGCGCCTTGTCATAGTTACATTTTTAATTAGTCAAGAATTGCAATCTCAACACCTGCATGTGTTCCACAGTCTACTGCATCTGTTTTTACAATCTGAATTTTTGTAGCTTCTGTAGAAGATACAAGTAATCCCTCTGTACCAACAGTAGCATATCCACCCTGAGTGAATGTTCCCTTTGTCTGATCTGTAAAATAAACCTCACCTGCAACTGGCTTCTCAGATGTTACAAACTCGCCCTCTGAGATGTTCTCAAATACATCATTGTAATCTGGAAGATCACGATCTCCATCAATTCCTGTTGCGATTAACTCTTTTCCCACGAAAAATACATTCTTATCTGTAGCGGTAGATGGGAAATTAACCTTTCCATCGGTACTCTTAACAACAAGCATACCTTTCTTCATCTTTGCACCAGCTACATATGTTGCATCTGCAACTTTTCCGTTATGTCCCTGCAATACTCTGTACATTTAAGATACCTCCATTATTTTCTTAAAAATGATTTAATGATGCCATCGACATCAATTTTGTTATCTTCGGCTGTTTCAAGATTAGCCTTTGGCTGTTCCGTTTTAACCTCAGAAGTTTCTACTTTTGTTTCCTTATTTGATTCTTTTGATAAAGAAGCAACAACTCTATCTGAAATAATAGCCTTTAATGCTACCTCATCCAACTCACTAATAATTTTCTTAAAACCATCAGTCTCAAGTTCTGCTTCCGAAATCTGCTTAGAATCTAAAGCATATTTCTTTAATGCTTCTTTCTTTTCAGAAATTTCATTCTCAACCTTTTCAGCATCTTCCCGATCGCATCTTTCCTTATAAGAGAGAAGTTTTTCATTCTCAGCCTTTAAAGTCTGAATTTCTTCGTTTGCTTTAACAATAGCATTGTCCTTTTCGGCAATTGTGCTATTGATTTCAGCAACGCTTACAGATAAAGTGACTTTTTCTGGTTCACCAATTGTAACTTCATCACCATTTACAGTGTATGTGAACTTAACATAATCAAGATCATTCTCGTCACCTTCATCCGTTTTACCTAATACATAATTTTCTGCTGGGAACATAAAGCAAACATAGAACCAACGATAGATTTTTCTTGCTGCTTCACCAATTTTCTTTCTTAAATCCCAATCTGTAAGTGCCGAAGTTTCAGTTTCTTCCTTAGTTACATCCTTTTCAGATGTTTCTTCATTTTTTGTTCCTGTCTCAACCTCAGAAGTATTTTCCGTCTTTTCAGCCTTTTCCTTATTTTCGCTTTCAGAAGTTTCGTTCTCACTTACCTCGGCAATAGGAGTATCAGTATTTTCAACTTTTACCTCGCTTGCCTCAGTAGGAGTTTCGACTACTTTCTCTTCAGCGGTTTCCTGAGTTTTAGTCATAATATCCTCCTTTGCCTCAGTGTTATATATGTCATTAGCCAATGCTTCGGCTATTAACATCTCTGGACTTTCTTCATCCAAACTTGCCATACATAAAGTTTCTGCACAGTCTCCATAAGCAGGAGTAGTACGTGATCCTAATAAACAATCACTTTCAAATAAATACTTTTTGAGAACCTTTACACCGTCAACCATTTCAGTTTTTTCAGATAAAATTTCCCACGAACTATGTAACTGTCCAAGACTAAATAATCTCTTAATAGCATCGCATACAGAACTATTTCTTTTCCAAATACGACTCGTTACAAACAGACAAGGAGTGTTTACTGTTTCTCCACTATAAAGAGTCACATCATCATCCTTGACCTCAACGGCTGTATTTACACCAATAGTAGCAGTACCAAATTTTACGTTTCCGTCTTTATCAACGGAACATTCATGACCGCCCAAGTCGTCTTTTCCTGCAATCTTTTTATATTTTGCAACTACTGGCTGATTGACTAATGTTTCAGCCATTTCTTCTGCATTATCGCTATTAAGCTGTACATGATTTCCATTAGGATAATCGTAATAACACGATCTTCGTGTCAACTCTAAGTATGTTTTGTGTTCTGAAAGCTCCAATACGGAAGAGGACATTTCAAAATTGTCCATGTTTTGTACCTCGCTTCCTAACCTAATTCATATCCATAATCAGATATGTCTTTTGGTTCATTTTTATTATTTTTCAAGTCATCCAACAACTCTTGAAATCCAATCGTAGGAATATATTTATTCGATATTTCTATCATTGAATTTAAGCTAGTAAAATAACTTTTTTTCAATAAATCACTTGTGATTATTTCAGGATAATCATCTGTAACCATATTATAGAATTCTTGCAATGCTTCCAAATATTTCTCACAAGTTTCAGTTGATTCTTCATTATAACACTGTATGAAGTACCAATAAGAAACCGAAAGACCGTCTGCTGCCTGCTCCTCAGATTTATCCATATCAATAAGACCTAATTTTCTTTTTTTAGAATGAGCATAAGATAGGGCATTCACAAAATTAATTAAACCTTGTGCATTTTTATGAAATTCATTATCTTTGGAATGTGTGAGAGACTTTTCATTGTAATGCTGCACATATACCGTATTGTCAATGTATTCAATATTTGTAGATTGACAGAGACACAATTGCATATAAGAAACATCTTCATTGTATCTCATGTCTGAAAAATATATATTATGCGAAACTAAATAGTCCCTAGAAAACAAACGAGCAAATACCCATGTTTGATTTTTACCAGGGACTTTAGATAGTTTCAGTTGAGAAGGAAGGCAAGATTCACTTGATTCAAACTCACGAATAAAATTACCACATACAAAATCACATTTTGTGTTTATGACTTTTTCGTATAACAAATATAAGCTATATTCATTATACAAAGTGTCGTCTGAATCAATATAGGTTACATATGGACATGTAGTCGATTCAAAACCAACTTTCCTAGCATGTCCAACACCTTGATTATTCTGCAATTTAATGTACTGAATATCAAGCAATTTATTGAATGTATTGGTTAAATCCTTATAATCAACAGAAGAATTATCATCAACTATCGTTACTTGAATTATATCACTAATATTTTGCATCGCTATCGACATAAGTGTTTTTGACAGATATGTATGCGATGTATTGTAAAGTGGGATAATAACATCAATTTGTTTGATGATTAAGCACCACCTTTCCTTGTTTTGTTGTACTCCTTATCATACGATTCTTTTGTCTTATTTGTAGATTCTCTTGGATTACCACCTTTATCGTCAATTGTCGTGTCCCCAGAATTTGTATAAGCAGTAAGTCTTGGGGCAAATATCTGATCATATCCTTTTTCATTTTCAGCAAGTCTCTTAGCTGCTTCGTCTTCAACATTTATACCTAACATACCAAGTGTTGTCTCTAAACTTGCATTAAATGTAGTATAGAGAGTTGTTGCCAAGTCTTTTCTAACATCTGCTTCTAACTGCTCAGAATCAACAATAGTAATAGTAGGAGCATATTCTGCTCCAATTCCATTATCTTGAAGAATCTGTTTGTACCAATCTTGAAGGATAGTTTCTAATTGTTCTCCAATTTTATTTATTGTTTTCATAAGCTGACTTACTGAAATAGTAGCAGTCGATACTGACTGCGAAGACGTGTCCATTAAAAATGAAATACCCAGAGTTGAGAGAGTACGAGTACGATAACTGTTGATAGTATTTGTATCTGTCAATTCCGTTTTACTTTCTACATAAGAAATATTCTCCACGGCTGGTGGACAAGTTACTAATACTGTCTGTTGTTTCCATGCTGACATTAAGTTTTCATGTGCATACGCCATGATTTCAAAACCATCTTTATTATAATCTGCTCCCATTACCTCTTTTCGTAATTTCTGAAAGACTATCTTTTTTGCATTGGCTTTTGCCGTAACCCTATCCGCATCCTCAAATGTTTGCAACATAAGAGTTGATGGCAATGCCCTGAAAATTGGCGTAAGACCATATTTACCATTCATATTTCCAATCCTACAAACAGCAGAGTAACGAATATCCAATTTAGCATACTGCTCCTTATTTATATATGCATCATATATTTCAGGTGGATAATTTGCTTTTATTTCTTCTTCCATGTTTTTAAAAAACAGAGGTTTCTTTTTCTTTCTTGTTTTTGGATAGTTGTTAGAAAGCTTGCTTTTTAAGGCTTCCATATCAATTAAAACAACTGGTTTATTTCCAATTGTATAATTAGAAATTAAAGCAACGCCAATAGGAAAATAATCAATCTTATAATCACCATTTTCGTGCCTAAGATAAGTTATATATGTTCCATTCGTATATGTGGTTGGTATACCCATACGAATAAAGTTTTTTAAGTCTATTGAATCGTTAAAAGATTTAATTATAGACTTTGCTTTTTCAAGCATTTTATTTTTATTGCGCTGATTACCAAAACTGTTGTAACTAAGTCGTGACTCAGTATTAACATTGGTTTCGATTGTTTCTGCAACTTTTCCAATAATATCATCGCTATTTATGTAATACTTGACTATTGAATTGATTTGCTTGATTTTATCTACATTATTCTGTGGATCTACCGCAAGAGTATCCAATAGTTCTTGTGTTACAACAGTTTGAGATGACCTATCATTCAAATATGCAGAATATTGACGATTTGATGGATCATATTTATGGATAGCTTCTGACAGCCATTTTTCTGCCATTTCAGACGAAGTTAATATCATCGTATTTCCATCATCCGTTGTTGAAGCTAATGTGACTTCAAAATTTTCTGTATTTTCTTCTGACATGTTCCATCTCCTTTCCTAGAATGATATTGCACTGACCATGCGTGGTGCAGATGAGTAGTTTGTATTATTGCTCTTCGATAATAAATCATGTTCCAATTGGTCAATAAAATAAGAACCGTAAGAACAACTTGTATATCTATCCTTTCGATTCTTCCCTTGTTCATGTATTTTTATTACACCAGTTTGAGGTAATCGCTCATACTGTAATTCTGCACATTCGCTTATCATGAGCTGCGTTTGGATAAAAGGCATTTCAAACTGGACTTGTATATCTGAATCATTTGTAGAAGTGTATTCGTTATATGAAGATAAAATTTCTTCTTTCGCTGAATTAAGATTAACTAAAAAGTCTATTTTATTTTCCATAAGATTTTTACGAAATGCAATTGCTATATCACTGTTAAGTGTTTGTGTTGCATTTATAACGTAAATACATTCTTTTGCATTTGGATCTTGACAAACTTTTGCGTAATCTTTATTATTCATACATTTTAACGGAGCATATTCTACACCACGTTCTTCATCATATAAAACTTTCTGTAAAGCATATACAATCTGAAGACCACCATTTCTTGCATCTATAACAATGTAATCACCATTGAAATCTTCATATAATTGTCTAATTCTGATTGCCTGTAATGTCGTGTCACCAATTTGATTTGATTCTATATAAGGATATTCTCTTCTATAACCTTGTCTAACTTCAACAACATTATTTTCATCATTATAAGTTGTAATTTCGGGAATTGCTCTAATACAGCTATAGACAGAGTTATCATTTTTATCACCTGCAACGAATGCAATATCATTAGAAACAAGTCTTACTTCATTATCCAATTTTGGAATTGAATATTTGTTTTTCTTTCCACTTTTAAAATCAATTGTTGTACGTGGATAGAATAGATGTTTTAATTTTTGTCTATTAATCAACATTGCATATGTAAAATATGACGATATAGAATCTCTTACTTTCAAGTTTAAAAACTCTATTTTCCAAGTGGCAGGATCTTGTTTTTTCTTCTCTTTTTTTAACTGCTTCATAGTTTTTAAACCATGTTTCAAAGTAATACTTTCATCAAAGGCGAGCATAACTCCACCTTTATGTTTTTTCATTGCTTCTAACGCTTGATCAGAAATATCCCACATCCAGTTACCGTCATCGTACCATGATGAACTGATATAAATATCTATTGGTTCTTCTTCTAAATCTTTATTCTGTCCATAAAAAGGATTTAACATGTATTTAGGTTTTCTCGGTGTCTGAAACGGAGAAATAACAGAGTCCTCAACCTTTTTGTCAATCTGACGACACTCTTCTCGTGTAACAGCATTAGATCTTAAACCTCTGGCATTTTCATTTGCTACAAAGACCGTAATTTTTGATCCGTTACGAAATTTTACATAAATGTCATTGTCGCTTGTACTCCAAGCTTCAATTTCTTTTCTTAAAATAGGCGACCATTCACAAAGTTCATCTAATATCTTTTCAGATACAATAAGTTTAGCTTGTTTTTTTGTGGCACTACCTATCCTAAATTTTGTTCCTTTATATAACAAACATCTTGCTACGGCATAAACTGCAACAATAAATGATTTTGCGTCATTTCGGCTTGCAATAATACAGATTAGATTGGATATACCCATTAAATATATGGCGATTTGTTGGTATTCAAATAGATTTATTTTGAGATAGTCCATCACAAATCTATGCATGTTTCTGCGCCAAAATGTAGCCCATGCAAGCATATGTAATACGTTATTTTGATTACTTAAATAATGTGTAGAGGGAAACTTTTTATAAAGTTCTAGCTGATTTTTATCTGCATATTGAGCTAAATCATTCTTCTTCATCGTCCACCTCTGGAACAAAGAATTCTTTATCTCTTACAGAATCACCAGTTTCCAAATTCATCATAGGGCGAAGTATATGTCTATCAATATATTCACCGATTTTATCATTATCTGAATATAATTGTTTGTCCTTATAAAATTCTTCTGGTGTATAATCTGAAATAAAACCCAAAGTCATACAGAATGTTTCATCGTTACTAGAATCTTTTTCCTCTACAGTTCTTAAACCTGCTTGTTTAAATGTTTTACTATATTGTTCAACTAGAGTTGCATATTTTGATGTATCACAATTGTCACTTCTAAGCAATTTTGCTTGCAGCCAATTCAAGTTACAAAGGCTTTTAATAAATATTTCTTGGTTATTATCTGCATTTGGATTATTTCGTTTTAACAACTTATAGTGATTCTCTAAAATACTATAATCCCATTCAGTAAGACCAGTTCCCCATCTATCAATGGCTGTATTTGTTACTGAAACATCGTTAGATTTTACTTGTTCCTTGGATGTAATCACTTCATTTTGTTTCTTATTATAATCATGTTTTATAGAATCAATAAAAGTTTTTCTTCCACCACAATTTAGATTCTTTTTAGCTGCATAATGAGAAATGCGTGATCTGTCACGATGTCCACTGTATGTCTCCATAGAAGCTGATAATGCATTTATATCATAATTCCAACCTGCACGTTGACAAAAATCCTTCATGGCATGTTCTTCATTATTTGAATATAATGCTACCATCTGTTCCACATATCTATCAGTACATTCCTTACACCAAGGCAAATATCCGTTGTTTGCTTGAAATAATACATCATTACTCCTTTGAAAGTATCCGTTTTGTTTTGAAAAACCCTTGCCACACGAAGTACACTTATACTTATGTTTCTTCTCGTCAAATGGGGTAGCAGAGCGTGGAATCTTAATATTCACGTTTACATCAACAATTGGAGTAGCATTCATGCTCTCGATTATTTTATCATTTTTTGTTTCTTTTGGCACGAAGCCACACCTCCTTTTCAACTAAATAGAAGAGTGGCATTTAACCACTCTCCGTAAAAATCAATAATTCAATTAGGCAGCCCAAAATTCTTTGACTTTCTTTGTAATATACAACTGACCTTTTCCTGTAACAAAAGTTTGTCTATTCGTTTTAGTCTGACCAAATGAATTTGTATATGTATATTCATTAACCTTAAAATAACCAGAATCTACATGTTGCTGGTAAGGCTGATTGTCTTTCATTAGAATTCCTCTGATTCTAAGAAATTCAAATAATCTATTTCTCCCAATATTGATATTCTTATCTTTTAACAACTTTGCCATTGTTTTCATATCAATTAAATCAGTAGTGTCAGTCACTTGATTTGCAAAATCCACAAGCGGTTTCTGTTCTTCAATTTTCTTTTCAGCTAACTGTCTTGCCTGTCGTTCATCCTTTAAAGCTGTTGCTAACTGAATAAGATAATCTGGATCTGTCAATGTCTTTTCAATTACCTCATTTGTCATATAAGCACCATGCTTACGAATAGTAGGGAGAACTTCATCAAACACCCATGATTCAAATTTCTCAGCACTTGGTAATTCACTGTTGGTAATTAATCTGTACATATCACCCTCTGGAATAATATTTACTTCCATAGTTTTGTTTTTACTCTGTGGATGAGGTATACTGTGTTTTACCGTATACCTACAATGTGCTGAAACTGCATCACTTGGACGTTTGTATCCAAGCGCTTTAGCAATATCACTTGCTACAAAGTAAGGTTTTCCTTCAACCTCAACAGTTCTAATTTGACCAAATTCATCATTTTTAAAAATTTCATAATTTTCATTGTTCATAGTTCTTTTCCTTTCCGTCACACTAAGTAAGTGAACCACTAAAATAAGTTAATAGTTATTTGCCGATAACTTGATTTGTTATCATACGTGGAATGGTCACGGCAATAACCATTCCTGAAAGGATTTCACCATGAAAAACGAAATCGTTTAGGATATAATCATCCCACGTATAATAACAATATCTTCACTTATTTATTCTCTTTTTAAATTCCATCACAACATAAAAAGAAGCCACTTCATACGAAATGACTTCTCATAATTTCAATATTAAATTTCCAATGAAAGTGCAATTCACTTCACTTAGCACGCCTTCTACGATTTGAACATAAACCTGACGATTTTGGAGATCGTTGCTCTACCAATTAAGCTAAAGGTGTATATAACAAAAGAGCCATCTCAACACATGAAACGGCTCTTTCTTAAAATATTTAATTATAATACAAGCTAAGTTATAAATTTTCAAGTGCTTCATAGGTCTGTTTGTTGACCTCATATGTATTATCATTATACTCAACTAAATATGCTGTGATTTCACCAGTTACAACATCTTTCTGTTCATCTAATGATAATTCATTCTTATTATCAAATGGAATATTATTTCCATTGACATCTTTAAAAGATAATGCCATAATAATCACCTCATTTCTTATTTACATGATAAGATTATTATACATCAATATAATATACAATACAATAAAAAATTCTATTGTCTTTCTCATTACTTCTGCAGAAATCGAGATTTCATCTAAGCTGCATAGGACGCATCCCATTGTTTCTACAGTGCCAGTCCGAAGAACGTAAAGGACATAAGCGAGATAATGGCGATTAACCACTCACATCTTATATCCTTTGCGTACATAAATATAAGACTTTGATTATCATGGTTCTGGCATATTTAGGGTGGAAGAGTACCACCCATTATTTTTACAGAGTATATTCTGTAGTTCCTTCAAAAGTATTATTCAATGCTCGAATTTCAGCCAACTTTTCAGTAACAGCTTCCTTAACTTTCGTAGCAAATAATACACACTGAGCCTGTGCATACAGTTCCTTCTTATCAAGAACAGTATTTAATACTGTATCAGGATATTTTGTTACATCTCTTTCAAAATGAAATGCCAAATCTTCATTAATAAGTTTTCTCTCATTTGTTACATCCGTAATCTCCAATTCAACAATAGTAGAATCGTCTTTTGGATCTGTTGTTACTTCTGGAACGCCATTATTAAGCTTGATATTTCCCTTAAACTGTATTTTGCTATACTCGATATACTTATTGTAATTTGCAAGCAATTCTTTTTCCTGCTCACTTGTCAAATCAGCAGTGCCAAGACTTGTAACAGTAATGTCTACACTTGCAATATCATTTTCCACATTAAATTTCTGATCTAATTTCATGAATTTGTACCCTCGCTTTCGTTTGTAATTATTTGGTTGTATGCGTCTTTGAAACTGATTACTAAGTCCCTTAAAGTCTCTTTATCAATAGTGCAGTCCAAATTGCTCATATCAATATTCGGATTTGATACCGTAAATTCCAATGTATTTCCATTTGGTGCAAATAAAACTTCCACAGATTCATTAAGCAAAAGAGTAATAGAATCAATTTTATTTCCATTATTCGATGTTACTCGTTTTACTTGACCTACTTTTAATCTATCATTTTCAATAGATAATCTACTTGCCATTATATGTACTCCTTTCTTTTATTTTCATTTTCCTTTTAATCGTTGAATTGCGGAAACAGGACTCGAACCTGCATACTCTTGGTTATGAGCCAAGTGAGCTTCCATTGCTCGTCATTCCGCTATGATAACAGGAGAGGAGCAACCTCTCCACGTTTTAATTTGCAATTAATGAATCGAATCGTTCTAATCCGTATTTATTGATAATCCACATTACGTTACTATAATAATCTCCAACAGGCGTACAATATCCACCTGCTAAGATCTTACTAATTTGGCTTGAAGCATTCTTTGTAAATGGTGCAGTACCATAACATCCATTATTGATTACTCTCAAATACGCATAAACTCCATCTTCAAGACTACCATAACTTACGGCACCACTTTTAATCTGCCATAGATTATTAGGAGAACAGTATTTGCCTAAGGTACTTTCCTGCATAGCCTGTGCAATACATACAGACGGAAGCACACCGTATTTTTTCCATTCTTTAATACAAATTTCAGCCATTGTATACGCTCGCTGCTTTTGCTGTTCAGATAATCCATGTAAAGCAACAGACCTTACATTGGTATATACAGGCTTCTTCTTAGATAAATATTTTGAATTGATATATCTAATCTTTCCTTTATAAAAGATTTTCTGCCATTTATGATGTGATTTATCTAGAACAGTAATCGCTTTGCCGGCTTTTAGTAATTTAACGCTTTTACTTTTTGTAGTATTTTTCGTGCGTAAATTTACAGCCGTAGTGGTATACATTCGTGTTTCGGTGTGAACAATTATCCCACTTTCAGTATCCTCTAGAACATTATATTGTTTCACTGGCGGGAGAGTAGTAACACTGGCGATGTATGTTTGTGGACACAAAAGATCTCGCATAGAAACATGTGTTTCATCAGCGTATATATGATTCGCCGACAAGGTACATGCTGCCACAGCACACATCAGTATTTTTTTATTTACCATATTTTCCTTTCTTTGCAGTTTTCTAGTTACACTATATTATTCTCTGTTTGGGATTGGATTATGATGGAAGCTGCCTATAGGAATTGAACCTACAACCTGCTGATTACAAATCAGCTGCTCTACCAATTGAGCTAAAACAGCGAATTGACGGTGACTAGCCGTCAAGATCACAAATGTCGTCATCATTTGTGGTGTATACGACGTAAGGTCGTAACAAAATATTATATTGCCGGCTTGAAGCGTTCAACTAACCGGCACTGTACTCTGGAAGTACAGTTATTTAACCTGTGATACGAACCACATAGTACGCCATTATTTGTCTTTCCAAATTGTCAGACCGGTCACCAGTCATACGTAAAGGTTCTCATTGACGTAGAGAAGCACGATAGATATACCGCATTAAGGGTTTCGTGCGCACTAGAATCGTTATATAGTCGGTTCTACCAAAATACGGTAGTAGGACTTACAATACTATATGAATGGCAATGCCAAATGTGGTATAGTGTGCCTCGAAGAGGGCTGCTTAGAATCTAGCTTCGATATTTGGACACTATATTATTCTCTGTTTACACAAAGATTTTTGTAAAACTCTATCAACAAATTGATAGAGCATACCTACTCTCGTCAAAGTGTAGGCAGCTTGTTATTATACTATCTACATTATCGTCACCCTTTTAACCTTTATGCCTGTTCATAAGGACTTTATTTGGATAATACAGTTCTATCGGTCTGTTAGTCCGTCTGATTTTCACAGAGCCTTGATGCGTTCTTATGGTTTCAGAGCATTCGGCTTATGTACATATTTTGATTGCCCATTTGAGGGTTCTTTTATTTATTCACTATTTTTGGAATATTTTGACATGAATTGTCGTGATATGATATAATACTTCATAAGGTGCTACTAAAAACGGTAGGACGGTTCTCTCCAATCTGGGAGTACAAGCCCAGTCTACATAGATGGTAATTGTGCCGTAGTTCAGAAAGGAGATTTTGCCAATGATAACTTTCTCATATGAAGCATTGATTGCACTCGTTGCATTATGCGGCGGCGCAGGATATATGCTTGGTAAAGATATACACAAAGCAAAAAAGTAACTGTCCTCGGCAAAGGAATTACAGTTACTTTTTAAAGTTAACTACTTAATTTCAGAGCAACCGTCTTGCTTTACGGTAGCACTTTTTGAATTATCTTTAATTCATATGTATTTTAACACAGTTTTACATTGAGCGCAATAGATTATTAAGATTAGATATTATTTTATTAAATAAATGCCTCATCAGACTCGTCATCTTCATCGGATTTTATTATATAATGATTCTTAGTGGTTGACACATCATTATGCCCAAGAAGTTTCTGTGCAACCTCTGCGGATTTATGTTCATACACAACGAGATTAGTGGCTCGGCTTTCCCTCAGTAAATGTGGGTGAACCCTTCTTCCGACTATTTTTGCAAATAGACCTTTACACCAGTTATTAAATGTACCATCACCAACTTGTCTTGCCATACCATTTTGCTGTTTAATAACAAACATATATGGACAATCATCATCACCACGAACTTCTAACCATTTTTTTAGCCAATGCATAGCATCTTCTCCAAATTTCAATTTTCGAGGTTTGCCTTGAATTGATTTTCCTTTACATCGGATTGTATGAGTATGATATTGTTTGGAAATAGCCTCAATTTCCTTTCCGTCATCATCCAATATCTTTATTTTCTTTTCTTTCGCCGGATAATCTACTACCTCTTTGAGTAATTGTCTTGCCTCGGATTTACGACAACCTGTAGAATATGAAAACACTAAATATGCTAATTTTTGCCATTCTTCACGTTTTTCTAATTCCTCGCAAAGAGATATGTACTCATTTGGAGTGAGTGGAATCTTTTCATGGACATATCCAGTTTGCACCACTTTTAAACCTACTGTAAAATTTCTAAATGTTGGGAGTTCTTCTTCGTACATCATCATTACATAATTGCAAAATGAACTAACACATGCCTTTTTGAATCTAATGCCTGAATCGGACATCCCCCGATTTGTTAGCCAATTTATATATTTTAAAAATTCTTTCTTTTTTATTTGTGTAAAATCTTTATCACCAAGATTATCTTTCGTCCATTTAAAAAATATCCTTAAACCGGATTTATATGCCGGCTTTGTACGAGGAGATAATTCGGATTGGTTGTCGAGATAGTCCTGAACCATATCTCTATTAACCTTGTTGATTGTTGCCCATTCTTCATCTGTAACATCATCTGTTCTTTTTGCTATTTTTCCATCCATACAATCACTTCCTTTCATTCTCATGTTATATAGGCGACGTACAGGATTCGAACCCGATACAGCCAATCACGCCGCATAATAAGAGCGTGCAGTATATACTACACGCCCGGTTATAATTAAAAATAAATATCACGTACTATTGCCGCAATTTCATCATCCGATAGCTCTCTGTCAGAATAATAACTATATGCGATATAAGAATTATCATCGGAAATATGTGATGTAAACCCAGTATGGTCGCTTGTAATCTCTACAAGTACATGTGCATCATCTTTCTTCTCTTCCGGAAATTCCGCATCGTCATATCCAAATAACACGACATTTTTATCTTCATCAACACAGTAGTCTATACATCTCTGTAATTCTTTACTGTTCTTAGAGTCCATATCAAAATATACATGATCAACATCTCTAAAGTAGCGCAATGAGTTGGCTGGAACTACAGATATATATCCATTAAAATCAACATAAATCATATACAAACTATCATCCATCATATTGATATAATATATACTCGTATTGTCCATTGCAATAACTTCGTCTAATAGATACTCAATCATTTCTTTATCAGCAACAACACCAACAGTACCAATCTGATCAATGATATCTGTAATAAAGATTTCCGCAATATCTTCATGACGATCAATGTCAATCATTTCAATGTCTTCATATTTATTTTTCAAAACTTTCTACACCACCTATGCAATAGTTTTAACTGATTTACTAATTGTAAATTTCAACTTATCCTCAGCATCTTTATGCCATTCTTTACCATTAATCGCACTTACTCCTGATTTTTCACCAACATGTTTTGTGGTAAATGCACCAATACCAGGAAGTGGGATTTTTTCTGTTTTGTCTACTGTCAAATTTTTAACTACACAGTCTGCGTATGCCGCAATAACTGCTTCAACCTGCTTCTTTGTGATCTTAGCCTCTACAATATCTGTTGCTCTCTGTGCTACCTTTGAAATTACATCGTTTTTAGTCATAAAATTAAATTCTCCTTTTCTCAACTATATTTTTTGATAATAAAAGAGGTCGATGCTTCTAAGGGTCACCGCCTCTATATTTATAATTGTGTACTATTCTTATACATACACGGCTATTTAATTACATATTGCAACATCATTTTACAATTTTACAAACAATATGTTATAATATATATTAACTTCTCCACCTACTGCTCATATTTTTGTGAAAGGTTGGTGATTCTCGTGAATATATGTATTTATCCATATCTCATTCATGTCAATGCTTACACTCGTATAAGACTTGGAAAAGTCGAACATGTATGTCAGCATTGGCGCAGATTTCCTGTGAGATAGCTTGTCTATTGTCACAGCCTTTTTGTGCGAACGGAATTTATCTGACAATAGACGGGTGGAGAAGTTATTGAAATTAGTAATTCATCAATCTAATGTAATAATTCTAGTTTTAGAATCTATAATATCTCCGTTATCATTTAAAGCAATATACATAAAACCATTCTGATTAGGAATAATAAGCTTTCCGTTATTGTAATCAAGTTTGTTTAAGTCACAAACACAACCTTGTTCATACATCTTAATACCGCCCTGTGTAAAGCTACCTATTTTATGAGTATGTCCCATTACGATTCCAGTAAAAGTTCGATCCACTCTCAAGAAGTAATTAACTGCTTTTTCAGTAGTCTTTAACATTCCAGATGAATAATTTAATGGATGACAGAAGATTACGTTTCCTTCTTTGATCCACCATTCTTGTTCATATACGATTTCAATATTTGAATCTTCAAATACTTCACGAATAGAAGAGTATTGTGTCTGTGTTTTATTTCTTTCGTCCTTAACCTTAAATCCATCGTCAATAATCATTCTCAATGGATCGGTTGGCGTAATACCTAATAATTCATTAGATAATCTATCAGAATAATATCTCTGCATACGAAATTCATGATTTCCCATTGTAAACATAACTTTTTTAGGTGAAATCATGTTAATTAAATCAATTATATATTGTCTTCCAAGCACCAATTCTTCATCAAGATTGACTTTAAATTTCTTAGGGAAGGATGAACATGAAAAACAATCTAATAAATCTCCGTTGATTATAATTGTATCTACAATACCTTTATAGCTTGCAAAAATATCAATTGGTAAATTAAATGGAATATGTACATCTGATATGCATAATATTCTCTCTGACGCACCTTCGCAGTTATGAATATAATTGTCGTATTCAATTAACCCATAAGCTGTTTTTCTTAAATGATCTGCTGAAACATCGAGTCCTAGTGTTTCAGCAATTTCTGACCAATCTAAATCAATGTCTTTATTTAATTTTGCTTTACATAATCTTAATTTCCATTCAAAGTCTGTTTCATTTTCTAATCTATGTAAGTCGATTATAATGTCCACCTACTCTCTATTCCTCAGAATCAGATTCTTCGTCTGAAATCTCAATACTTATTTTAATATCAAAAATAGTAGTACCTTCTGGTAATTTCTCTGCAATACGTTCTACGATAGAACCTTCATCATCCACAAAAACTCCGTTCTCAATTCGTACACCACTTGCTGTAATATTCTTCTTAGCAGCACTAACAGTTGCTTTCTTAATCTTACTATCTACCATAATTCCTTTTCCTCCATAAATTAAAAATTCCCACTAGAATGCTTTCTGTTGGGATTGTAATAATCATTTTTCTTTCCTTTTTGTTTTCGAGTATCCAATATTTCCTGTATTTTCCCACGATATTCTTCATTATTTGATAATCTATACATACTAATTAGTGTATAATTTCGTGAATTTAATGGGATTTTACCATAACAAACATTATGAATAACTGTTTTTGCCAATCGTTTTGACAACATATGTGTATGATAATCGCCATCTATATCAGTTCTTGTTACTCGAAAACTTCCGTCTTGAATTCTCTCAATCTTAAAATCTTTTTCAGTCATAGGCATTATCCTACTGTTTGAATTTTTCTGATTTTTTCAAGACATCGTATATTATATTCTCTTTTGCAGAGATAATATTTACGGTTCTTTTTATATTTAAGAGTAGATGAGGTTGAGATACCACCTTCTTGCTTATATGGAATACCATATTTTTTATTAAGAACCTTCGCTTCATATTTTGTTATTAAAAGTATAATGTTTCACATCCTTTATGTAAATTTTCCACAGAATCGTGGAAGAGTAATAGCAGGTAGTTGATTTGCACAACTGATCTCTTGGGTATGAACCAAGCGAGATTCTACTTCTCCAACCTGCGATATAAAAAGAGCTAGTGAAAGCACCGTTTCCAGTGCGATCACCAGCTAAGAGGTAATTATGAAGTAACAAACAATTAACTAACTAAACGCTTTATTATGATTACAATAACCCCTTCGGGCTGCCTCCATAAACGCAATCATATTCTGCCACGATATAGCTAAATCTGAGCATATAAACCGTCATTCATACACTTTTTAACCAACAGGAATACACCTGTCTCCGCATCGGTGGGATTGGTCACGCCACAAGTTTCACCAACCATTCAGAAGTTGTAATTTGATATGTAAACTTACCTGAATTTACCATCTTAAATCAAAGAATTATTCTTCTACTGCCTTTGGCTACTCCATCATCTGACTTATCTTATAGGTCTGTTTCCAAACCATCACGGCAAATTGACTTATTTTGGTATTCCCCTACTTAACTCCTATGAGTTACCAAGTCACAGGCATCAGGGTTAAGCACTGCAAGTGCAGCTCTCTATTGTGTCAACGATAAGTGGATAGCATTTGACTACGTTTACTCTCAGTACATATGCTTATCTTTAGGGATTTTCCCACTATCCTAATATATCTCACGGTATTTTGGAACAAACAGTTATAAAGCAATCCCATATAACCATCTGTCGATATACGCATATTCTCAGCACGGTGGTTAGCCGATCTTAACTGAGTTTATTGTAATCATAGTAAAACGTTTAGTTATTTTTATTTTTTATTCGGGACAGATAATGATACGTCTGCCCCTAGTATACATTTTAAACTTGCAAGCCCTTATTTGATTACACGCAATTGGCATGAGCGTGGGAGTTTACTAACGCAACTCTGCGCTTTCTTCCCTCCATATTACACCCATTAAGTCAATCGCTAAAAGCCTTGATTTTACTAGGTATTTGTTAAAAATTCACAATTCTACTAAGTAAAAATTGTGCATAATTTATTGAATAAAGTTTGTTAAAAATTTATTTTTATTAACTTTATACAAACAGTTTAACATTTTCCTAGTATATTTTTGACTTTTATTATAATGAATAGAAGCATTATTGTTAGTTTCTAATCCCAAAGAAGTTTCTATAAGTCTGTTAATTGTTACAATGTTTCCTATTTTCACTTTTTGCAGTTCTTCTAAAACTGATTTAGATTTATTTATAATCATATCAGTAGATAATTCATTATCTATTGAATTATTAGCTTGAACTGATTTGATATAAGAATCATAATCTTCAATTATCATACGAATTTTTGACATTTGCCTATTATTTGCATGACCGTTCATTTTAATAAAAAACTCAGAAGTAGGAACTGTATCAGAAGTAGAAGCGTTTTGAATTTTATCAATCCAGTATTCAAGCCAATTCATAGGACATAATAACTCTTTGTTGATACGACTTTTAAGCTTGTTCTTAGATTCATCAATTTCCTCTTGTGGAAGCTCTTTACCATCCTTAGTATACTTAATTTCTCTTGTATATTTCATAAATTCAGGAAAATCACACTTCTTTTTCGTACCAGCAATCTTCATTGTCATACACTTAAGTTTACTAATTCGATCAATTTCTTTGTTTCCATCAATTTCATATTCACGTTTACAACCATCAATTATAACCTGTGCAAGCACTGATAAAATAATAAAATTGTCATATAGCTCTTTAAGTCGTTCTTTATCAGATTCATCTTTTTGTAGTTCCGTCCAATAATAAGTCATTGCCAACTGAGCTAAGTTACTTGAATAGCCAATCCCCATACGAGACTTTGAAAATTTATTATCCATTGCAGCATAATCTTTTTTTGTATTGTTGTATGTAATTCCCGATTCTTGTAAGGCATTTACAATAGTGTAAAATTCCTTATAGCATTTCTCAGCACATTGAACCATTGTTGATTGATTTGTTACAAGCATAAAATCCGAGTCTTCATCCATCCCATTTGCTCTATCCTGAATATCAGTATGAATACAATTAACAGCTAATATGTTTTTACTGAATGGAAAATAAGTTTCCATTTCTTTTGAATAGACGTTATGCAGATAACATATATTATTTGGAGAATTATGCGGATTTCTAAACGCTGCAAGATATTCATTATCTCCAAAACGGTTTGTATAACATTGAATACAATCAGATTCCTGAGATAACGTAGGATCTTTTTCAAAATCTTCTCCGACAGAATAGAGTAAAAGTGCATACGGATTTCCGCATACAGTCAAGTTATCTCCGTTGACCATAATTTTCCCTTTTCTCATCCTGAACACATATTGTTTTATAATTTCTTTCTTCTCATACCTAAAAAATGTGCTATTTCCAAATTCATGATTTTGTGCATATAAATCAGCAAGCATCTTATAATGATTTACTTCATTTGCATATTTTCTAAGAAATTTTTCAAACTCATCATTATCTCTTTTAAGTAACTCAACATAATCAATGCTAATTTGTGCTATATCTTTTACATCTTCTTTTGTACATGGAAGAGTATTAATCATCTGATAGCTTAACTGTTGATAATTACCAAGCTTGCTTGGATGGTCAGTTTTTACTATACCCCATATATCACCATCAGAATGAATTCGTTCACACCAATATTCATATGCTTCAGTGATGCTATTGCCCATTAAGTCTTGGAATTTTTTCCACTTAATAGCATTATCAGTTGTAATCATTTTTATATCTTTTAAATAATGCCATTTACCAAACATATCTTGTATCATATGCGTTTCGTAATCATATCCGTTTTCTTCACACCAATCTTTGAAAAATTTTTGAATATAACTCTTAAATGCACAAGCTTTAAATAAATGATTACGAAGTAGAGCCATTCCATTGACATAAGATGGAAGTTTTAGATAATCAGAATCTGCTTCGATTAAAGCCATTCCATCCCAAATAGTATTTTTAACTTTACGTTTTTCTTCACTGACAACACATTTTTTTCGTTTTTCTTTTATTTTCTTTTGTTTTCCAGTTTCTTCATCTTTTATCGAAGTCTCTACAAAATAGTCTTCAGCTTTTACAACATTTGTCATTGTTTCAAAAAAAGAATCCTGATCTTTAAGTATGAGAATATTCTCAACAGGTATATGAAGTGTTCCAACAATAGTAGAAGTAGTAAGAGGTGCATATGCTGACATTTCAACAATCTTTGCATTGTCATGACTCATTTTTTTACCTAATCCAATTGTAAGCCAGTCATATGCAATGTCGTACAATTTACTGTTAATGAAAATAACTTGTCCAAGTTTTGCTTTCGCACTTGTACGGAACAGCATTTCATAATGAATAGTTTCCTCTTTAATAGATCCATCTCTGCGTTTTTTCTTATATGTGACTTCTACACCATTTTCGTAAAAATATTCACGGATTTCGTCTCTCGATTTTTCTTTATAAAGATATTTGTTGGACTCAACTTTTTGCAATGCTTTTTGAATTCTTTCCTTTGATTCACCATCTGATTCAATAAATAACTTCTCCAGACGCTTGTGTTCATTTTCATATGAACGACTTCCAAATTCATAATCAAGACAGATAATATCTCGTGTACTTTCTCCTTTATACACATTCAACCCATTATTTTGCAAGAAGAAACTAAATAAACTATTATTGAACATAGCATCTGTATATGTAAAATAATCTCTGATTCCCAGATTGAGATCATATAACATTCCAGCACTGATATTTTTGATTTTAATTCCATATTCACTCACGTATCTTAATTCACCTCTATTCTACAAACCATACTGGCACTTTCTCCATATCATTCATCTTGCAAATTAGATAAGAGCAATATCCATCCACTAACTCAAAATCTTTGTTTAACTTAATTTTACTCATAATGCCATATTTCTTGAAACAATACACCTTCTTCCAAAACTTGCTTGGATGTGGACTTGTCAGTTGAAAATCATATGTAATTACAATATCTTTAATAGGAATCCAATATTCAACTCCAGTTCTATATCCAAACAAAAGTTGTCGTAACTTATTCATATTCTTCCTCCATTTCTTTATATCCTAACCCGAGCCAATTAACTAGATCATCAACTGACATAATACAGTCTCTATGTATAGACTCTCCCCAATCATTTTCTAGATATTTTTCACCCTCATATATACCCTCGCCGCAATATGTACAGTATTTTTTGGCACGCCCAGGCTCGTACTCCGGGCATTGAATTAAGTGAAAACCTACACATCGACAATATGGACATGCCGTTCTATGCATCGAGCCACACCTCCCAGTAGCCATCACAGTATTTGCTGCACAACATATTTGGATAGAATTTCAGTAAATCTTGAATCTGATATATGTAATAGCAATAATCATGCAGTCCTGAGCGTAGGCTATCCAGCACATCATTAATAAATGCGCAATATTGCTGCCAATTTGTTGCTCCCTTATATTCGGTGATAGCACTTTCGCTCCGCATACCAAGTTCACGACTATGCTTGCCGCCAAATCTCTGTTTATCGGTTGGAACGGTTAAATATCTGTAAATTTCAAATTCTTTCTGCCATTTCTCATCTGTAAGAGTGGAAGATGGGCGTCCGTTTGTGTTTGAGATGAGTTTCATCTCTCGTAGTTCTTCAAGTGTCATTGACTGATAATTTTTCATTTCTTTTTTCTGTCGCTCCTTTTCAATAATTGTTTTTTCGAGGTTATCTGCCTCTATGTATTTATTTATTCTCTGTTTGTTTGGTGTTTCTGTTGAAAAATCATCAATATCAATTTCACCTGCAAATGTACTATAGTTCTGTGTGTAACTTGTTTTTGTTTTCATATTTTAATAATTCTCCTTTAGTTTTTAAAATAATTTTGTTCATTGCAATCAGCTCCTTTGAGTACTGCGTTTATAGTTCCTATATTTTATTATTCTCCAAAAGCTCTATCTGTTTTTTTATTTCTTTATCAGGACTATATTCTTTATCAATCCTTTGCCCATGTTCATCATGAATAAAATGCCTATAATCAGCAAATACCTTTGGAGTAGTAGCGTATTTTTCTTTACCATCCTTAATATATTTTTCTCTCTTCATAGGTTGACATTTTACAATTTTGAGTGCTTCTAAAATATCAACTATGCGACTGATATATCTTTTAGAAAGTCCAATATCTTCTGAAATAGTCTTGAAATATCTATAACAGCATAGCGGTTTGCTATCCATTCGATTCAAATTAACACGAATATAAGAGAGTACAAGTAGAATATAAGCTGATGATATTCTTGCAGTATCAATCTCTTTATCCTTTAATTCTTCTTTAAAATTTAATATTGCATTCAACTCATCAAAATAAATAATTCCAAACTTGTCAGGCACATCAAATTTTTCTATATTAAGTTTTACTTGCTGATATTTGACCGAATTGGTCTTTTCTTTTAGACTTTTCTCAAAATCTGGACACGATTCAAAGTATCCATAATGAGAAAGAAGTAATAGAACTTCATAATATTTCTGATTTATCTTTCCATCTCTGTAGTTAGGTTTCAATTTAGACCAGTAGCAAAGTTCTGTTGTAGAAAATGCCACTGTGTCATCAAGTGAACGCCTTGCACAAAGATATGAGAAGATTATCACACGTTTAGACGAGAGATCTTTATCATAAATGATTTCTCGTGGAATTTTTACATAGTTTTGCAAGACGTATCACCTCGCTATGCTGCGAATGGATTTATTTCACCATTATTAGTAGATTTTAAATACATATTTAAAGCCATAACTCTTTCCTGCTTAAGAGTGCCTTGCATAACTTTATTTTTCATCTCTTCTACCTTTTCTCTGATATAATAATCAGTTGGTAGCCATTCATCTGCTAACATACATGCTTCTTCAAAATCTTTAACATTGATATTTGCACATTTACTTACATGAAAATGATGAGCAATATCAGAATAAATCTTTTTAAAGAAATATGTATTCCAAACAATAAACTCAATACTGCTTACGTCATTATTAAAAAGACTATACACTCTCGAAGCAGCTTTACCTTTAAGAATTTGAAGTTTATATGAGTTTACAGCAAATCCTAATACATCAATAAATTCTTTTGTTTTCTTTAATTCTGTAGCTGTTTCGTCTAATTTTTCTTCATTTATCCTTGCACTTTCTTCAAGTTTTCTCTGATTATTTGTAAGTTCAGTAATTTTTTCTTCCTGTTTCTTTTGTCTTAAAAATAATGCTCTGTTTGTGATAAGTTCTAACTGTTCATCCGTCATACTCTCTAAATCGAGTCTGTTTGAAGTAATATTTGTTAAATTTTCCATATGTAAGTAATTTCCTCTCTTTCTTACTGTACGTCTACGACATAATCAATATTGTTATTTAAAAGTTTCTTCATTTCATCAGACCAATCATCAATCCTGTTAATAATATCTGTTAAATTTCCAACACACACATCACTAGAATCAAGTTCTTCTATACAACGCTTGAATTTAATTGGAGCAAGCTCTGTTTCTAACAATTTCTGTAATCTTACAGTCAGACCTGCCAATTCAGTAGCAGAGTCGATTTGACGACCTAAATCGGTTTTCTGTTTTGTAAGAAATTCAATATCAGATTTTAACTTGTTATATTTATCGGATTCTTCCTGATTGAGTTTGACTTTTCGTTCCAATATATTTTTCTCCGTTTTGAGTTCAGAGATTTGTGTTTCTAACTCTTTTACTTTTGGATTATCATTTTCTAGCTGTTTAATCTTGTCAATATACTGTTGAACTTGTCCTTTAGTAATTTTCTTTGTTATGTCCATTGACCTGACAAATTCTTCCTGTTCAGATGGTGACATATATTTTACCAATGAAAGAGCAGTAGTAGGCGCAAGAATTCCTGTATCAACCAAATCCTCTAATTCAGGAATAAGTTCTGTGAGTCTTTTGTAATTATTAAGAGTATCTACTGAAATTCCGATCATTTCTGCCAACTGTTCCTGATTTGGTGATTCCGAAATTTTCGGAGACACCTCATTATGCTGATTTCCTTGAAATGAAGTTGCGCCATGCTGAATTCCATAAATCCTTTCAAGTTCCTTAATACATCTACCAAGCTTTACAGGATTAGGATTTCCAATTCCACGCTGACGAATATTCGTTTCAATAAGATCCTTTAACACCTTATCATCATTTTCATACTTCCTAATATCCACCATAATAGTAGACATATTAAGTTCCTTTGCAGCTCTTACACGCTGATGACCTGATACAATAACCATATCTTGAGTCACAACAATTGGTTCTATGATTCCTGATGTAGAAATTGACTCTTTGAATGCATTCCAAGCATCACCTGTCATATCATCAAAGAATTCACTATTCCTTGGATGTGGTTTTAATTCGTTAATGTTAATCTGTTGCATTTTTTAATCTTCCTCCTTTAATAAAAATATTTTTTGTTTATAGTTACAATTTGTGAGATGAGAAAATGTGATAAGTGGCTCATTATTATATTCTCCATTTAAATTCGCAAAAACATCAAAAGTTGCACTTGTATGAAATTGTCAAAAATTCATTTGGGTACATACAGCATGTACCTAAAAGTGAAAATTTACTTCATTTGGGTACATCCCAGCTATCAATTTTGTGCAGTCTATATCTATATAGACTCATATTATCAAGAGAAGAATATTCCGTTTGTATTTCGCTTACGCTGCATACAAACTCCATAAATTTTTGGTTGGTTGTTATTGATTGATTTAGGTACATGGTGTTTTGGATTGGTATGGTACTTTCATTTGGGTACATATATGATGTACCTATATTATTTCTGATGCTGAAACATATTATTTATTTCCTTTAAGTGAAATAGCATATAACATATTTCTAATATTGAAAACATATATCCAAAATATTCAAGATTTTCTCTTATATAGGGATTTGATAATTTTCTTATAACAGATTTTCTTGTTCTTTTAAATAAAATTGACTTCTTTATAATATCATTCTCCTTCTGAATTATTCTCCGTATTATTCTCTCTTTCCAAATCAACATACTTCTCTTTATAAATATCCTCTACAAAGAATACTGGTAATTTATCATAATACCTTTCATATAATTCTTCACTTGTCATTACTTGATGCAATATTCCAGTCGAAGTATCAATTGTACGTCTATAATCCTTTACAATAGATTTATCTTCTTTGAATCTGTCTCCAAGTTTGCCACAGATAGTACAATAGCTGCTTAACGATGTATGAGGTTTATTATTTCTTTTATTAAAATAATATTGAATCAAACATTCTTCATAATGGTGTTTATGTTTTGATTTCTTCTTTGCTTTGGATACATTACTTTCTTTTTGTTTGAAATATTTTGGTATCTCTTGTTCTTTTATCATGTTTTGATCCTTTCTGTTGTTATTGGTTTAGTTTGGTTGCTAATATAATATTCTTTTTTTAAAATTTAATTTTGAATAAAATAAAAAGGCAGATGCTTTTTCATCTACCTTTAATTAGCCATAATTATTTTTTATTCTTCAACTTTATCTTCTGTAATATTATCAGCGCATAACCAATTCGATTCTGGTTTTGCAATAAGACGTGCATCCATATAAGCCATTTCCATAGTAAGACATGTTTTTGCTTGATAATGATTACCTTTTCGTTTATCAAGAACTAGTGCAACATCTGGTTTGTCTTCTTTGGTGAAGCACAATGGGATCATGAGTTGTATCCTGTTTTGATAATAATGAGGTATTGCTAATTTGTAATTTGCTGTTACTTTTTGAATTGCGGTATCAATGAAACCTTTTAGTAATTCTAATTGTCTATCACTATTCTTAATGCAATCTGGTAAGCGATTGTATGTATTTATATCATCTAAGATATGATTGTAATTTGGATGCACCTTACAATGCCAATCAAATACAAGTAGAGTTGTATCTTGGAAATAATCAGCTCTTTCAGGAAAGTCTACACCTACATCAATAGATGTCAACTCATACTCATCCTTAAATCCTTTAAAATACCATTTCTGCACAGAGGAGTCTGTTGAATATTTTTTATTTAATTCACCATATGCATATATCGGAATATAACGGTTTGTAAATAACCCAGTATTAAATAAACAATATTCGCCTGTTTCAACTACTTTATGTTCTCGTTGTAATTGACAAAATGTATTTGATAAGTAATTTTTTAAAATGGCATTATCATTTTTGTCTTCAAAACTCCAAGATTCTTTTATTGCTTTATTTGCAAGTAACTGAATTTGTGCATTGTAATCTCCCCAATACATATAATCATATAAATTGATAAGTTCCACGTATTCTTTACCTTCTTTCTTGAATGTTTCTTTTAGTATAGCATTTTTTCTTGATATTGGGAAGAATTTATCTGAGATATTAATTTTTTCATAAAATGTTTCATATGGTTTGGTATCATAATTTTGAATATGACATGCTGATAGTCCTCTTTGAACGAGTGCTTTTTCGTATGCTTCTTTTTCCGATTCAGCGTAAATTATAGTAATATTTTTATATTTTATTCCAAATTCTTCTGTTGTTGGTACTAAATATGTATTCATGTGTTTGTCTCCTTTTCTTGTTTATGTATCATTATTCTCTGTTATCGGAGATTTATGTTGTGGTTTTAATATGTCCCATCATATATGAGAATAAATTAAATAAAATGAGGGTGATTTTCGATTTTAGGTTGCTAGGTATGCAATTTATCATTGAAGTGGTTCTGATTGAAATTTGGGTCGATTTTGTGTGATTTAGTCTAAGGATTGGGGGTTGGAAAATTTGATGGTATGTGGTTAGTGATGAGTGCGAAATGTAATGGAGTTGGATTTTGAGGTGATGAAGTTGGTGGAATGGTTTGGAAATAAGGGTTTTGACGATATGGGTATATGAGAATATCGCTGGCATTTTATTAAATTGTAGTAGACTTCGATAAAACTATTGGTATATATTGCAAATATTATGTTTTATTTGTTGTAAAGTTCAGTTTTGGGAAACTATCAAAAGTAGTTTTTGGTTTGATTTATAGATAGAGTGTCGAAGTCGTTACCGAACTATAATTCGACAAAATTTAGGGTTTCGTGTGAATAGAACTAATCCACGCTTTGGACATTACATGATAAAAAAATATAATGTAAACACACCCCCACTATGAAATATCTGCATTTTATAACTATCGGTATTTTCCCATTTTTCCGACTTATAGAATCTTATACGCTGCATTGTGCATCCGGTTTATTTCAATATATGTTCGTTTCAATAACTGCAATCATTTTTTACACAAAAAAAGTTATCCACAATAAAATCACAAGTTATCCACAACAAAAAACCCTTGTATATCCGTTATAATATATACTTATCCACATTATCCACAATCGCACAAACAAAAGTTATCAACATTTTTACAGACTTATCCACAAAATAGTAAAGTTATCCACGATTTACAAATAGTTATTAACAAGTTATCCACAACGCAAATCATGCACAAAACCAAACACAATATAAATAATTGCTCTATATTTATCCACATTACTGATATATCATTGGTGTTATTGATCAATTGCGCTTTTTGAAATCAATTATCAAATCATAGCCGATCACATCTAACAACGCTTGCATATCGTCAAAATTAATATGCTTTTTATTTAATTTCAAATTTAGTGACTGTTTGCTTATTTCCAACTTGTCGGCTACATATTGTTGTTTAATTCCGTTGTCAAGCAAAACTTTTTTGTATTCCGTGATTAGTGTTTTATTATTTAAATATTTCATTTCTCAATCCTCCTTATTAAACCATTAGCTTATCACATTTCCGTTTTTATGTCAAACGCAAGTAAATATTTTTTAATAAAAAGTATATAAAAATCATTGACAAGTCAATAAAAATGCGGTATATTATAACCATAGACAAGTAAATGAAATAACTTATCTGGTCAATCAAAAATATTTACAAAAACATAAAAAGTAAATAAAAAGTATTGACAAAAGTAAAAGAATATGATATACTTGTTATATCAAATAAAGAAAGACAAAAAGGAGTGATATAAAATGAAACTTGTAACGATCAAACTAAACGGCTTATACATAGCAACAACTGAAATGACAATTTCAAATATTCGTAAAGCTGAAAAAGCGGGCTTTACAATCACAACAAAATAGGGTGCAATTCCCTACTTGCTTTTAACTAACAAATAGTTAGTTTGTACTTTGACAACTAAATAAGACTTTACACTAGCAACACAACACTGCTATAATATAAGGTACAAAATCTTATATAAAGGCGGTGAATAATATGCAAGGTGGTGATAATATGCAAGGTGGTGATAATATGCAAAATCAAGAATTATGTATTTTATTAGATTCAATACTTGCTTTACTTGATACTGATAATGTAAATAAAGCAAAAGAAGTTATACAAAATGCGATCAATCGAATTGACAAGGGTATGACTTCTAGCAGTAGCGAAAACAAGTAACTAATAACAATGGTGTAAAGTCTTATAAGTTGGCTTTACACCTTAATTATATATAAGGTAGGTGTATAACAATGACAAATAAAGATCTTTCTAAACTGGTTAATCAGACTATAAAAGATAATGGCATAAACAAGACTTTCATATCTGATAAACTGGGGATTAGTAGACAAGCACTCGATCACATGATGAATAAAAAGCATTTTTCTATTGACGATGCTAATAAAATTCTAAACGTGATCGGATATGAAATCAAAGATATTTTGATTGAAAAAGTTGAAAAAAGTTGATTAAAACGCTTGACAAAATCCTTTCCATATGATAATATATAATCAATGAAAGGGAAATAAAACAAAATTCAAGGAGGTAACAAAATGATTAAAAATTCAAAATTACAAAACTTATTCAAACTTAGCAGCAAGGTGACGGTTATTGTACCAGCTACAATTAACATCAATGAAGAAATTGACAACACGCCATACGTTGACCGTGTAGCTTCTTTATTATCTGATTGTTTTGGTGGTGCAACTGCTACAACAACTTTGGGTTACTGGAAAAGCCCTACAATGGGACTTGTAAAAGAAAAATCAACTACAGTATTCGCATATTGCAGCGAATCAGATTTACAAAATAACATTGATAAAGTAATAGATTTATGCGAATCGCTCAAAACAGAAATGACGCAAGATGCTATTGCCTTAGAAATAAACGGCGAAATGTATTTCATTTAATAAAAAGGCAAGCGGTCAAGCCGTGGTATTCAATTACAACTTGCCTATCGGGACTAAAAAAGTCCCATACCGAAAAACTCAATATGGGACTAGTAAAGTGATAAACACTCTAACCTAACCAATTAGAGTATAATCATTTTTCTAGTGGTTGTCAAGTCTGACAGCATAAATCCCTAAAAGTTTTTTATAGCACATTGACAAACAAATACAAGTACCTGCCAAAGTAGGTTATAAAGGCTACCAACGAACCCTATCGGGGTAAAGGGTAATAAGTGAATATACTAACCGAAACAGCATGAAAGTATTTTATATGACTTGGTGCAAGCGTGACTAGCACCGTTACCAAAAGCACGCATGGCAATGCTGTCCATCGGGTAGAAGTATAAGATACAACCCCATATTAAGCAAAAGTAACAATGCAGCACGGGTTACAAGTAGCCAGAAATCAGCAACAAAAAACGTAACTTGAAACAATCACTACCTATTATATAGGTATACAAATATAGAAATACAAAAAAACCATATCAGGCATTACAAATAAATAAGTCCTATGTGGTGTAATACGTTGTGGGAGTGGCAACGAAAAACAAACACCTGTGACGGTTGCAAGGAGTACACACAAACCAGGAATTGCACAATAGGATCATTCCACACCTGATAATTAGTGGGATTGGCTCGAGACGATCAATGCCAGAAAATCGTGATCGCACAAGGAGCTTGTATATCTCCTTATAAAACAGATTATACACGTAATTGAGCAAACAACGTAGAATTTGCTACGTCCGTAGACTGGCAAGCGGAGGACAAGAAAAAGGCAGTAGGGAGTAAACAATAATACTTCCTGACGGATGCCATAAAAGGCATACAAAACAAAAAAGCACGAACGGCAGAACGTGAGAACGTGAGCGGATAACACAATAAAACCGCAACTGCCATTTTTATTATTTATATAATGCAGACAAAAATGCACCATGCCAAGTATATTAGCAAGAGTATTTTTTGAGCGTGAACAAATCAAAAGGCTTGTACCCGATTAGAAAGTAGCACGCAACAAAAAAAGAGGGTAGCTTTTCCCTGTCTTGGATAACGCAAATAACAAAGCAAAGAAGTTTTTGTCTTTTTATTTTTGTCTGCATGAATAAGCAATAAAACAACACAAAAAAAGAAAGTGTAGTAAAGCACTCGATATAAATAGAGTGCTATTTTTATACCCAAAACAACGCAAAAGCAAAGGAGAATAATTATATGGCAGATTGGGCAAAGGAAATTATGAAACTAGCAAACGACTTGTGTTTAGACACAAACAAGACAAGAGAAGTTGTAAACAGCGTGGAAACTTTGGAAATACCACAAGGCAAAAAGGTAGATAATTGGAAATATGACCGTGCATGGACACGGTTGAAACCGCTAATCATGGCAATATAGGAGGATTAAGATGTTTAATTTTAGAATCATTGATACAGTAGATGGGAACCAGATTATTGATAGAAACCTAAAGACACCATATAGCAGTTTAACACCTGTGCAGATGGTGGAATATACGGAAATGGATAATAGGCTTCTAATCATGGATAGAATGCAACGCAAAGCACAGGCAAAACGGAAAGTAAACCTATTGAGCAAGGTTGCCTGTATTGTTGGGCTTGTATAGGAGGTGACGGAAAATGTTAGATTATGGGTTTTTCTATGATGTAGCACGGTTTTTGAATGAGCATTGTAAAGGAAACTATACTGAAAAAGAAGTAGCATGTAATGCTTATGAATACATGAAGAATTATGAAGCGTTTGTGTATTCCGAAGGAAAATACGGAAGTGAAATAAAAATCATAATGAAAATGTTGAAAAAAATGAATACAGATGATGCAAATAGTTATCTGTATAAAATCGAAACAAGTTTATAGAAAGGCAAAGGTGATTATATGTTTAAACATTATACAATTGAAGAAGTTGCAATCGAGCTTAGCTATAAAAATTATTATAGTACAGTTGCTTATGGATTTATTAAAGAAGCAGTTGAAAAGGCAAAAAGGGATTTAGAATACACGTTCATTTATGAGAGTGATATAGATGTTATAGATGCTTATATAAGAGAAAATTATATTTAGAAATTCGCATTTCAAATGGAAAGGAGGAAATTAAAATGAATAAATCATTATTAGCATTATTGCAAAAGGAATATAGTCTTGTAAGAAATATATATGTAAATGAGGAAATTTATGAGACATATAGAAATGAAGATAAGCATCGTGCATCTGAATTCATGAAAAAATCAGAAGAGTCTAAAAAAGCTCTTTTAGAGTGTCAAAAAGAAATCTCTCAGTATTTGTTTTTTTTGGAGGGATTAAAAGAAAACTAAATTGCATTTCAAAGGTAGATTGGAGGAAACGATATATGTTAGGATATAAAATCTATTTCAATGGAAACAAATTTGTAGCAGATAATACTGCAACAGAGGTTCAAACGATGCCATGCGATTCAACTGTTTCATGGATGGCTAATAAAACATATGCAGATGATGCTGTGGAAGAGTACAATGCCAATGATTTACAGGATGTTAAAAAATGTAAAGAGTGCGGAGAATATTTCTGGCAAACAGATGAAGAAAGAATATGGTTTACTGATAGGAATATGAAAGCACCTTGCAGATGTTATTCTTGCAGAAAAAAGAAACACTGAAATCGCATTTCTTTAGAAGATTGGAGGAATTGATATGGAATATATTATTGAAAATCTTACAAAAAGAGAAATTGACATTATGGAATCATCAGATATTGAGTGGTGTCCAGATGATATGTCAGGAAACAATACAGATATTGTAGTATTCAATGAAAAGGATTGTGATAAAGCATTACATTTAATAGGACGCAAATGAAACTAAGATTTTATGGTTTAGCAACTAAACAGAATAACGCAACCGCAATGGCAGTTAGGAGAATAAATACCTAGCTGCCTATTTTATTACAAGAAAGTGAGGTTGATTTTATGAGTACATATTATGAATATCAGGATGTAGGCGTAATGATGGCACATAAGCTTATGACAATGGACGGATGGAAAGTGTTCGGATACCATGCAGACCATAGTGACATGATGACAGATTATTATGATCCTGCTTATTGGGGTGGAATTGCTACAAAAAATGGATACACATTAGTTGTAAATCGTAGCAGTGAAGCAAAGCCGGAAGAGATACGTAAATATAATTACGATGGAACACTTCAGGATAGAAGTATTTCAGAAAAGATTGCAAAGCTTGAGCAAATGACAATGGAAAGAGGAGCTAGCGAACAGGAAGAAGAATCAGCAAAGAAAATGATTGAGAAGTTACGGAGTAAGGAAAGCGAAGCTTCTGAAAAATATATTGTAACTGGTATCATTCCTGGGCATATGGCAAATCCACCTAGAATGAATTGGCATATTGAAAAAGATGGTGTCTATGTAGCAAAGGGAAACGGAATCTTAAAGTTTGCTCATATTGATAGCTATTATAGATATGAAGGCTACATGAAAGACATGCAGAATTTCAGAACTATGAAGCGAGAAGAATATAAGAAATCTTTGATAACAACATATATGGGTAGATGGAATGATGATGAAGAAAGCGCAGCACGACAGGCAGACAGTCACATTGAATCAATGGAAAAAGATAAAGAGCTCATGGACAAGTTTGAAGCATTTATCAATAAAATTGATACTACTTGTGGTGGAATGCTTGGAGAAGGAGACGGAGTTGTATATGAAAAGGTAAAAGTCACTGAATATAAAAAGGAAAACAAAGCTTTTGAAACAGAAAACGGATGCGTCAAAGATGGTCAGTGTTTTATCTTAAAATCATCATTCAATTATGGCAGAAATAAGGGATATGTTTACAGAATTAAAGCAACTGTATATGAGGATGGAAAAACTTCTTATCACGCATATAAACTTAATGGAAAACTCACAAAAGAATGTACAGGAAATGCAAATCAAGCTAATCATTGGTTTATTGGTACAATGACTGATGGATTTATGAAATGGATAAATAAAGGAGCTATTGCATGGTGTGAAATTCAGGAAGTTAAAACACCTTATGAGGTTGAAAAGGTTGTAAAGAAAGTTATTAAGTCTGATACAAACAAGACAGAAGAAAAGGCAACTGAAACTAACGTAGATGTAAACAAATATACTTATGAAGTGACAGAAGATACAGACACACGAACAGGAGAAAAGATATATCTTGCAAAGGTAATTGAGAAGTTAAGCCGTGAAGAATATATCAAGGTAAATCAGCACATTAAATCTCTTGGAGGTTATTATAGTAAATTCAAACATGCTTTCTTATTTAAAGAGAATCCGTGTGAGAAATTAAACGCAACCATCAAAGAGGTAGTGGATAATACAGTAGAGGACACAAAAGAACAGACAGAAACACAAATTACATACACTGTAACAGAAGATGTACACACAAAGACAGGCGAAAAGATGTTTGTAGTAAAACCTGATACAGAGTTATCAAAGTCAGACTTTGCCGATGTAAAGCGAAAGTTGGCAACATTACAGGGATTTTACAGTAGCTTTAAGAAGGGATTTATATTCAAATATGATCCAACTGAAAAGCTTAGTACAGTATAAAAAGAAAAGGTGGTTGAAATATACCACCTTTTACAATGAAAGGAAATGGTAAATATGTTTACAGATAACAAAGATTTCTACCCAACACCACAAAATCTTATAGATAAAATGCTTGATAGTTTAGATTGGAAAATGATACACACAATTCTTGAACCATCAGCAGGTAAGGGAAATATTGTTGAAGCATTAAAGAAAAAGGAAGACTTTAATAACAGATGGTACACAACAATTAAGTTAAATATTGACTGCATAGAGAATGATGCGAACTTACGAGCAGTATTAAAGGAAAAGAACTTCAGAGTTGTACATGATGATTTTTTGACATACGACACAATGAAGGAATATGACTTAATTATTATGAATCCTCCGTTCTCAAATGGATGTAAACATCTATTGAAAGCATTGGAAATGCAACAAAGAAATGGTGGTGCTGTTATTTGTCTACTTAATGCAGAGACATTAAAGAATGAATGCAGCAATGAAAGAATAATGCTGAATAGAATGTTAGAAGAATACAACGCAGACATTCAGTATATTCAGGATGCTTTCATGGATGCGGAGAGAAAAACAAATGTTGAGATTGCATTGATAAAGGTAAAACTTCCGGATGTACAGAGAGATTCTTTTATCTTTGATGGCTTAGAGAAAGCAAAGGAACAGAGAGAATATACATATAATGCAGAAAATACGCAGCTTGCAGAGAATGATTTCTTAAAGGCAATCGTAGAACAGTATAAAATGGAAATCGAAGCAGGTGTAAAACTTATCAAAGAGTATTATGCAATGTCACCACATATTCTATATCAGTTTGGAAAAGACAAACAGACAGGGCAGACAATACAGACTGGTGGTTGCGTGTTAAATCTTAGTATTGGAAGAGATAGTGCATCAGTAAATGGATACATAAGAGAAATTCGTGGCAAATATTGGTCAGCATTATTTGAGAATCCGAAGTTTATTGGTCAGCTCACAAATAATTTACAGAGAGAATATTATAACAAGGTTGAGGAACTGAAAGATTATGAATTTTCATTGCATAATATATATGAACTTAAAATTGATATGAGCAAGAAAGTTATAAAGGGAATTGAAGACACAATTATTTCACTCTTTGAGGAGTTAAGTAATAAATATTCCTATTATGATGAATGCAGCAAAAACATTCATTATTTCAACGGATGGAAAACAAATAAGGCATGGATCATCAACAAAAAGGTAATCATTCCATTAAGAGGATGGAGAGATTTAGAATACTCTTGGGGTGGATTTAAGCCATCTGATAGGGAAGTAGTAAACAAGTTAAGAGATATTGAAAAGTGTTTCAATTATCTTGATGGCGGTTTGACAGAAGCAGTTGATTTACAGCAGTCACTAGAATTTGCTGAAGAATATGGAGAGTCGAAAGATATTGTATTGAAGTATTTCAATGTGACTTTTTATAAGAAGGGAACTTGTCATATTACATTCACAAATGAAGAGCTGTTGAAAAAGTTCAATATCTTTGGAGCACAGCATAAAGGATGGCTGCCACCTTCATATGGAAAGAAAAAATATTATGACATGACATCAGAAGAAAAAGCAGTTGTAAACGACTTTGAGGGCGAAGCTGAATATAACAAGGTGATGTGCAACACAAGTTATTACCTGGCAGATACAAACAGTATGTTGATGTTGGATATGGCAGAATAAAGTCAAATGAAATTGTAATTTACTAAGAAAGAGGGTTGACATGTATGAACGAATTAGATAGGATCATTAAAGATTTATCTGAATCTATTGAAGATGATCAGAAAT
>ENA-OPTB01000287-OPTB01000287.1-human-gut-metagenome-genome-assembly--contig:-NODE-287-length-52233-cov-3.942255_pt1 | contig 52233 bp, 39 predicted proteins | sample MGYA00241810_ERZ501911 | MGnify/ENA primary metagenome ERZ501911 (study PRJEB25962, sample SAMEA2042304) | human gut metagenome | biome: human gut; feature: human-associated habitat; material: faeces... | reverse complement strand
CCCGCCATAGCTACTATCCGATGACTACGAAATATGGAAGTAGTGTGAATGGAGATGCGAATATCAATTCCGCCAACCGTGAAGACTATGTGGCAGATATGGTTTTCAATTTTCAGAAGACTTTCAAGGAGAGACATAAACTTCTTGCATTACTGGGATATTCGTATCAGGTGCAGAATGATGACGGAGCGTATGCACGTGCTATGGGATTTATGTCTGATGCGTTGATGTATTATAAACTACAGGCAGGTGAAACGCGTCCGGTGGTCAGTTCTTATAAAAATAAACACGTGTTGGCTTCTTATTTTGGTCGTGCCCAATACTCTTTCAAAGACAAGTATCTGTTTACTTTTACTGCCCGTATCGATGGTAGCGACCGTTTTGGAAAGAACAACCGTTATGCTTTCTTTCCTTCGGGAGCATTTGCGTGGAGAATGAATCAGGAAGATTTTCTGAAAGATGTCAACTGGCTCTCCGATGCCAAGTTACGTGTCAGCATGGGACAGGTGGGTAATGAAAATCTGCCTAACGATGCTGCTTCCGAGTACTTTGCCTTTGACGGCAGAAATTATTATCTGGGAGATACAGAAAAGAGAGGAGTAAATCTGGGAAAGTTCGGTAATCCTGATTTAAAGTGGGAAACGACTACAGAAGTTAACTTCGGACTGGATTTCGGTTTCTTCCGGAATCGTATCAATGGTAGTGTAGATGTTTTCTTTAAAGAGGTAAAAGACCTGCTGAGCTGGCGTTCGCTGCCGCATACAGCTGTCACTACCGGTATATGGTCCAACATTGGAAAAACAAAAAGTACCGGTTTTGAACTGACGCTGAATACAGTGAACCTGGAAGGACCGTTACATTGGGAATCGACATTAACGTATACTTCCTATCGTGACAGATGGAAAGAACGTGATCCGAAAGTAATTCTGGCTCCTTATGTCAAAGAAAACGATCCGGTAAGTGCTATCTATACGCTGATTCCGGACGGTATAAAGCAGGCGGGTGAAGATACGCCGGCTATGCCGGACTTGTTACCGGGACAGCGCAAATATAAAGATGTGAACGGACTCGACGAGGAAGGGAATCTGACAGGAAAGCCTGATGGGAAAATAGATCAGGCAGATGTCGTATATCTGGGGACACGTGCACCGAAGTTTACTATGGGATTCTCGAATGATTTCCGGTACAAAGGATTTGATCTGAATATCTATCTTTATGCTTCGGTTGGCGGATACTCCTATCCTTACACTCAGGTAGAACACGGGGTGTATGGTGGAAACGGCATCCAGAGGCTGAAAGACAATAATAACTTTTTGGCGGATATAAAAAATCGTTGGACTTCCGACAACATGAGTTCTGCTATGCCTAGTGGCGAAGTGAACAGCTATGATAGCTACGGTGCTCCGAACTGGGAGAAGAATACATATTTACGTCTGAAGAGCGTAACGTTGGGATATGATTTGAGCAGACTGTTTAAAGCTGATAAGTTGAAAGTAAGATTTTACTTTTCCGGTCAGAATCTGCTGACGTTTACCGGATATAAAGGACTCGATCCGGAAGTTGAAAACGACCGGGCGTCATATCCTCAACAGAAGACTTTTTCATTTGGACTTGATGTGAAATTTTAAACTGGAATGTCATGAAGAAATTAGCTAAAAAACTATTATTACTATTTATAAGCATTCAGTTTGTAGCCTGTGAGGGGAGCTTGGAACCTCACTTGTATGGAGTTGTAGATACTGGAAATGCGTTTAATACTCCTGCAGACCTTTCGGCTGCAACGGTTGCCCTTTATTATGAATTACGCCAAAAAGGCTGGGGACCTTATTTGTTTTGTGATGGAAGTTCTTTTGTAATGGATGAGGTTTCAACCGAAGAATGGACTACCAAATGGTCATGGGTTGCTTTTCTGAATGGTTCGTGGACGGATGCTGACCAGATGGTGAAAGGATTCTATAACTGGACTGCTCCTAATATCACCCGTTGCACTTATACGATAGCGAAAATGGAAGAGTCTCCGGTAACCCAGTCGGTGAAAGACTTGTATATTGCGGAGGTCCGGGCGCTCAGAGCCTTTTTCATGTTCGATTTATATCGGCTTTATGGTCCTATGCCAATGATTCTGGAAGCCGACCAGGCAATCAATCCGGACCCGGATTATAAACCTTACAGACCTACGTCTGAAGAAGTCGGAACTTTCCTGACGACAGAACTGCGTGCTGCTGCCGACGTACTTCCGGTAGAACAAGCAGAATACGGACGTATCACAAAGGGAGCTGCCCTGCATTATTTACTGAAATATTATATGCATGAAAAGCAGTGGCAGAATGCTCTCGAAACGGCAAATGAGATTATCGGTCTGAATTACTATGAACTGGAGAAGGATTATGCAAGTATATTTTCAGCTCAGAACGAAGGTAATAAAGAACTGATGTTTGTTGTGAGGGCTGAACCACTGGCAGATTATGGTAATCATACATATGCAAATATTTTGCCGGGTGACTACGCTTCACCTTATGGAAACATCGTAGAAGGATGGTCCGGACACCGGATGCCGTGGGAATTCTATGATACGTTTGATGAAAATGACCGGCGAAGAGCTTTGGCACAGGCCGAATATACATCAAAGTCCGGTGCTACAGTTGATTTGAGGGCCAGTGGTGATGTAGGTGCTTTGCCTTTGAAATATGGGATTGATCCTGAAGCTACAGGCACATGGGCAGGCAATGACAAGGTACTCGACCGATATGCAGAAGTGTTGTTATTTAAGGCGGAAGCATTGAATGAACTGAATGGTCCTAATCAGGGGAGTGTCGATCTGATTAATGATATCCGGAAACGTGCTTTTGGCTTTGGCACCTCTCTGCCTGCAATACCCGTTTTTAAAGAGAGCTTTGACGGAGAGTTTGTTGACAATGTTATAGGGATATTCTCGATGAATAACTACGATCAGGCCGGTGGATCTGCCTGGAAGTATGATGTGGATAAAAACAACACGTTGAATAACGGAAACAGCTTACATGTGGAAGTTGAATTTTCGGGTACGGAATTCTGGACTTTGCAGATGCGAACAGAACCTTTGGTTGCAAAAGGGCGTAAGTATTCAATAAAGATGAAGTTGAAAGCCTCGAAAGACATTCAGTTTGAAATACGCGTTGAAGGACCATTGAGCCACATGGAATCCATCTCTTTGAAAGCAGGCGAAGTAAAGGAATTCTCCACACAGACAGGTAAAGCTACGGAAGATCAAAATTGTGCTCTGTTCCTTGCCTTGGGAAATTCCGGAAGCGGATATGAACTTTGGATTGATGAAATCGAGTTTACAGCAATGGAACAGGCTGCTGATGGTGGAGACGCTATCATAAAGCAATTATCCGATTTCCCGGATAAGGAGTCGTTGAGAGACTGGATTCTGAAAGAAAGAGGCTGGGAGTTCTGGTATGAAGGAAAGCGCAGGGAAGATTTGATCCGGATGGGGAAATATGTAGAAACCGGTAAGAAGTATAGTACTAATTTCTCAGAGAAGAATCTTTTGTTCCCGATTCCTACTTCGGTTATTATTGAAAATTCTCATATCGAGCAGAATCCTCATTATTGATCTTGAACAATTTATTTATCAGTTTTCAATAGGTATTTTATTAAATAATCATTGATATATGAAAAAGTTAAAGCATTCTATTCTTTCGCTCTTGTTATTGATGGGAGCGTGTATTGTCAGTTGTAGTAATGATGATGGACAGACTTCCTCCACCGATCCGGATGAAGTAGGGGGAGAAAGTTTCACGATTCCTGTATCGAGTTTGCGTTTGCGGGACCCGTTTATTCTGGTCGACAAGAAAACTTCGATGTATTATCTTCATTTCAATAATAACTTGAAAATCAGAGTTTATAAAAGTAAAGACCTGTCCACGTGGAAAGACGAAGGATATTCTTTTATAGCTAAAACTGATTTTTGGGGGCAACAGGATTTTTGGGCACCGGATGTGTATGAATATGAAGGACGTTATTATTTATTTGCTACTTTCAGTAATGCGGGAGTGAAGCGGGGAACTTCTATTCTAGTTTCCGATAGTCCGAAAGGCCCTTTCACTCCACTTGTAAACAAGGCGATTACTCCTTCCGGCTGGATGTGCCTGGATGGATCTTTGTATATTGACAAAGAAGGAAATCCCTGGCTGTTGTTCTGTCGTGAGTGGCTGGAGGCCATCGACGGTGAAATTTATGCCCAACGGCTGGCAAAAGATCTGAAAACGACAGAAGGTGATCCGTATCTGTTGTTCAAGGCTTCGGAAGCTCCCTGGGTAGGCTCTATTACAAGTTCCGGGGTGACAGGCAATGTTACGGATGCTCCTTTTATCTATCGTCTGGATGATGGAAAACTGATTATGCTATGGTCCAGTTTCCGAAAGACAGATGGAAAATATGCTATCGGGCAGGCTGTCTCGGCATCAGGTGATGTGCTTGGTCCTTGGGTGCAGGAGCCCGAAACGTTAAATAGTGACGATGGCGGACACGCGATGGTATTCAAGGATCTTAAAGGCAGGCTGATGATTTCTTATCATGCACCGAATTCGCAGACGGAACATCCGGTGATAACACCTATTTATATTAAGGATGGAAAATTTGTAGCTCTGAATTAATGTGGCTTTTTCTTTCTGAACCGTCTATTGTATATAGATTCAGTTGACAGAAATAAATAATCTATTTTGCGGGTATATGTCTCATTATTTAGAAGGAAGTGTTAACTTTGGCGAAATAGATTCTGTTGACCGATGTTGCCGTTATTGTATAGAAGGTAAAGTCAGAAAAGTAAATAAATAATTTGAAGAGCTTATGAAAATAAGAAATCTGGTGTTTGGTGCCATTTGTGGCATTATATTCTTTTCCTGTTCGGAGTCTGGTGGGGGAAAAGAGGTAGAGATGGATCGCTTTGTCACAGACCTGATGGGTAAAATGACGATCCGTGAGAAGCTGGGACAGTTGAACCTTCCTTCCGGTGGCGACTTGGTGACAGGCTCGGTGATGAATAGTGAGCTTAGTGATATGATTCGCAAAGAAGAGATCGGTGGCTTTTTCAATGTAAAAGGAATCAAAAAAATCTATGACCTGCAACGGCTGGCAGTGGAAGAAACCCGATTGAAAATTCCCTTGATAGTCGGGGCGGACGTCATACATGGTTATGAAACGATTTTCCCGATACCGTTGGCCCTCTCATGCAGTTGGGATACGTTGGCTATTCAGCGGATGGCGCGGATTTCTGCCATTGAAGCCAGTGCGGATGGCATTTGCTGGACATTCAGCCCGATGGTAGATATCTGCCGGGATGCCCGTTGGGGACGTATTGCCGAAGGAAGCGGTGAGGACCCTTATCTGGGTTCACTGTTGGCAAAGGCCTATGTGCACGGTTATCAAGGTGACAGTATGCAGGGAAAAGATGAAATCCTTTCTTGTGTAAAACATTTCGCCCTCTATGGAGCATCAGAAGCCGGTAAGGATTATAATACAGTCGACATGAGCCATCTGCGTATGTATAACGAATATTTTGCTCCTTATCGGGCGGCGGTTGAGGCTGATGTCGGTAGTGTGATGAGTTCTTTTAATATAGTAGACGGCATACCGGCTACGGCAAATAAATGGCTGTTGACAGACGTGCTTCGTGACGAATGGGGATTTCAGGGACTTTTGGTCACAGACTACAATTCCATTGCTGAAATGTCCATTCATGGTGTGGCTCCTTTGAAGGAAGCCTCTGTCCGTGCTTTGCAGGCGGGGACGGATATGGACATGGTTTCCTGCGGCTTTCTCAATACGTTGGAAGAATCGCTGAAAGAGGGGAAAGTCACCGAAGCACAGATTGATGCAGCTTGCCGTCGTGTGCTGGAGGCTAAGTATAAACTGGGCTTGTTTGCCGATCCATATAAATATTGCGATACGTTACGTGCGGAAAAAGAACTTTATACACCTGAGCACCGTGCAGTTGCACGCGAGGTTGCGGCAGAGACGTTTGTTCTACTGAAAAATGAGAATCACCTGCTTCCGTTGGAGGAAAAAGGGAAAATTGCATTAATAGGTCCGATGGCAGATGCACGCAATAATATGTGCGGAATGTGGAGCATGACCTGTACTCCGTCCAGACATGGTACATTACTCGAAGGAATCCGGTCGGCAGTAGGAGACAAGGCTGAAATACTTTATGCCAAAGGCAGCAATGTATATTATGATGCGGAAATGGAAAAAGGAGCTGTCGGCATCCGTCCGTTGGAACGTGGTAATGATCAGCAACTGCTGGCCGAGGCATTGCGTACGGCTGCCCGTGCCGATGTGATTGTGGCTGCTGTGGGTGAATGTGCGGAAATGAGTGGTGAATCTCCTTCCCGTACTAATCTGGAAATCCCTGACGCTCAGCAGGACTTATTGAAAGCATTGGTGAAAACAGGTAAGCCTGTGGTACTGCTCCTGTTCACCGGTCGTCCTTTGATCTTGAACTGGGAAAGCGAACACATTCCTTCTATTCTGAATGTATGGTTCGGAGGCAGCGAAGCTGCTTATGCCATCGGCGACGCACTCTTCGGATATGTCAATCCGGGTGGAAAACTGACAATGAGTTTCCCGAAGAATGTCGGTCAGATTCCGCTGTATTATGCACATAAGAATACGGGACGCCCGCTGGCACAAGGCAAGTGGTTCGAAAAGTTCCGCAGCAATTATCTGGATGTGGACAATGAGCCGCTTTACCCGTTCGGATACGGACTGTCTTATACTACCTTCTCTTACGGCGATATCGACCTGAGCCGTTCGACCATCGACATGACGGGAGAACTGACGGCAGCAGTAATGGTCACCAATACCGGTACATGGCCGGGATCGGAAGTAGTACAACTCTATATCCGTGACCTCGTCGGCAGCACTACCCGTCCGGTGAAAGAGCTGAAAGGCTTCCAGAAGATATTCCTTGAACCCGGACAGTCGGAAATTGTCAAGTTTAAGATTGCGCCGGAAATGCTGAGATATTACAACTACGACCTGCAACTGGTGGCAGAACCGGGAGAGTTCGAAGTAATGATCGGAACAAACAGCCGGGACGTGAAATCCGCACGATTCACGCTAAAATAAAAATCGTACAATAGGCACGGATTACACAGATTCACACGGTCTTTAACTGCGAAATCTCTTAAAACCGTGAAATCCGTGTAATCCGTGCCTAAATTTTATTCTCTCATTTAAATCCACAATCAATGAAAAAATTATCTCTCTATATTTCGCTCCTCTGCCTGATACTGACAGCAGGAGCCTGCAAAAACAAGACCGGCAGACCAGCCACCGCCAGTTCCGAGCTCACGGACGACGCCCTGATGGACACCGTTCAGCACCGCACCTTTCTCTACTTTTGGGAAGGTGCCGAGCCCAACAGCGGACTTGCCCCCGAACGGTATCATGTAGACGGGGTATATCCGCAGAATGATGCCAATGTAGTCACTTCCGGCGGCAGCGGCTTCGGCATCATGGCTATCCTTGCCGGAATAGACCGGGGGTACGTCACCCGCGAAGAAGGTCTGGCACGAATGGAGCGCATTGTCTCCTTCCTCGAAAAAGCGGACCGTTTTCACGGAGCATATCCGCACTGGTGGTATGGCGATACAGGAAAGGTGAAACCTTTCGGACAGAAGGATAACGGAGGTGACTTGGTAGAAACTGCCTTCCTGATGCAAGGACTGCTCGCCGTACACCAGTATTACATCAACGGTAATGAGAAAGAAAAAGCACTGGCAGCACGCATTGACCAAATATGGAAAGACGTTGACTGGAACTGGTACCGCAACGGTGACCAAAATGTGCTATACTGGCACTGGAGCCCCACCTATGGCTGGGAAATGGATTTCCCCATACATGGGTACAACGAATGTATGATTATGTATATCCTTGCCGCCGCTTCACCGACGCACGGAGTACCTGCCGCTGTCTATCATGACGGTTGGGCACAGAACGGAGCCATCGTTTCTCCGCATAAAGTGGAAGGAATCGAGCTACATCTCCGCTATCAGGGCACGGAAGCCGGACCGCTTTTCTGGGCACAATACTCCTTCCTCGGACTCGACCCCGTCGGTCTGAAAGACGAATACTGTCCCAGCTACTTTCACGAAATGCGCAATCTGACATTAGTGAACCGTGCTTACTGTATCCGCAACCCCAAACACTACAAAGGTTTCGGACCGGACTGCTGGGGACTGACCGCCAGCTATTCCGTCGACGGATACGCTGCTCATTCACCAAATGAACAGGACGACAAAGGAGTCATCTCTCCCACCGCCGCCCTTTCTTCCATCGTCTATACACCGGAATATTCGATGCAAGTGATGCGCCACCTGTATAATATGGGGGACAAAGTCTTCGGTCCTTTCGGATTCTACGATGCTTTCAGTGAAACAGACAACTGGTATCCGCAACGTTACCTTGCCATCGATCAGGGACCAATTGCGGTCATGATCGAGAATTACCGGACAGGACTGTTATGGAAACTCTTCATGAGTCATCCCGATGTACAAGCAGGACTTACCAAGTTAGGTTTCAATACCAATAAGCAGGATGTAAGGCAGAAATAAAGAAATCACAGCGTGCGTGGAAGTGGTCTACTGACCACCTCCTCCACCTGTATTTCCGCCTTCGCCGCCACCACCTTTCACATCGTCATTGTTGATGCTTCGGGCAGCTTTTTTCACACTGGCTTTCAGTTCGCCAATCCGGTAGCTGATGCTGACTCCAAAGCTACGGCTCGGCCACTTACTGCTGCTCTTCGACAGGAAGTTTACGCCTTCCGTATGATTGTTATAGCTTCTGTATTTCTCAAATATATTACTGCAATATACATTCAGGCTCAAACGCTCATCTTTCAGGAAAGAACGGCTCGCACCCAAACTATAATAATAATAGCCGGAACCTTTTCCCTGTAGATTAATATAAGGAGTACTACCGCCACCATTCAGACTTAACCGTATTTTCAACGGAAGAGTATGCTGGACGCCACCATAGAAAGAACCGTTCCATCCATAATTGTGCAATCCCTGCGCTTCACTTTTCAAATCGCTGTAGTTTCCACGGCCATTGACGTACAGGCGCGTTTTAGGAGACGCGTTCCAGTTCAGATACAAGCTCATTCCTGTGTTCCGGCTCTTTCCTATATTGGCATAAGTGCTGTACAAGGCTCCTTCCGGTGCTATGTGCGTAGGATCATTGTCAAACATCTCCCCTTCGGGCGCCGTAATCAACCGGCTTATATTCTCAATACTGTTATTGTTGAAAGAATGGCGCAGCGACACATTGATATTGAACTTCGCACTAAAATTGCTATAAGACAAGTCGAACGCATGGCTTTTTTCACTTTTCAGGTTCGAGTTACCTTGGGTGATAAACATCGGATTCAGATTATTAAAATAAGGATTCAGATTCCAGATGCCCGGACGCCAGATACGCATATTATAACCTGCACGCATATTCTGAGTCTTGCCGAGCTTCATGCCAAGAGAGACGGATGGCACCAGGTCGCTGAAGTTCGTGTGAAAATTCTCACCCGGTCCAACGATATATTTCACCCGCTGCACAGTCTGTTCATAGCGCACTCCCGGCTTGAAGGTGAAATCCTTATATTTCAATGTATATCCGAGATAAGCGGCTAAAATATGATTCAAATGACGATAGTCGCTACTGCGGTCTTCGTTATATAAATAATCGTCACTTCCTCCGGCTGCTTCATAAAGTTTGTTGTCACTGGTATTGCGACGGAAGATATATTTCGCACCTGCCTCCACGGTATGCAACTCACCTATCGGAGTCGTATAGTCTACCTGGAAGGTCTGTTCCATCGTATTGGTTTTGCCGTCCGACTGGCTGTTTTTTAACAGCAACCGTTTCACAAGGTCATCCACCTCCTCTTTGGCGTGAATATCTTCATAGCCAGTATTAGAATTACTCGTCTGAGGCTGCGTATTGATCTTATAGGAGAAAGTGATCATCCGCTGCTTGTTCTTTCTGGACGTGCGCTGATAGTCGATGTTTCCATTGATGGAATACCAGGAGCCATCTCCATGATTGCCGTTCCGGTAGCTGTAGGCAATGTCCTCATGGTTAGCGCCATACATGGTGGTAAATCCATCGCCATAATTTTTACTATTGCTGCCATACATTCCAAAAGCCACCGTCAGCAGCCTTAAGGTGTCAATCTCATAACTGCCTTCCAGATTTCCATACTGGAAGTTGCCTTTCGACTTGGAACTGCTGTTTGATTCAAGATACTTTTCCGTATCCGACTCATAGTTCTCACGGTAGCTGTCCGAATATCCACGGGGCCGGTCATTGTAATTAAAGTTGTAATTGGCAGAGACAGTCATTTTTCCCTGCTTCACCATTGCATAGCCGCCGGCACCAGCACCGTAGTTGCTGGCATTTGCCCGGAATGTTGCCGTGTATCCTTCGAATCCACCGCCTACTGTTACGATATTCAAGATACCTCCCACTCCTTCAGCGTCATATTTAGCTCCGGGCGACGTTATCACCTCAATATATTTAATGGAATTGGCGGGCATACTCTTCAACACCTCTTTCGGGTTGTTGCTCATCATGTTATTGGGCTTCCCGTTGACGTGTATTTTAAAGCTGCTGCTACCATTCACCTGTATGTTGTCTTCTCCGTCCACCGTCACCAAAGGCACTTTTCGAAGCATCTCCAATATACTGTTCGATTTCGAGTCGGGGTCATCCTCAATATTATACTCGATCTTGTCTACATCCACCTTGACCAAAGGCTTTTGCGCCACGACTTCCACTCCTTTCAATTCATTGTTAGCCTCAGCGGAGAGCATTGTCCCCAAATCAATGACTCTAACCGATGGTTTCAAAGTGAACTCTTTCGTGACGGGGGCCTTGCCTATCGAAGAAATAGTAATGACGTAATCTCCCGCACCTACATTCAGTTTCTCCTGAAACCTACCATTGGCACCCGTCACCGCCATCTTGACAGCCTTGTCCGGTGCTCCCTTTTTAGTAATCTTAATGGTAGCGTATGGTTCTCCATCCTGAGTCAGTGAATCCAAAAGTACCCCTTTGACAGTATAGGACGGCGTAGCGGAGTTTTGTGCCCAACCTGTCATCACAAGGGCTACGAATAGTAATAGTAGCAACAATCTGTGTTTCATGTCTGGAATCGTTTTAGTTTTTAGTTTATTAGACGAAGTTTCTTTCAATTTCTTACAAATACGGGGTAAAAGTAGGTGGTTTCTTTATTGTTACGAAATCTTCGGAGTTAAGAATCGTAAAAGAAGAGATAAAAAAGATTATACGAAAAGAGAAACCGATTTCTAGGCCATAGAATGGTAGAGGTCTTTCTTGGCTGCACAATATAAATACATCTTCAAAATCTTAAGAACAACGGCATAATTGAATAAAGGTTTTCTCTGTAGAAAATAACGTCACCGCATTCATAAATTAATTCGTCCGGCTATAGGCATCTTTTCGTCCGCCTATAGCCGGACGAAAGGTTGCCTATAGGCAAACGCAACTTTGCCTATAGGCGGACGAATTAATTCATTCACTAAAAGAGATTAAGTTGTACACTAAAAGATATTATATTTAGAACCCATATTTCATTTGGCATTAATATCAAGTAATTCCTGATATATCTGAGAATCGTTTTTTATTTTATTGCAACATCCACTTCCATGCAAGCATCACCTTGATTTCCCTTTCTCTCGAGTTTGCATCAACCATATACCAAGTGACTTGTATGAGTTGTATAACAATAGAAGGGTAGCCTTCACCTTTTCTTCGAAACCTTTTATTCATAAGTGACAACGGGTGAAACATGTCGCCCTTCACCGATCCTTCACCCAATTTTCATATGTAATCATACAGACATCGTTCACTTTGCTATAAGCTAATTTGTTTTTGCTATAATGATATTCGTATTAGCTATAACCTAATAAAAAGATGCTAATAGATTATTTTTTTCTTCCCAATGTTTGTTTCAAACCATTGATAGTTTATTTCAAACACTTACAATGTTTTCTCCACTCACTAGGTGAATAGCCGCCCCTTCACCCGAGATCACTGATAAATAAAAGGTTGAAAGGAAAAAGTGAAGGTGAAGACGACACTCGTAACATCTACCGTATGGTTATTTAAAGCAATGCTTTAGCAACCATAAAGCATAGCTTTTGAAGATACAAAGCGTTGCTTTACGAAGGAGATAAATGTGCTAAGTGATACTAATGGCAAACAATACCTTGAAATAACATCGCCTAAACACAAAAAATCATTCTAAATACCAGACTTCTTTTATTTATTCCCATTCTCCCACTTTATTCCGAAAAAACATATATCTTTGCTGTACACTTTCTGCGCATCAGCGAGATGTAATAAGCAGGTAGTGGTTTTTACAACTTAATTGGAGTAAATAACGTATTGTCTCTCGTACTCGAAACTAGCAATTTCACGCAAAGAGGGATGATACAACAGATACTCCACGTGAATGGCTGTATATCAACATATCAGTAAGAGATGTGTTATATATAAACGATTGGCGTGGATGTCTGTTGTTATCATTGTCTTTTGCAAGGGTTTGCTAGGCCTCGAGTACAGATAATGGTTCAACAGCATCCATGTCTTTTTTGTATCCGGTCGGTTCCCTTACATAATCCCCATACCCCATAACCCTCCGACTAGAAAGCAAAATGCAGGGATGCTTGTTGCACCATACTTGGCAAGAGTTATTCGCTCTTTTTGTTAAACGCATAAACAAAGAAACACTATGCCGAAATGGATTAGCATAGACGAAGCGGCGCACAAGTACGGAGTCAAGGAAGAAGACATCTGTTTGTGGGCAGAAATGGAAGCAATCACCGCATCTTTCACAGAGACTACCCTTATCATCGACGAAAAGAGCCTTCAGAAATTCTTGTGTTGGCACGAAGCCCTTCCCACCAAAGACTACATTCATACGCTGGAACAGCTCTGCAATAACCAATCCGAAGTATGCAAAGTTTATCTTGAAGTCATTGAGCTACAAGAGCAAGACCTTCAATGCAAAAAGCGTAGAATTTCAGTGTTGGAAAAGCAGTATGCGATGGCAACCGAACAGAACAAGTTGAGAAAAAAGATAATCACGATAACTTCTGATACACTAAGTAAAGCTGAAAGTGGATGGTGGGAGAAATTGTGGATGAAGATCAAAGCAACAAGATCATCACAAAACATTCGGCAATCAGAGCACAAAAGAAGAAATAAATAGTTTATACAATAAGATTCCACCATCAAGATGAAAGTAAAAGGACGCATTCATTCCCAATACGGTATTTCAGCATCCAAATATTAAAATAAATTTATACCATTAAAATTCTATCTATCAAATTATAAATGAAGTCCATTCAAAAATATTTCTATTAATACTCCGTAAACAGTGCAATTGCTAACAAGTGCAAGTCCAATAAAGGCATAATGCAAATCTTTCAAAAAAGTAACAAACATCTCTAAATTCTTTCACAATGTTATATATTGAAGATAAAAAGAATCAATCTATTCGTCAATGTCGAAAATCACCTCATTACCGGTTCTTAAGTCACTAAAATTTAACACAGTTGTAATATGAAAAAGACGTTAGAAACTTTGCACGTTTCATAGAAAAAAATAACTTTGCTAAACTATTATTATCGAGAGAGAACAAAATGATAAATGATTCACAAAAATTTTATTAATTAATTAACAAAGCAACAAAATGAGAAATTTGAACTTTCTGAAGTTATTCTACGGGCTTATGCTTGTAATGGTTAGCACAGCTTTCGTAAGTTGCGTTGACGACAATGATGATACCGAGGCTCCATACCTCGAAGTTTCGCCTACAACCTTGATTTTCGGCTTAGACGGTCAACCAGCCAATGGAAGCCAAGCTTCTTTTGACATTTCAACCAACCGTAGTTGGAAAGCTACAGTAAAGGATGACAAATCATGGGTTACTCTATCAAAATATGAAGGTGAAGGTTCTGCTACTATTCAGGTTAGCATTCCGGAAAACGTTAATGATGAAGCCAGCGTTGTTATTGAGATTTCAAACAAAGTGGGTGTGCTGATGTCAGAGACTGTTAAGATTACGAGCGGAAGCGTAGAGCCATCTGTAGTAATCTACAACGACAATGTTGGTACAATTGAGCTTGATAAAACAAATTGGCCTTTTGTTGACAAATACGAAGGATGGAATAAAACAGGGATCGGTTCAGAATCCGTTACTTATACAGGCGTAAATGCTTCAGTCCGTAATAGTGGATTAGCAAATACAGATGCTTATGCAGGTGCATCAGGACCTAACGTTGTATTTTTCGGCAAAACTCCTACAAGCTTCAATGTTAATACTATCACGCTTACTTCCGGACAAAAGAATCTGCAATTGACATTTGGAGCCAGCCGTTCTGTGAACAATAACGGAACATACGACAATACCTTCGATGTTTCCAAATTTGAAGTTGCATTAAGTGCTGATGGTACAGCCTGGGTACCAATTACATATACTAAGAATAATGGCGATGCCGATTATCCTTACTGGGTTTTTGCAACAGCAAACTTCACATTAAAACAAGTTCCTGAAAACCTATATATCAGATTCACAGCGTTAGATGCTTCAGCTATTCGTTTAGATGATATCACTTTGGCAACAGGTGCTGGTGGTACTGAAATTGATTTTGGAACAGCAGGAGAACCTAAAGTAACAACAACAGATGCAAAAGCCATCACAGCTACCACTGCAACATTAGGTGGTTCAGTTGCTAATATTGAGATTTCTGAAGCCACCGAAGTTGGTGTGCAGTATATTGAATTCAGTACTGGAACTGTAACAGATATTGATTGGACAAAAGCGACTAAAACAGCCGCATCGGTAAAAGAAAATCCTTGGACAGTAGCTGTTACTAATCTGACTAAAGACAATCAATATGCATTCCGTGCTTATGCAACAACTGCTTCTAGTAGTATTTACGGTGAGCCTAAAACATTTGTTGCTATCGAGTCTACTGCAACTCCTATTTCTATAGCAGACTTAGTAACAAAAATGACAAGTACTCCCACAGCTGTAGATGAAAACTATGTAATTCAAGGTATTATTTGTGGTGACCCTGCAGGCAAGAACTACTCTTATGGTACTCTTTATCTGATGACCAAAGGAGCTACCACAGCGGGTAATGCACTTTCTTTATATAACAACCAAATAGATGTAACTCAGTATGCATTAGGTCAAGAGATTAAAGTAACATTACAGAAAGATGTAGCCAAAATATATAAACGTTATGATGTACCTCAAGTTGAAGGATTCAGCGCAGATAATATTGAGGTTATTTCTGCAAACAATGCCGTAACACCTGTAAAAGTCACTTTATCCCAACTAGCAGCATTTGTATGTATGCCTGTTACAGTTGAAAATGTCAATATTGCAACAGGAGGAGTGTGGAAAGATGCTGATGCTGGCAAAAATCACACATTCAATGTTGCAGGGACATCATTCACTGTCAATATAAACAAGAACGCAACTCCGTTCGATAATCAGCCATATGCAGCAACAACAGCATCAATGACGGGTATTGCTTCCATCTACCAAAGTGCAGGACAATTGGCACCTCGTAATCTTGAAGACGTGAGCGGATTCAAAGTCACTGAACCAACAATTGTTGAAGTAGATCCATCTTCATTAAGTTTCCTTTCAACTGGTGGTACTAAAACAATTACAGTTACCACTGCAAATCAAGGAGCAAATGTTATTACAGCTACAGGCTTAAGCGGTAACTTATCCTCATCTGTTGAAGGCAATGTTGTTACAGTGACTGCAATAGAGAATAACGGTGGAGCCGTTGAGCAGACCCTGGTAATTGCTCTTGGAAATAGCAAAGTAAATGTAGTTGTAAAACAAGATGCTAAGGGAGCCGTAACAAAAGTATATGAAAAAGTAACATCGGCTCCTTCTGATTGGAGTGGGAAGTATTTGATTACATATACTAAGGAGGATGGAACGACAGTCAATGTTTTATCAGGAAAAGGCGCAGGTGATTATGCCGGATATGTAGATATTTTATCAGCCTATAATTCATCTAATGAAACTATAGCGGCAAATGATGAAACCAATCAATATGCATGTACAATAGCTAAGGTAGAAGGTAGTGAAGATCAATATACTATTCTACTTGGTTCAACCTATTTGGGATTGACAAAAGATGGAAATAATTTACACTTCGATAGTTCTATAAAAGATGGCTTCCAATGGAAATTTGATGATACTAAAATTATTCCAGTAAAATACGCTGCCCGTAATTTACAATGGAATAATAATAACAATCAATATCGATTTGCTTGTTATAAAGGAACTCAAGTAGATGTAACCATCTACAAATTAACAGAATAATATCCTTCTAGAATAACGATATTCCAGTCTTGGTAGAAATGTTCTATCAAGACTGGATTGTCTTAAACCCATATAATAACGAATGATGCTACCCAATAAATACTATAGATTTATTTCTAAATCAATATGGTTAACAGCACTTATACTATTTATAGCTGCATGTAGCAACGATGACTCCAACGGTGGAGGCTCGTCACAGTCAAGTGATGCCTACTGGAAGATTTCCTCTACTGTAAAATCTGCATCCGGTTCGTCTGCCATAATCATCACAGGTATTCCTGGGACAATATGGAATGCAGAAATCACTGAGGGCACAACATGGTGTTCTTTCAGTAGCAATGATCTGACCTTATCCTCTAAATCCGGAGAAATAAAAGACGGACTCAATGTTTTATACGTGTATTATAATAGCAATACAGGTAAAGAACAACGTGTAGCAAAAGTTTCACTCCAGTTTGCAGACCAAGAGGCGAAAGTCTTTGATTTAGTACAATTATCTGAATCACAGCAGAACCTACCTGCTTTTAACCTGTGGGCTGAAGTACCTGATTTCAAGGAAAATGCTAATTATCAGTATGTAACTCATTATGCTCTTTTAAATAACAAGACAATACGTAATTATTCCATTTGTTTTGATAAGACTAAGAAAGCAGCTTTGTGGGTAGCTTATCCAATACATAACGCATACCTCAAAGGTTCAGGAGAACGTACAGACCGTTGGGCCTTCGATCCTATCATTCCTCAAAGTTATCAGGCTGATTGTACATTAAGATCTTATGGAGGATCTTATGACCGTGGTCACCAGCTTCCATCAGCCGATCGCTTAGGAACAGACGAAATGAATGCTCAAACCTTCTATATGTCCAATATGACCCCGCAGCTTAATCGTTTGAATCAGGATATGTGGGCAAAACTTGAAACAAAAGTTCGGGCAAATAACTGTTCTGATACCTTGTATGTAGTTACCGGCGCATATTTTGGGGCAGGTGCAACCACCACTACAGATGGAGCAAGAAATACAGTTCCGGTTCCTACAAACTACTTCAAAGTACTTCTGCGTACGAAGAGTGGAAAAACAGGAAAAAACATCAAAGATTGTTCGGACAGTGAACTGATATCAATCGGATTTTGGGTAGATCACAAATCATATGGAAACATTGAACCTCCTAAGTCTATCTGTACTTCTGTAGCAGACATCGAAAAGATGACAGGATTTACCTTCTTTCCACAAGTATCCAACAGTGTAAAACAACAAAATAATCCCACTCAATGGGGGATTAACTAATAAGCTAGCTTATGAAAAAACTGTTATTAGTAACCGCGCTCTTTGCGCTGCTGATATCGTTCAGCTTTGCGCAGAAACCGTATAAGGTTGTATTTTACAATCTTGAGAACTTCTTCGATACAATCAATGATCCGGAAGTTCACGATGATGAATTTACTCCCGAAGGTCCTAAGAAATGGAACTCAGCCAAGTACAATAAGAAGTTGGCTAACACGGAACGTGTATTCTTCGATATTGCAGCTATCAACAAGGATTATCCGGTAATTATCGGTGTATCGGAAGTAGAAAACCGCAGCGTATTGGAAGATATTATCGCAACCCGCAAACTGGCTCCGGCAAACTATCGGATTTCACATTTCGATTCTCCTGAAGCCCGCGGTGTAGACGTTGCTTTTCTGTATCGTCCCGATGTGTTTAAAATAGAAGGAGAAAAAGCTGTAAGAACAATCATTCCTTCACTTCCGGACTTCAAGACCCGTGATATCCTGACGCTTTGGGGAACGATTGAAAACGAGCCCTTCTTCTTTATGGTAGCGCACTGGCCTTCACGCCTGGGAGGAAAAGAAGCTTCGGAATTTAAACGTATCGCTGTAGGCGAACAGATGCGCAGCATTGCAGACTCTGTAATGAAGGCCAATCCTAACACGAAAGTGGTTATGATGGGAGACTTCAATGATGATCCGACCGACAAAAGTATAGCACAAGGGTTAGGAGCCAAATTCAAACTGAAAGATTTGAAGGAAGGCGACTTCTTCGCTCCTTATGCCGATATGCTCAAAGCAGGATACGGAACACTAGCTTATGGAGATGCCTGGAATATCTTTGATAATATTGTAGTATCCGAGAATTTAGCAAAAGGATCGACAGGAAAGCTGAAATTGCAGCAAGCTCCCGGATCTAAATTCTATGGAAATATCTTCAAGCAACTTTACATGGTGCAGAAAGAAGGACAATACAAAGGATATCCATTGCGCACATACGTAGGTAATAACTTCCAGGGAGGTTACAGTGACCACTTCCCTGTATATATCTATATAGGTAAATAAAAAAATAAGTTTATATGAAAATCAAAACAATCCTATTCATGGTATTATCTTTGATGTCATTCACTGTTTTTGCACAAAACAATGGTGGAGTCAAAGGTAAAGTCGTTTCCCGTACGACACGTGCGGCCATAGACGGCGTAAAAGTGACATTAACCCCGGGAGATGTAACAACCAAGACTGATGCGACGGGTAACTTCGTTATCGAAAACCTGGCAAAAGGAGAATACACGCTGTCTTTCGAAGCTGCAGAGTTCGAACCTTTAACTCTGGCTGTCCGTGTGGATAAGTTGATCAGAGATATCAATAACGTCATTTTGATCCCTGAAAACGTTGCTCCTACGATGGACGATGCTATCTTTGCCGAATTTGACACAGAAACGCTGGAGGATGCACAATCACTTCCCTCGTCTCTGTCCGCATCAAAAGACGTATTCAATAACATTGCTTCCTATAAATTCAGTGAAATGCGTTTCAATGTACGTGGTTATGATTCTCAATACTCCGACGTTTATATGAACGGTATTCAACTGAATGACGCAATGACAGGATATACTCCCTGGTCTTTGTGGAGCGGCTTGAATGATGCGACTCGTAATCAGGAAGTCACATCTGCACTGAACATGGGGGATATGGGCATCGGCGGTATCGCAGGTACAACAAATATCAATACCCGTCCTTCACAGATGCGCAAAGGCCTTCGCGCCAGCGTAGTTAACGGTAACTCCATGTATCGCTTCCGTGGTATGCTGACCTATGCATCCGGATTACAGGATAACGGCTGGTCTTATGCCTTCTCCGTATCAACCCGCCAAGGAGGAAACTCTTATGTAAACGGTGTGTACTACAATGCCTTCGGATATTTTGCCGCTGTAGAAAAGCAATTCAATTCACAACACCGCTTGGCATTAAGCATCCTGGGTGCTCCCACAGAACGTGGTGCACAACAAGCTTCTACTCAGGAAGTCTACGACTTAGTAGGCAACAACTACTACAATCCAAACTGGGGTTGGCTGAATGGAAAGCGTGTCAACGCACGTGTGCGCAGCTATCATGAACCTATTACGATGTTGAATTATACATTCGACATCAATGACCGTTCACAATTAAACGTTGCAACCTCTGTACGTTTCGGACAGAACGGTTACTCTGCGCTGACTTGGTACGGTGGTCCCGACCCACGTCCCGACTATTACCGTTATTTACCGAGTTTCTATAACAACACTTACGTCGGAGCACAACTGTATGAAGCATGGATAGGAAATACTAATAACATCCGCCACATCAACTGGGACAACTTGTATCATATCAACCAAAGCCAGGAAGAGAACCCGACCTATGGAGCCGGTCATCGTGCCATCAACATGATTGAAGAACGCCATGCCGATCAGATAGACTGGAATCTCTACACACAATTCTCTCATATCTTCCGTGACAATTCTAAAATTAACGGTGGATTGAACTTGCGTCGTAATCGCACAGAATATTATAGCGAAGTGAAAGATTTGCTGGGTGGTGATTACTGGGTAGACGTAGACAAGTTTGCCGAACGTGACATGGGTGGTATGAACCCAATCCTTTACCAGAACAACATGGAGTACTATGATAAGTACGGTCATGCCCAAGCTGTCAAGAAGGGTGATAAATACAGCTACGACTACTACGGAAATATTATCAACGCACGCGCCTGGGCACAATATAGCAGAAACTTCGGCAACTTTGGAGTCAATCTGGGTGGAGAACTCGGACATACTACTCTGTGGCGTCATGGTATTTGGAAAAAAGGGTTGTTCCTTGACAATTCTCAAGGAGACTCTAAGAAGCAGAATTACCTGACTTATAAACTGAAAGCCAACTTCAGCTATAAGTTCTCTGCTGCTCATTCTATTGATGCCAACATCATCTATATGCAGGATGCTCCTGCCTTCCAAGCTTCATTTGTTTCTCCCCGTACCCGCAACTCTGCGACTCCGGGTATTTCAAGCGAGAAGGTATTTGGTGTAGACGCCTCTTATAACTTGCGTTGGGGGGATGTTAAAGCACGTATCTCCGGATACTATACGAAGTTTATGGATCAGTCCAAAGTTCTCTCTTATTATGATGACGTAGAAGCTACCTTCTCCAACTTTGCAATGAGCGGTATCAACAAACGTCACTTCGGACTTGAAGCAGCAGCTTCTGTACCTATCTATGCAGGACTTTCTCTGAATGCAGCCATCAGCTGGGGACAATTCACTTATGACAATAACCCGGATTATGTACAGATTCAGGATAATAGTGGAGAAATCAAAAACCAGGGTAAAGTATACTGGAAGAACTTCCGTGTAGAAAGCACTCCGCAAACAGCACTGAACGTAGGCTTGTCTTACCGTGGTCCTAAAAACATATTTGCGTCATTAGATATGAACTATTATAATAATATGTACTTATCTATGAGTCCGCTCTATCGTACAGATGCCGTACTGACACCGGGAATGACTGAAGAAGATATCGCAACGTTACGTAATCAGGAGAAATTCAACTCTGCTTGCGTTTTAAATGCAAGTGTTGGTAAGAACTGGTACATTAACCGTGCCTATACTCTTGGTTTCAGCCTGGAGGTAAAGAACCTGCTCAACAACCAGAATATCAAGACCGGCGGTTATGAACAAGTTCGTCTGCTGAAGAACAAGGATGAAAGTTATCAAACTTACCAACCGTTTGATTCGAAATATTTCTATATGTTCGGTACAACCTATTACATGAACATTTATTTCCGTTTCTAAGGACATCATAAGTAAAAAGAACAGTTATGAACAAAATATTTAAATTATTTATGCTTGCGGTAGTAGTGCTCGGTTTCAGTAGCTGCTACAACGAATTTGAAGAGCCTGCTCCAGCCAAAGTCTGGACAAAAGAAGACTTCTCAAATAGCAAACTAATCTCCATCAAGGACTTTAAGCAACTTTTCTATAAAGAATACGGAAACGGTGCAGCCAGTCTGGGAAAAACTCTGGAAATCACAGAAGACTATGTCATCAGCGGAAAAGTCATCTCAAGCGACCAAGCCGGTAATGTATACAAATCAGTATACATCTATGATGAATCATCCAAATCAGCCATTGAACTGAAATTGATGGTTAGCAACTATGTTTATTTTCATGTAGGGCAGACTCTCTTTGTTAAAACCAAAGGTCTGGCTATCGGTAGCTATCGTTATATGTTAAGTGTAGGTGGAATGCCGACAGCAGAAGACATTTCCAAAGGTTATGCAAACCGTAATCTCGAGAATACCTTATTTGTAGATCAACATGTATTCAAAGGTGAACTCGGCAGTCTGACAGAAGACGACATATTGGTTATCAATGAAAATAATTATAAAACAGAATTGAATGATGATGCATTAGGACGTTTGGTACGTTTCGAAGGACTGACTTACAAAGAAGGCACATACGACGGCGACAAGTATCCTCAATATCTAGAAACAACTTACCCGAACGGTTCAACCACCGCTGTATATGAAAACAAATATTATGCAGAAGAAGGATTGACTCCAACCTATGCTTACAGCTATGGAGGTAATCGCTATTATGGTTCTTCCTGGTTTGCTTATGACAATACGACATCTACAGGTGGAAACTATATCCTGCGTGTCAGCGGATATTCAAACTTCGCACTTCAGCCTCTGCCTGCAGATGGTGCCAAAGGTAATATCACCGCTATTTATACCAAATATTCTTCTAAAAGTGGAGGATATATTAAATATCAGTTATTGGTTAATAGCATGAACGATATTGATTTCTAAATAACTTCATTAAAAAAGGCATCTGTTTCTCAGATGCCTTTTTTAGATAATAACTCAGCACACCCTTCTGCAATAGTCAATATCATCTCTTTTCCCTTTTTCCGAGGAATACGAATGCTCTCTCCAACAATCAGCATATCTTCTATAGTAGGATTACCATGATTATTAACAGAGGTAGCATGTTCTCCATTATATCCGTTATTGCATCGGGTCAAGTCATAAGCCGGAGCTAACGCCCAGTTCCCCTCTTTATAAATGAAACTAAAGTTTTTGGCATGGTCATCTTTATTATCCGTTAAGACATTGAAGACCATACGCCGGAACATTTCATCTACCTGTTTAGGGTCTTGGGTAAGATAACCAACCAAGTGCAGTAAAGTCTTATAATCCAATCTGGGTTGCATAATAGATTCATTAAGTAGTGCCCCTGCCGTAGCAATATGATACCTAATACCATTTTCAATATCAAAACGTTTGGTAGCAAAATACTTTCCGTCCATCAATTTAAAGTCCGGTACTGTTATGCCACATTTACGAGCGACTTCATTATAACGATACTCCATCGCTCCCATATCTTTCGGATCATATGTATGCCTGAACTTCACCAACCAAGCTCCTTCTGTATCGTGAAGTAAACATTTAGGGCGGCATCCACCTGAGTTGCCACTATTAAAGTAAAGTACCTCTTCATCCTCATATGACTTCTCTGACAGTATGTCCAATGCCATTTGCTGAAGGCAATCCAGTGTCGGAAGAGATTTTTCTTCGCCAATGTATGTCTCCGGTATATAGCAAAGAGCTCCCATCCCTGATGTCCCGACTATACTCAACCGTTGCAAGGGAGTTAGCTCGCTATCATTCACCCCTTGTTTTTTGAGTAAACGATGAAGTAAATAACGCCCATATCCATCAGGGAGACTGTCTTCAAAAATACCAAAGTTTCCCCAAAAAGGTTGTGGCTTAGCAATAAACAAATCAGGTTTTAAAGGCAAGTCAAGCGGAGAGATAGAAAACCCATTAGCCAACCACTCTCTATCATACTGAAATGCGCATAGCCGATTATCAGGTGTCATACTGAGAGTTCCAACACTTCTACTATGATAGGTTACTATCAGTTTATTTACTGATTTCATTACGCCCCTTCTTTCTGTTTTTATTCTTATTAATCATTTCCAACTCCTCCATTGTACTAAACAGCGGTTCAGATAAAAGTTCCTTGATAGCTTTGGAATAACCCAACGCTTTTGCTAATGCCACATAGGATGCTAATGAAATAGTATGCTTTTGTTCGAACTTGGCAATAGTAGGCGTCGGAACTCCGCTAAGTTCGGTAAGAGCTTCTCGGGAAAGTCCTTTCTCAAGCCTGCGTTTCCGCAGATTCTGAGCCAGAATTGCCAGCAACTCTTCGGGTCTCTCTACATCAAAATTATAAAGTAAAGGCATACAATTATATTCAATTAATTAAAAAACAGCACTATTCAGATACTATTATATCTAAATACAAAGATAGTTTCTTTATTCAAAAAAACAAAATATAAGCCAGTTCTATTGAGTGTATTCGGCAACAAAAAAGATGCCCCCCTTTTCTACAAATAGAAGAACAGAAGCAACACAAGATTTACCCCGATCACCGTCCCGAATCCTCCCAAAATCCAGGGACGTAACTTACTACCTTTCCCTGCAAAAAACAAAGCATAAAACATATTCACCAGAATATTACTGATAATAGCCTGCATACTGCAAGCCACAACAACCAGTACAGCTACGCTCCCTGTATTCTGCAAAAGGTTCAAGATAAAAGGAGTAATGTCACTAAGTCCGGATACAAAAGAAAGCAGATTCAATCCGCCTGTACCCGCATAAACCAAAGTATAGTGCGTCAGCACTGTAAACACAACGAAGAGAGTGGCAAAAATCAGAGCAACTTTAAATTCGAGCGGGTTACTGCTGTCCTCATCTTCCGACTCATCGGTCATATCCTTGGAGCGTCGATGACGGGAATGGATAAACCACGCAACAACGGCAGCTACCACAGACATAATCAAAAGATAAGGATAGATAGATGTAAATATCTCCCTGCTAAAGATCAGAATCAATATCATAAAACGCAGAAACATCATGCTGACCGCAAGCAGCATAGCAGCTACATATTCGTTCGCCTCCTGCTCGGAAGCCTTTCTGCTTTTACGGGCCAATACCGAAATTGTGGCAGTACTACTATATAATCCACCGATAATGCCGGAAACCAATACTCCCGATTCATGAAACACATAGCGTTTCAGTAAGTAAGACAAATACGAGATACCGGAGACAACAACCGTCGCCAGCCAAATAGAATAAGGAGTGAGATTAATATCTGGAATCAGGTTCTTGTGCGGTAACATAGGCAATATGATACCACTGATAGCCAAGAACTTTGCCAATGTAATCATCTCATCGTTCTTCATCCGCTGGGCAAACTCCGTAAAGGTATGTTTAAGCTCTGTCAATAAAAGCACCGTCACAATCACCATCACATAAAACCAGGAAGGCTGGGTAGAAACAATAGGAGCCAGACAATAAGTAATCAGTGCAATAATAATGGTCGTTACACCAAAAACATGGAATTGAGACTGCTTGACGTAATAGTTCAAGCCCAGCAATAAACCGAGCACAGCACCACCACCCATAAACAGACGCATATCCGTAGGATCGAGTATATAGAGCAAATAGCCTAGAATACCAATGAAAGTAAATGTACGATCAGTCCCGAAGAGAGTTGTTTCCCCTTCACGCTTCAGACTGATCCGTCGTTGTGACAGTCCGATAAGTAAAGAAAATAAAGTAACCAGAACGAAAGTTATCAGTTCTCTCGGTAGATAATTGTACAACTGTTCCATATACTGCTCTTTTAGTACTAGGAACAAATATACAGCTTATTTGTTAACATTCACCACGTTTTATACGGTTTTTTCATCAGGTGAGAGTTATAGTAGCGTATATCCCCGGTCACTTCTTCGCCAATAAACCCGGGCTTGACAAACGCCTCATCTTCCGTGCCCAGCTCTACTTCAGCCACAATAAGTCCTTCATTCTCACCGTAGAACTCGTCTACTTCGAAGATATGATTGCCACTACGTACCAGATAACGGGTCTTATCAATCATTCCCGGTTCGCAAAGTTTCATCAGTTCTTCCGCTTCGGACAAGGGAAGTTCCTTTTCCCACTCATAGCGACTGGTACCCGATTCGTTGGAAGCACCTTTGATAGTGAGATAACCTTTATCGTCACGAATACGAACCCGCACCGTCCGACCACGGGCGCTGCAAATATATCCCTGCATAATCCGGCTCTGCGCAAAAGCAAAGGATTTAAAATCACCGGAAACTAAAAATTTACGTTCTATTTCTTGTGCCATAGCACAAAGATAATTAAAAATCAAAATCTCGTCATAAACTCAATAACGATTTTATCACGCTCCGATTCTTTGGGAACTCCGGACTTCTGATAGAAATACTTCTCAAAGTTGAGACGGAGATCGGCAATAAAAGCTTTGGAAAGGCTCAGCGTGATACCGCCTGTCACACGATGACGGGCATAGTCGTTTATCTTCAAAACACCTGTCTCACTGTCCGCCAGCCCATTACTGTGGTCAGTCATCATATCATAACGGGCCAGAAAAGAAATCTTATTGAATACTTTTTTCAACGGCAAATCATAATTCACAAAGCTATTGACCGCATGAACATCCTTAAACGCTTCGTGTCCATACATTTTATACAAATACTCCGCTTCGATATGAAAACGATTATTCTGATAGTAGATGCCGGCATCATACATATTAATACGGGTATGTTCCGGCTTTATCATTTGAGTGCTGAGAGTCAGATTCCAATTTTTATTAGGCAGCAACTGTGCTTTTATCGAATAATTCAAGGTCTTATGCCATTCCTTCTGATTAGTCAGTCCGGAGCCGTTAAACAATCCACCTTCAAGGATAAAAGGAAGACCTTCTTTTTGTGTATAACAACCGGTGAAGCCGACATCACGCACATTGCCCACCTGCTTGGCTATAAAAGAACGATTGGCAAAATACTGCTGATGGGGAGAACGATGGGCGTCGATCGTGAAAGGTACACGCATCTGACCAATCGTAAAATTCAGGTCCTTGACAGGAAATACACGGGCATACGCATCAAGCATCTTGATGGAACCCTCGTCGGACAAATCGATCTCCGCTTTATAGGCAACAATCGGATGTACATTTCCCGAAACACTGAAGCGGGCATTCCGCACTTCAAAACGGCTTTCGTTGGTTTCTGTCTGGAACTCATATTTTCCCCGGATTGTCCCATGAATTTCAGGCAAATAATCTTTCAGTTCCATGGTCTGCTTATCCAGCTGTTTGCCATCCCCGGCATCTTCTTTAGCCTGTCCGCAGGCTGCTGTCGCCATCAAAAGCAGGGCGACGGTTGTTGTAATTCTACTCATTCAGTTGTTTGCTACTTAATTCGCGGCAAAGGTACAATGAGCAAAATACGGAGAGATTACAAAAGAGATACGGTGAAATTACAGAATCGTTACAATACTGTTACACGGATAACAAAGGGGTTACAAAAAAAAATTCACCACGGACTACCCTCGTCAGCATGGATATTCACCGTCGACAATCAACGTGTCCCCGTCCATGCAAAACTGTGTAACCTGTGGTGAATCAATCAGCCGAAAAAGGAATATGCGATCAGCATAATCAGCGCCAAAATAATGAGTGAAACAAATACTATCTTGACTACCCGCTGGGCCTGCTCCTCCTCTTTCTTACTATGTGCTACTTTTCTCTTACTTTTACCCATAATGTTAGCTTTAAAGTTCAACGCTAACAAAGTAAAAACAAATCTTTTAACTTTCCAAAAATAACACTCGCTAATTTTTGTTTTTATGATTCCTGCGATGAAAATTCCATCAGATAGGCTTTGATGAATTCCTCGATTTTACCATCCATCACTCCGTTTACATCCGAAGTCTGATAGTTGGTACGATGGTCTTTCACGCGACGGTCATCGAATACATAGCTGCGAATCTGCGATCCCCATTCGATTTTCTTCTTACCGGCTTCCACTTTCGCTTGTTCTGCCATGCGGTGCTGCAATTCTTTATCGTATAAGATAGAGCGCAACTGGCGCATTGCATTCTCACGGTTCTTCGGCTGGTCACGAGTTTCGGTATTCTCGATAAGGATTTCCTCTTCTTCTCCCGTATAAGGGTCTTTGTACTGATAGCGCAGACGGACGCCGGATTCCACCTTATTAACGTTCTGACCACCGGCACCACCGCTTCGGAATGTATCCCATGAAATGCAGGCAGGCAGAATATTCACTTCGATACTGTCGTCCACCAACGGAGTGACGAACACGGAAGCAAACGATGTCATGCGCTTGCCTTGCGCATTGTACGGAGAAACACGCACCAGACGGTGAACACCGTTCTCTCCTTTCAGATAACCATAAGCGAAATCTCCCTCAATATTGATGGTACAGGTTTTGATTCCTGCCTCATCCCCTTCCTGAAGGTTGGCGATAGTAGCCTTGTAACCGTTCGTTTCAGCATAGCGCAGATACATACGCATCAACATAGATGCCCAGTCCTGACTTTCCGTACCACCCGCACCGGAGTTGATTTTCAACACACAGGCCATCTGGTCGGCTTCATCACGCAGCATATTCTTGAGTTCGAGTGCTTCTACCGCTTCACTGGCTTTCGCATAAGCCGTGTCCACATCTCCCTCAGTCACTAATTCTTCTTTATAAAAATCGAACGACAGTTCCAGTTCGTCTGCCAGCGTCTTGACTTCATTATAGCCGTCAATCCACTTTTGCAAATCTTTCACCAGTTTCATCTGGGCTTCCGCTTTCTTCTGGTCATCCCAGAATCCCGGCGCCTGCGTTCTTAGTTGCTCTTCTTCGACTTGAATTTTCTTCCCGTCGATGTCAAAGATACCTCCTCAGCGCATCAGTGCGCTCTTTCACGTCTTTAAGTTGTTCAATAGTAATCATGTGATTTACAATTTTATCATTTACAATTTACAAATTTCTCTTTTCGGTGCAAAGGTAAGAAAAATTCCGCTACCTTTGTTTCTGTCACTAAAATGTTGTCACAATATGAACAAACTCCTGAAACTTTCATGCTTATCGCTCTTCCTTGCATTAGTGATGAGCAGTTGTAGCTCACAAAAGAAGTATAGCTACGAGACAGTGCCCAATGACCCGCTGAAAGCCCGCATCTACACACTGGACAACGGATTAAAAGTTTACCTCACTGTAAACAAGGAAACTCCCCGCATTCAGACATTCATCGCCGTGCGGGTGGGCGGAAAGAACGACCCGGCAGAAACGACCGGACTGGCACACTACTTTGAACACCTGATGTTTAAAGGTACCGACAAGTATGGCACACAGGATTATGCTGCCGAAAAACCGCTATTGGACCAAATTGAACAGCAATTTGAGATATACCGCCAGACGACGGACGAAGCAGAGCGCAAAGCGATCTACCACACCATCGACAGCCTCTCTTACGAAGCATCCAAATACGCCATTCCCAACGAATATGACAAGCTGATGGCTGCTATCGGTTCTTCCGGCAGCAACGCCTACACATGGTATGACCAGACTGTCTATCAGGAAGATATCCCCTCCAATCAGATAGAGAACTGGGCAAAGATTCAGGCAGACCGCTTCGAGAATAATGTCATCCGCGGTTTCCATACGGAACTGGAAGCTGTATACGAAGAAAAAAACATGTCTCTGACCCGGGACAACAGCAAAGTGCAGGAGGCGATCTTCTCCTCTCTCTTCCCCAAGCATCCTTATGGAACACAAACCGTATTGGGTACACAGGAGAATCTGAAGAACCCTTCCATCACCAATATCAAGAATTACTATAAACAATGGTACGTTCCCAATAATATGGCGATCTGTATGTCCGGAGATTTAGACCCAGATGAAACCATTGCCTTGATAGATAAATACTTCGGAGGCTTGAAGCCGAATCCGGAACTTCCCAAACTGAATCTGCCGAAAGAAGATCCGATCACCGCACCTGTAGTTAAAGAGGTATTAGGTCCTGATGCGGAAAGCGTTGCACTGGCATGGAGATTCCCCGGATTGGCCAGCAAGGATTTCGAGGTTCTGCAAGTTGTTTCGCAAGTATTATACAATGGAAAGGCAGGACTCATCGACCTTGATCTGAACCAGCAGCAGAAGGTGCTGAACAGCTACGGTTACCCGATGGGACTGGCAGATTACTCAGCCTTCATATTGGGCGGACTTCCCAAACAGGGACAAACGCTGGAAGAAGTCAAAGACCTCTTGCTGAACGAAATAAAGAAACTTCGTGCCGGAGAGTTCGATGAGAAGATGCTGCAAGCCAATATCAACAACTTCAAGCTCTACGAGCTCCAAAGCATGGAAAGCAATGAAGGACGTGCCGACATATTCGTCAACTCATTCATTAACGGAACAAACTGGGAGGACGAAGTAACCGCCATCGACCGCATGGCTAAACTGACCAAAGAGGATATCGTGGCCTTTGCCGATAAATATCTGAAGGAGGATAATTATGCCGTTGTCTACAAGAAACAAGGCAAGGACCCGAACGAGAAGAAGATGACAAAACCGGAGATTACTCCCATCGTATCCAACCGGGATGTGGCAAGTCCATTCCTTACCTCCATACAGGAGAATGCAGTAAAGCCCATCGAACCTGTATTCCTCGACTTCAAGAAAGATATGAGCCAGCTGACAGCGAAATCCGACATTCCGGTACTTTATAAGCAGAATGTCACCAACGATCTCTTCCAGCTGATCTACGTATTCGATATGGGTAACAACAACGATAAGGCTTTGGGAACAGCTTTCGACTACCTCGAATATCTGGGCACTTCCGACATGACACCGGAAGAACTGAAAAGCGAGTTCTATCGTCTGGCCTGTACTTTCTACGTTTCTCCGGGCAACGAACGCACCTACGTGGTTCTTTCCGGTCTGAATGAGAATATGCCGGCTGCCATGCAACTATTCGAGAAGTTACTGGCAGACGCACAAGTAAACAAGGAAGCTTACGACAATCTGGTCGGAGATATACTGAAAGCCCGTGCAGATGCCAAACTGAATCAAGGACAGAACTTCTCCCGCCTGATGAATTATGCGATGTACGGCCCGAAGTCTCCTGCCACCAATTTACTGACGGAAGCAGAGCTCGCCAGCATGAATCCACAGGAACTGGTTGACCGGATTCACAATCAGAACAACTACAAACATCGTATCCTGTATTATGGCCCTAGCAGCAGCAAAGACCTGCTGGCTACCATCGAACAATACCACCAGGTACCGGCTACTCTGAAAGATATTCCTGCAGGAAACGAATACTCTTATCTTGAAACTCCGGCGACCAAAGTGCTGGTAGCTCCTTATGAAGCCAAACAGATCTATATGGCGCAAATTTCCAATCTTGATAAGAAATACGATCCGGCTATAGAACCTACCCGCGAATTATATAACGAATATTTCGGCGGAGGCATGAACTCCATCGTCTTCCAGGAAATGCGTGAAACACGCGGACTGGCTTATTCCGCATGGGCAGGTATAATGCCGCCAAGCTATCTGAAGTATCCATATACGATACGTACCCAGATTGCAACTCAAAATGACAAGATGATTGATGCCGTCAATACGTTCAACGATATTATCAACAATATGCCAGAATCCGAAGCAGCCTTCAAATTGGCAAAAGAAGGATTAATCAACCGCATGCGTACCGACCGCATCATCAAAAGCGATATTATCTGGACTTATATCAATGCACAGGATTTGGGACAAAGCGTAGATCCGCGCATCAAACTCTATAATGACGTGCAGACTATGACATTGAAAGATATCGTTGATTTCCAAAAGGAATGGGTGAAAGGACGCACGTATGTGTATTGCATCTTGGGAGACAAGAAAGACCTTGATATGAATAAGCTGAAAGCGGTAGGTCCTATCGAAGAACTCACTCAGGAACAAATCTTCGGTTACTAAAGCATAGTGTTCTCCATAAAATAGCAGACACATAGCCTATTGATACACAAAGAACAAACGGTGAACAGCTTGCCAAATATGCAGCTTGTTCACCGTTTATCGTTTATCATCAGGCCAGACCGAGAAAAGCCTTATTCTTCGTACATCTTCTCAATCAGTTCTTTGTAGTTTTCAGAAACCACTGAGCGTTTCAACTTCAATGTATTAGTCAATTCTCCACGCTCCATGCTGAAAGGTTCAGGAAGTAATGTGAAACGTTTGATCTGTTCATAATGCGCAAATTGCTGTTGCAAGGTCTCTATCCGTGCACGAAACAGACCGACAATCTTTGGATGCTGCAACAGTTCGGCCATATCTTTGTATTCGATTCCTTTCTCCTTCGCATAGTCCTTGACAAACCCGTACACCGGAACGATCAAAGCAGAAACAAACTTCCGCTGATCTGCGATAATAGCAATCTGATCAATATAACGGTCTATCACCAGTTTGGTTTCCAATGCTTGCGGAGCAATATATTTACCATTCGATGTCTTAAACAAATCCTTAATGCGCTCTGTCAGGAATAACTGCCCATTCTTGAAATAACCGGCATCTCCTGTATGGAACCAGCCGTCAGCATCGATAGCAGCAGCAGTAGCCTCCGCTTTTTTATAATATCCTTTGGTTATACTTTTTCCACGGAGCAGGATTTCATTGTCTTCGCCTATCTTCACTTCCAGTCCCGGCAATACCACACCTACCGAACCGATATCATAACCTACCGGCAAAGTACATGATACCGTAGCCGTAGACTCTGTCAGTCCATAGCCGACCACCATGTTGATTCCTACCGAATGAACAAATTCATTGATTTCATCGGGCACGGCTGCACCGGCTGTCGGAAAGAAATTTCCATTCTCAATACCGATCGTCTTCTTCAGCAAAGAATAAATAGTCTTCTCGTAGAACTTATATTTCAGTTGATTCATCACCGGAGGGGTCTTTCCCAACCGAAGATAATCCAGATTATGGATTCTGCCGACTTTGATGGCATCCAGCATCAGCGCCTTCTTCAATCCTGTCGTTTCATTGATCTTCTCCTGTACACCGGCATATACCTTTTCCCAGAAACGGGGTACGCTGCACATCAGTGTCGGGCGAATTTCTTTAATGGTTGTCTGGATATCTGCCGGACGAAGATTGATGCAGATCTGTACTCCTTTATGAATACAAAGATAGCACCATGCCTTCTCGAATACGTGTGTCAACGGAAGGAAGTTCATAGAAACGTCCTTGTCGGTCATTGTCGTCAGACGCTCGTCATGCGTATGGAACTGCTCCAGATAGCACGAATGATGCAACATTACTCCCTTCGGCTCTCCCGTCGTACCGGAAGTATAAAGGATGTTAGCCAGATCATCGTAAGAAGCACGTGCGGTACGTTCTTCCACCACCTCATTATGCGGCAATCCTTCGCCCATTGCCATAAACTCATCAAAATAGATGGAAGAGACATCACGCGGGTCTTTTACTACCGAACGGTCGAAAATAATCAGTTGTTGTAACGAGGAACAAAAGCCGAAGATGCTGAATGCAGAATCATACTGATACTGTTCGCCTACAAAAAGATAACGGATTTGCGCATCGTTGATAATGTATTGTGCCTGTGCGGGTGAACTCGTTGCATAGAACGGAATAGTAACCCCGCGATTGGCAAATGCGCCGAAATCGACATAGAACCATTCAGGTTTATTCTGTGAAAAAATACCGATATTCTCTTGTTCCTCCACTCCTAGCGCAACGAAAGCATTAGCAGCCTGTCGTACAGTTCCGGAGAATTGATTCCAGGTAATCGGAATCCATTGTGCTGTCTCATAGTCGCGGTATCTCAATGCTACCCTGTCGCCATACTTTTCAGCCTGACGGTGGACCAAGACAGATAAATGATGATAAGTCATACTCTTTGTATTGATAAATATGGTACAAAGGTATTAGTTTTATTTGAAACTATTGCGCAAAACGAGTATCTTTGTGCAAATATTAAGCTCTAAATTAACAAGTTTGTATATGAAATACGATATTCCAACCATGACAGCCGAAGCTGTAAGCCTGTTGAAATCACTAATCAGCATTCCGTCCATCAGTCGGGAAGAGACGCAAGCCGCTGATTTCCTGCAAAATTATATCGAAGCCGAAGGGATGCAGACCGGACGCAAAGGAAACAATGTTTGGTGCCTCAGCCCTATGTTCGACCTTAAAAAGCCGACAATCCTGCTCAATTCTCATATCGACACGGTAAAACCCGTAAATGGCTGGCGCAAAGACCCTTTCACACCCCGCGAGGAAAACGGTAAATTATACGGATTGGGCAGTAACGACGCCGGAGCCAGTGTTGTTTCGCTCTTACAGGTGTTCCTGCAACTATGTCGCACTTCTCAAAATTACAATCTCATCTATCTGGCTTCCTGCGAAGAAGAAGTTTCGGGTAAGGATGGAATTGAAAGTGTATTGCCGGGGTTACCCCCTGTTTCATTCGCTATCGTAGGCGAACCTACGGAAATGCAACCTGCCATTGCCGAAAAGGGGTTGATGGTATTGGATGTAACTGCTACGGGAAAAGCCGGACATGCCGCACGCGATGAAGGAGATAATGCCATTTATAAGGTATTGAACGATATCGCCTGGTTCCGTGATTATCGTTTCGAGAAAGAATCGCCTTTACTCGGGCCGGTAAAAATGAGCGTTACGGTCATCAATGCAGGCACTCAGCACAATGTAGTTCCCGATAAATGTACATTTATTGTTGATATCCGAAGCAACGAACTTTACTCCAACGAAGATTTATTTGCAGAGATCAGAAAGCATATAGCCTGCGATGCGAAAGCCCGCTCGTTCCGTCTCAATTCTTCACGAATTGATGAGAAACATCCGTTCGTACAGAAAGCGGTGAAGATGGGACGCATACCTTTCGGTTCCCCGACTTTGTCAGATCAGGCATTGATGTCCTTTGCATCGGTAAAGATCGACGCTCTTCACGTTCACATACAGCCGAAGAGTATATTATGCTGAAAGAGATAGAAGAGGCTATCGGGATTTATTTAGATTTGTTAGACGGACTAAAGCTTTAGTCCGTCTTTACCACTCATCAAGTAGAAAATCGGCTATATGCCGATGCTTAACCCCTTCAATATTATCTTGCCATAGATCATCCATACTAACCACATATTTAGGATAATGATCATCAATTGCCAGTAAAGGGGCAAACTCACGATCGATGGTTGCTTGCAAGCCAAGTTGATAAGTAACCTGCACATATATTTTCTCTTCACGCCTAATGGCTACAAAATCAACTTCTTTTTCATCCTGTTTACCTACATATACTTCGTATCCGCGGCGTTTCAACTCCATGCAAACCAAATTTTCGAGCATTCCACCTATTAAGCGGTCCCGATATCCCATCACAGAATAAATTAATGAAAGATCACTTACAAAATACTTTTCATTGGTTTGCAGAATCTCTTTGCCCTTGATGTCATAACGTGGTATACGTTGAATGACAAAAGCGCTATCTAAAGCATTGAGATAATTATAAATCGTATTGATATCTACTTTCCGTTGCTGACTTTTGAAATAGTCGGCAATATTTTTCGCATTTAGTTTATTCCCAATATTATCAAAAACAAACTTCACCACTCTTTCAAGCATTTCTACGTTACGAATGCTATGCCTCTGCACGGTATCACGAAGAATGACAGAAGAATAAATATCATACACTATTTTGTAGATAGCATTATAATCATAGTTTGCCGTATGAATAGCCGGAAATCCTCCCATACGAAGATATTTCAGAAACTCCGTTTTACGGTCGGATACAGAAATTGTCAGCGGGAGATCATGAAATAATAGATATTCTCTAAAGGATAAAGTCATAATGTGAAAGGCAACGTATCTTCCTGCCAAATAAGTCGAAAACTCGGAAGATAGTAAACGTGAATTAGAACCTGTCACATAAATATCTACATCCAAGTCAACCAAAAAGGCATTCACTGCCTTTTCCCAATCTGTAACTTCCTGAATCTCATCCAAGAGAATATAATATTTTCCCGAGGCTTTCGTAGCTTCCCGAATATGAGCGTATAACGCCTTCGCCTCCTTCATGTCTATCCACTCGAAACTTTCAAAGTTCATATAAATAATATAATCCTCAGATACTCCTCTTCGTAAAAGTTCCTCACGAATTAAACGCAACACGACCGACTTGCCACAGCGACGAATACCAGTGATAACTTTCACAAATGGCTTATCAATAAAAGGAGTGATTTGCTCCATATAAAGTTCACGATTAATCATACAACTGAAGTTTTTAGGGTTATAGACACAAATATAAATAATTAATCGGAAGTTTTTAGGAGTATACCCCTAAAAACTTCCGATTTCAAGTATGTTTTATGGTTATAGACAGAAACGACAATGGCATTTATGAAAAAAGGGGCACCTCCTGTATCTTTATCTAAGATAAGAAATTTAGCCACCATCATAATAACGGTGGCTAAATCAAAGAAAAACAACCAGTTTCAATGGTCTATTCAATCCATCCCGGATTTACAAAGAGCATAGAGAAAAAAGTTTACCCGATTCATATTATATATCAAATCAGACATTTCCATGCGATCCACTATTGCTCATTTTGTTAAGATACTGTTTCCATATCAAAAAGGCAATTATGCCTAACAGATTAAATAACAAAACCAAAATGACCCATAAATATTTATATGGTTTAGTAAGTTGATGACTTTTCAACACGACCAATATCCCAATCAACAAAATCAGAACATAAACAATTTCAAAAAACATTGGAGGCATAATCATAATTTTTATTCTCAATAATCATTAATATGCAGAAACTGTAACACTTCCCTTTCCCGCACTCTTATCGTATGTCCCTGAAGAATTAATAACATAAGAAAGGTTAAAGCCAACAACCTGAGTTATAGTTGCCTTAATTTTCCCCGTACTATTAAATGATATAGCATTTCCTGATACATAGCCACTCGCATAAGATTGAGAATACGTATAAACTGATAATCCTGTTATATCTGTCATTACTGTTACATTTTTGTTATCTTCGATCAAAGTTACACTAAACCATGTAAGATTCCAAATCCAATCACTGAATGAATAAATTTCACTACGTGTTTTAGCAAGCGGCACACTAGGTTTCTGCTCTTTAGTAGAATAAAACATACAGCCATTTTCTTCTTTATCCTTATACATCTTTAATTCAACAGGGTGTTCTCTAAGTTGTTTTATATCACGAAACAATTCTTCAATTTCTTCTAATGACATCTCATTTTCAGTTTTTTCTGAAGGATTAATCTCAAAGAAATCGACGTTTACATCATATTTTTCAGCTAATGATGCAATCTTTGTTTTAACTTCTTCCTTCTTAACTTCTGAATTAGCATCAAACTCTTCATTTGTACATGCAATTATTACTACCATAGTAACAACTAAATAAAATAAACCTTTCATATTCATAATGTTTTTATTTAAAATAATAAATCAACTATATCATATTGCTCCGAATATACCTTCTAAAAGACATTAAGATTCTAATTATTCCTTTTCCAACAACCTGATAAAATAGGCACCTACTACAGTACGCCCCGTAAATCCTACTATAGTTTTCCCATCCGTATTTATCAAATCAGCCATTGGTGTGCGATCTGTTGTCTCATTCATAAACTTATGAAGCGGCAACATAAGCTTACGGAATTGCATACGGTCAGCACTCAACGAAGCAGACCATACTGTCCAATCCACTTTCGTATAACTATGTCTGCTATCCAACGGACATCCAAACTCATTCATCTTAGTAAGATAGAAATCCGTCTCTTTCTGAATGACTCTCTCCGGGAAAAGATTCAAGTCAAGCAGCCTGTCCCACACCAGATTATACTTCATCCCCCAACTATCCGGCTGGTCAAAAGCCAGTCGGTAATGATCACCCGCATAAGCAGCCATTTCCCATTCTTTAACCATCTCACCGGCAGCGTTCATATACTTCTTTGCTTCTTCTTTCTTATCCAGCATTTCTGCCAGACGCGCATACGCTGCAATACCCAGAATACCTTTGGCGGATAAATTAGCATGATGAGGACAGTCTCCTGCAAAATTATCTGTAGTAAGCTGATCACCGGTATCCGTGCCGTTTTCCAATAAATACTCAGCCCATTGAGTCAATGTCTTCCAATGCTTTTCTGCATACGAAGCATTCTTTTCCATTTTAGCAATAGCAGCAGTCATTATCAATCCGTTTCCTGCTTCTTCTACAGGCATATCACCACCTATCGTCTGCCCGTTTACGATAGGATATCCTCCTAAATCATGCGGAGGAAATGGCTTTCCCCATTTCCCGCTTTCGCTATAATAAAAGAACGGATTAAGCATCGCTTTTACCAAATCGGGATTGTAGCGAAGATATAGCGGTGAAGCCGGATAATATTCATCCACCGGACCTACCTGCGGAGTAAAATAAAGCAATTCTCCATCCGAATCTTCAGACATCTGGAAAGCGGATACAGACTGACGATAAGCCAAAGCACAGAGTTCAGCATATTCTTTTCCTCCGGCAAGGTAAGCATCCGCCATCAATTGACGGTCAAAAGCATAACATTTTGCCATCACTTCTTTATAATCCTTTTCTGCTTCTGCATACAAATCTTCTATGCTTGATTTTCCGTCTTTATTCCAATAAGGTCTTAAATCTTCGCCGAAATAAGCCATTGTATACAGTCCGTCAAAGGCTGCAGTGAGATGTTGCGGGAAATCGCTGTTCATATCCAGCTTCTGTGCAAATGCAGCATAGCGTTTCTCGGCAGACTTTCTCATTTGTTTCAGATCTCCCTCTTTCATAAAGTATGCCCTCATTTCGGCTGCATCTCCCTGTGCACAGGTCACGTCATCCTTTGTTCCCAGATAGAAATCTCCCCATGACCGTCCATCTTTCTCTTTATCCACCCATAATTTTTGATTTTCCTGTCCGGTCTTCATCAGAGCCAGTCCATCCTTTTCATATATTTGTGTAGATTGTCCGGCACGAAATGCCTTGTGCGGGTCTATTTCAAAATAAACAGCAACATCATGTTCTTTGCCATCCAATGCTTTAGCCTGATAAGAGATATAATTAACCGGACGGGCAAGTGTCTTCAGATCGTCCAACAGATAAGGAGCGGTAAAGCTAAGTTTCAGTTCCACATCTCCACATTCGAAGGTATAATGCGTCTGGGTTGCTTGCACATCGACAGACTTTTGTTCAGCTTCCCTCAATTCTGCATATAGTCCGAAGTCAACCAATGCACCTCCCATACGATTCTCACAATGAGCGGCAATCAACGCTTTTCCACTTTTCATTGTTTGCAGAATTGAGTCCGGGACTTCCACTTTAAAGTTTGCTCCCCAGTCATATCCGGTATTCACCAATTGCTTCCCATTGATGTACAATTGAAATACATCATCATGAGAATAGCGCAAATAAATCTTTTTATGCTCCAGAAGATACGGATCAACTTCAACCTCTCTTCGTACCCAAATATTAGAAGAAGTCCATTGTGTTCTTGCTTCCCACATGCCAGGCGTACCAAATGCCCCTTCTGACAATTGCCAGTACTTGTCATCAAAATCCGGTTGCTCCCATCCTTCATCAGGAACTAATGAAGTGAACTTTCCTTCCCACTTTTCATGGTCAAGCGCCATCGGAGCGATAGCTTGCATCGACAGTTCTTTACTACCCATAAAATGATACATAGCACCGTCTACCCGTAAGAAGCCAACAAAAGGAAGTTGTGTGCTGCCGCCAAAAGTCATATTCTGTTTGTTCAGTTCATCCGTCATAGACCAAAGTTTCACATGCGGATGCAAAGTTAATAACGGATAAGCAGGCGCACGAAGGTCACTTTTAGTAGTTTCATCAGAGTAAGGAGTACTTTTGCAAGCTGCCAATAGTACAACAAAAAAACAACTAGTAAGATATTTTGTCATATCTACAATACATTTATCCATTATCCTATAAATCATTGCAAGCCACACAATACCAATAATATGATACAGGCAATTCTTTCTGCCATTCTAATATAAGAAATAGTAGTAGGTTTCACTTTTCTTATAAATACTTTATTTATAAATGACACGATATCTAAAATTGCACATATCCCCATAAGAATAAGGATCCCTAACCTCGTCCAATAAAGGTGAGTGAATACATTTTCACCGTTAAATAAACACAATCCTAGATAAACAATACCAATTAAATAAGCCAAATCAAAACAAATATCACTTTTAGACTTCATATATAATTCTTTTATTTACAACAAACTTGTACTTCAATGTTATTAAAGCCCCATTGGCAGAGCTAAATTAGTGAATATTAAAATCTACCAATAGGGCCTTTACTATTTCTAATCTATTGCAAAACCGAAGGCTACTAACGGGTTATTAAAAAGAAAAGTCTAGCCATCCCATACAATGAGCAAAATCCCCCAATGCGATAGCTACTGCTATTGGGCCTACCACCTTTTTTAAAGCTTCTTTACATAACCCATATGCTATTGCTTTCGTTACACACTTTCCTAAAAATGCGTCCATAACGGTCGTTACACCTGTAGCCTGCAATATGCAATCTAATACCTTATACGGATCGAAGCAACTTTCAGACTCGGTTCTAGTTTTTACAGCAGAAATAGAATTTGCATTAGATTCAAGCATTCCTAAAAAAACTATTCCAGACAAAATAAATGCAGGATCATCTGTTCCTTCAAATTCTTCCCAATCCTTATCAGTAAATCCATGGGATTTTAGCATATTAACAATCGGAGTTGATAAAGCAGCCAATTCTTGTTTGATTTGCTCCTCGTTGATATTACTCTCAGAGCCTCTAGTCGTAGGTGATTCTGTAAGAGTCATAATTTTGGGAAGCACATCAACAAGTTGTTCTTTTAAAGCTACTTCTGAATTAACCACTTCTTCTGAATTAGATTCAAATTCAGACATTCCATCCATTTGCATTTTTTCCGGAAAGACATCCTCACTTCCACACGAATTGAAAATAATACAGGCAAATAATGCCCCAATAATAACAAAAAAAGTTTTCATAACTACAATTGATTAAAATGTTAAACATAAAAATTATAATGATACTTTCTTTTCTTCATTTACTTCTCCACAGATATTAAGAACTAATCTTTTTTTTGACGAATTTGTATTAACCCAAATATTTTTATTAAAATATCCAATAGACAAACCTTTAAAAACTACTTTTATAGAATCTTTTTCTCCGGGTAATATTGGAGCATGTGGCCAGCTTACCACCATACAACCACATGTTGCTTCCACGTTATAAATAACAGATGGTGCATTGGAGATATTAGAGAAATAAAATATATGTTCAATTGATTCATTTAAATTAATCTTCCCCAAATTAGCAACTTCATTTTCAAATTTAATATTAGACTTTGCACAAGAATCCACATCAAATCTTCTCAACATTAATTCTTTCATTGGTAAATCGTACAATTTTCTTTCCCATATATTCAAGCTATCAAGCCAAGCATAATTGGTTTCACCAAAACCATCCATTTTACATAACAAATATTGATTATAGAAATATGGAAGTACCTTTATAGAGCTGTATAAAGAATCCGTATATTCTTGATCAGAGATCAAATGTTTTGTATGTAGATACTGTACCATAAATATCTGATTAATGGTAGAACTAATTAACTGTTCGTCACCATCTAATAAAGATATATCTTTTATACAATCTTTTAATGGATGATTCTTATAGTTACAAATTCTATCTAATATAGAATCATTCGAAAATGAATATGGCACAATAGATACTATATTTCTATTATCCATTATAATAAAGTAATTGGTAGCAAAAGAGTATAATAGTTGATTAAAATATTGATATTCTGAAACATTTATCTCCAAAAAGCGAAACTGTTTCAGTATATCTCTTGCCTCTTTATTATCAAGCATTTCTTTTACTCTTCTATACCTAAATGAAGAAGTGTCAGAAAGAAACAATAAAGTCGGCATTTCTTGACTAATAGTCCTATCTAATAATTGAGTTAATGACAATTCTGCATTCTTACTACAACCTAGAAAGAAGCAAATTATCACCACAAAAACCAACATCTTAAAATAATTACTCATAATCTATTAACGTTATAAATGTAGCCTACTATCAGCACTTCATTAATCCGCCTCATTATTGACCAATTAAGGATCTACCGTATATTCACCACGTTTAATATGTACTATTGCATTCTTTACATTTTTCTTCATCATCAAAATAGAAGATGTCTTAATTTTCATTGGTTTATTGATAATCAGATCTGCCACATCAAGCACTTTTTCTATTTCATTGTTGCTTTTATATAGATAGAACAATTTATAAAGAGGAAGAAAGCGCGAAGGGCACATCATAGATGCACTATTATAATATTTTTCTGCTATATCAAAGTTATTAAGCTGCTGATAACTTTCTCCAATTAGCAATTCTAAATCATAATCCGCCCAATATTGGCGGCATTGCAAAGCAATCTGCAAACTCTTATTATATTGTTTTTTTTCTAATAGAACAGCAGCATAGTTATAAAGGAAATAAGGATTATTTACAAATACTTTTTCCAATTCTTCATATACGGGAAGTGTCTCATTATAAGAATCGGAGAAAGTTAGTTTGGAGATTCGTCCCCACTCTAATTCTGTTTGTATACGTTCAACCAATTTATAAATGCCAATCATTGAGCAAACTATAACAAAAGCACATGCTATATTTTTCCTCCAAGACACCGTAAAAAAGACTTCTATAGGTTCCCAGATAATTATCAAGACGGATAAAAATGTTATAATCCACGTAAAAGGATAAGTAAATGGATAAGAGAATAACGAAAATATTCCTATTGAAATTAATGTATAAAGTGCTATTTTCGTTTCAATAGTGGAGTTTCGTTTATAACAATAAATCAGTAGAAAAATAAATGCACACAATATCAACAAACCGATAATCCCGAAGTTTAAGAGTATTCCCATATACTCATTGAAAGGATGCTTCACATTATCGGCTAACATAGCATAACGGTTCTGTTGCCCGTATATTCTAAAATATTCAGCTTGATAATCCATATAATGAGCTTCAAAACTACCTAATCCATGTCCCATCCAAGGAGAATCTTTTACCATATTTATGCAAGATTGCCAAATAAGCAATCTACCGTCGGCTGAGTCCTTTTTCATCCAATAACAACCTAAGATTAAAGCGACTAAGCCAGCTAATAAAAAGAATCTCAACATACGTTTATGATTAAGCCTCTGATATAGGAATATAGTGCTAATCGTTGCCAAACTAATGATACCAGCTCTTGAATACGACAAAATAATTGCAACTATTATAATAATCCCCATTATCCATCCTATAAGATGAATATATCTTTTATTATCTTTCAACAAGAGAAAAGCGATAAAAGGTAACCCTATACATAAACACGCAGAAAAGCCAGCCGGATTATCAAAACTACCAGTAATTTTATAGATTGAAGGAGAATAACATACGGTAAAATACTGTAGTAGTCCCAACACAGCTTGCAAGAAACAAATTGCAATAAGAACTATTCCTACCAAAAACATATTTACCTTTATTGAATTAGTAAACCATATCGCAATAGTGCAGTACAATACAAATCCTCCAAATACAAACAAAGTAATTAACCACTTCGGTACAATATATGAATCAGTAAAAGAATGAGACTGCATAAACAATGCACTCACGCATAAAATACTAAATATTAATAGTCCTATATAGTCTCTCAGCCTTGCCATAAAAGTATATATGTAACATATTCGAAATCACATAAAATACGTGCAAACACAACACGCATTAACGTCGAATATTTATTTCTCGCCAGATAATTGCTCTAATGTTCTTAATAATTTACGAGTGTTTCCTCCAACATTTACTGCTTTTACTATCATATTTTTATCAACTATAATATTAGAAGGATACATATAAATCTTTAGTATATCAGTAAACTCCCATTTATAATTAGGAACAATTCTTATATCCTCCCACTCTAAATTCAGTTTTTTCATCAACTTCTGTACTTCTTCAGGAGAGTCAGGAGTTAACCCGACAAACTGAACATTCGGATAATCTTCAGCAAGTATATTGAGAACAATAAGCTCCCGAATGCAAATACTACAATGCCTGTTCCAAAAACATATAACTGTATACTCGGATTCATCAAAGTCAACAGGCTTTCCGCTAATATCACTTAAATCAACTTTAGGAAGAGTTTCACCTATCAATGTTTCAAGTTTAGGGTGTTTATAAACTAGATGGATTTCTGGAATTTCATCTGTTCCTTTAATAGAAATGACATATCTATGAGTTTCTAGAGAATCTCTATGAGCCTGGTCTGTGATAGGATTCCCTTCAGCATCAAAGTATAAGAAGGTTTTACCTTCGATACGAACACTATTATCGCCATAAGTTACTTTTTGAGCGAAACAAGTAAAAGGCGAAAACAAAATTAAAATCAAAACATTTTTCATAACAATAGTTTAATACAAGACACGTATATTATATATTTTCTAATTACAAATTGAAGCTCGTATTTTTAGTTCAATTTTCTGTTTACAATTCCCTTCTATTATAATTGTTTTCTGACTAGTCCCTAGATCTTTAGCTCTAAACTTTACAGAAATAGAATCACGAGAATTTGAGTTTATCGGTTGCTTATTCCAAAACGGGACAGTACAACCACAAGTTGTAGTTATATTATGAATTACAAACTTCACATTACTCTTATTTACAAAATAAAACATACAGCTAACCTCCTCGGACATAGAAACTTCCCCAAAATCATGTTCCATATAGTCAAACTTTATATCTTCTTTTTCTACAAGCGCAAGATGATTTTTATTTCTCAATATTTCTATAAATTCCTTTGGATATTCTTTGATTTCATCCGATGTGGAATTTGTCCATAAATCATTATATATTTCTTCTGACTTTGTTACATCTATATCTTTATATAATTGTGCTAGAAGATATTTCCCATAAAAATTGTCACTACTTTTAATCAGCTTATTTAAGTAACATAAATCCAGACTCATTTTATTATTCTTTTTTTCCAAATAGAAATACAGTTTTAATAGAGCATTCAAATATGTAATATTTTTCTCAGCGCTAGCCATAGATTTACTACTTAACAGTATATGATTCAATTCCTCTTTATTATCCATTTCTAAAAGCTCATTCATTTCATCACCATAAAATAAAGAAACTATGCTATCCTTTTTAAATACAATATATAATGGATATGTAGACGGATACATTATCTTAGTAAATACATCTTCAACCTGTTTCTTTAAAAGATAACAAGTAAAACCATCAATCATCGATTTATTTTTTTTCACAGCTTGTATATCATCATAATTATCAACAAGACATATCATTGATGGTTTTCTAGTCTTACATTCATTCTCCATGATTTCATACATGTCTACATATTTCCTTATTGATTCTTTTTCACAACAAGAGTTTAACAATAGAACAAAGAGGAATATTGTACTATATTTTTTCATTTTTACTCAATATATAAGGGCTAAGGATAATCATCAAATATTCTTTTTAACACTACGCCTAGCCCTATTTTTTCACATCTATCTATTAACATTGCACCAATTACAAAGCAAACAATTTTTATATTGGACAACTTAATATAGTCGATACCATTGTATTATAAAGTAAACAATAAGAGCTACAATGCAACCTCCAAAAATAAGCAATCTGATGTACTTATGTTCTGCATAAAGTTGTCTTGAATTAACAAAGCCATAATATAAATTAACAGCTATAACAATAATGGAGATAATAGTTAATAAAAGTCGCATATATAATATATTAATATTTCATCAGTCACATCTTCTTTTACACCTTTCATAATCCGCTTCTATTTTTCTTTCTTCTATATTATATAAAGCAAATATACTAGCCTGCGTCCATGCTGCTGCAGGAACCGATAACCCTAGAGAGAAAACGCAAGCCCCTATATTAACGACTGAGGCACATCCCATCAGCAGATAAGCATGATTTAGATCTGCTGTATAATCTTCCTTACACTCATCCAAACACTTTTGCTTACCGTTTTCTGTACGGGTTTTAAGCATTTGAACAGGGAACTTATTAAAACTTATTAAATTTTCCGCCAATCTAGTTGAAATCAACTTGCTGTTTTTTTCAATATCTTTTCTCAATACTTTATTTCCTATAAATTGTGCTCTAGCATCCAACAATAAGGAATAAGCCTTCTTCACTCGAATAGAATCTTCTTTTAATAAAAAATTATCTATATGATATTTATACAATGATTCATATTTTAGAGAATCACTACGGTAAAGAGATGCCAATTTTACTAATTCATCTTGTTCTTCTTGGGACATACGATTAGTAAGTTCACGCATAATAGATATGAAATCAGCGCAATAAGAATCATAAACCTCAAATTCTGGAGATTGTATTACTCTATTATAGCCACTTTCAGCTTCTATTGGCACATTATCTGCTTTATTCCCCTCAAATGGTTCTTCAAACAAATCATTAGAACAACTATAAAATATAATCATAGTCAACACAAGTACACTCAAAGAATATGCTTTCATTTTTTTGTATTTTAATATTAAATAAAACAAAGATACAGGCAACTGCTTTTCTTACTTATAGGTACATTAAACAATAACATCTTGAATAGTGCCTTCTATTCATCCTAAAAAAATAATTACTACATTCCTTTCAATCAAATTAGATTAACAATTATATTTATCTGCTATTTCCATATCTGTCTCCTTGTTTCATAAGTAAAAATTCTCTCCTGAATGCCGCGAGAATTATTTCTCAGAAGCAACAAGACATTAACTGGAATATTCTTATAAATTAATGAATCAGCATTGGAAATTTGTTTCCCTAGTGATTCCCACTTATCCTGTTGATCACAGTAAAACAACTCATACTTATCACCCGAACGAATATAGTTATCATAACTCCGAGGTGTATAAACAATTCTTCCTATCTGCTTAGGAGTTCCAAGATCAAGTCCTGACCAGCCACCGGAAGGCTCAACATAATCAAAAGAAGTTGTGATATCCCCATCAAATACATTTGTATACTCATGCGAACCATCTTTTTGAAAACATCCGGGAGTACCTATAACTTTACCTTTTAAAGAAGCGGTATCATTAGGAGTATAAAAAGCCGCCTCCGCAATATTACAGTGTGAATCTTTGGGACCTATATATCTGACATAGCGATACGGTTTTGAAGAATACGATTGAACAACAGTCTGTAATCTTTTCGGTTTCTCGTTTATCAAGTACAAGACTTCTTTTTCACGAAAATCAGGATCATTGCTTCCTTCAAATGTTCCGCCTATCATACGATTCAAAAACATCTCATCTGCCCGCAAAGTATATTTTGCGAACAAAGTAACATCCTGTACACTATCCGAAGGAGTGAAAAAATGAAACTCATTGGAAACATTGATTTCAAAAGGATCGGTCCAAAAACGAAGTCGTCCTCGCTCGTAAGTGGCAACCCGCATGACAGGTCCTTTTTGTATATCCGTAAAGACAATGTTTTTACCATCGAACTCTGTCCACGCAACAGGCTCCCAATCCATCCGTTTGCTAGCACATAGATAAGCAATTCTTGAACGTGGCTTACCTTTATATAGAGCGTCCTTTGGTATGTGGAGTTCTTTCTTGAAATATTTGGTATAAGGGAAAGTAATATCTACGATATGCGGATCTTTGAAAAGAGGAACAATAGCAGTATCCAATTTCAGCATTTCTTCCTGCATAGCACGATTCAGACTAAAGGTATTGCGATAGACCTTTATCTTGGGCATTCCACACATTACGTCTTTTCGTACTTCACTCACACCGTTAGGAAATTCATGATAATAAAGTATGCCATACTTATCTGTAAATGCCACCCATTGATGGCTGTCATTCTCATCACCGCGAATCGGCATGAAATCAATTGAACACGGAATACCCAACGCACGACAAACATAAACGACAAAGTCTGAAAGTTCCCGGCAACTACCTGCTTTCAGTTGCGCAACTTCCGGTCCCACATGAGGAAGGCTGGCAGGAACGGCAGTAGTAAATACCACTCCTCCTTTACGAATTGAATCGAGCAAACAACGGGCTGCCACAATCGGGTCTTCTTTATCAAGTACTCCGGATGCACGTAAAGAATCGAGCAAAGGATTATACTTCTGATAAATAGATTCACGCCAGCTAGTCAAGGTCTCGTCACCAATACGATAAGGAAGAAGATATTCACAAAAATCTGCAAACGAAACATGTTTCCCCCATGGTTGTTCCTGCCACACCTTAAATGACCATTCAATATTATTACATAAATAAGCAGAATCAACAGTTTCAATATCTCTATAGGATTGCAAAGAATCTAAATACAATGCCCCATACATGTGACAAACAGAGTCAGCCACTACTTGGGGAGAAATCCCCAATCCACGTGTTTCCTGTAGTAAAGTATAGTAAGTAAGATATCGGTCCAACTGCTTGCCCTTATAATAGGTGTAATAAGGCATGTTCTCTATCAAAAAACAAGCGGCCTTATATTTCAAACTATCCGCCGGATCAGTTTTATAATGAGATAAGACCTTTTCCAGTTCCACACGGTTCTCTCCTGCCTGCTGAAGAGCGGTTTCAAGGAATGAAACCATTGGAGTGCATTTTTCTTTTTCAGCACATGAAAAGAAAAAGAGACTACCAATTGCCACGAGCAAAAAGACAGATATCAACTTTGTGAATATTTTCATAATTATCAGAAAAATAGAGATAAATGATTTCGTGTTATTTTTCTGCAAATTTACAAGTTCTTTTGCCATAGAAAAAGAGGGCGTTACACTCCTACAACATGTAGAATGTGCCACAGGAGGATTACAGCGAGGATATTTTTTTATTTTCCCTAATATTGTAACAACCGAAATACCCCAAACTTTCCTTCTCTGACCACATATTATCCTTTTTTGAATGAATATTATCCTTTAAAGTGATACCAACATTCAGCCCTTTCAGATTTGACATCCTAATAGTATAGATCAAACGCTGTACATCTTTAGTTCAATTGTAGTACATCGTCTACTCCAACGTTGTACATCTTTTACTCAACTGATGTACAAGAATCAGACAACTTAAGTACTTCTCATTATCAAGTCTTGTACTTATCAGTAAGTAGTTAAGCTTAATTTTTTATTTCGGATAATAACGACTGGACTGAGTCTTAACAACGAATGTGTTACACCAATAAGCTATCATATAGCGCCTGTGAGCTTTCTAGGAGCGATTCTCCTTCATATTTTACACTAAATTGTAACATCACAAACATGACCAAATTGACACTAGACCAAATATTTTCCTTTTATTGAATGATTATTATCCCTAAAATAAGTCTATTTTTCGTTACTTTGCATACACATTTAAATAAAACAGAATATGATCACAAAAAAGAAAAAATACACTTTGTATTATGTAATGGCATTAGCCTGCGGACTGGTAGCTTCCTTTTTTATTTATAGTTGTAGCGCAGACGGATATTACTCTGACGAAATAGAAAAAAACGAGGTAACTAATACACGTGCACTTTCATCAAAAATGATAAATAATGGAAGCACTCTTATTGATTCCATCGCCAGTTCAGATGAATTTTGGGAATTCGAAATGAGCTCCGAGCTTTTAGCTGATAAGTTTCATGAGTACACTTCAACTTTAAGTGAAGAAGAATATGACAAACTTATGGAAAATCTGAATGATGATGACTACGTGGAAGACTTCATGAGGAAAGCCAATCTAGAAAATGAACTACAGCAACTGGCAAAAGCTAAAGAAAACCTGATTCAACATACAGGATTTTTAAGATTAAGCGCAGATGAACGGACACAACTCTTTATACTATATGCAGAAAGCAACGAACTTACAAAAGTAAAACTCCTGAAAACACGCGAAGAAGGAGGAAGTACTAGTAGCTGTGAAGAACAAAAACAAGCAGCATATAGGCAGGCAAAAGCTGATTATGACAATGCTATCGCTAACTGTCAAGGGGATAATATGCCTTTTGGCTGTTTGACACAAGCAGCTGCAAAATATGATAGAGCTAAGGATATAGCAAATAAGAAATACAAAGAATGCATAGCTAATAAATGAAAATAGTTAAATACATAATTTTATATAATATAATGTGGGGAATCAGCATTTCAATGTGTTACCTTCATCGTTTTATTGATGACATAAATTATTCTTTTCAAGATTTCTTAATCACTTTCTTTGAACTTCTTGCATGGATTGTACTTATAATTGGAGCAATTAATACATGCCCTAAAGACAAATATTCGAATAAACGTGTATGGTTTTACTATGCCATCATGAGGGGATTTATATCAGCAATCCATTCTTTCATCGGACTGATAAGTATACTAAAATATAACTAGCGTAACTCCTGCAAGAAGGTTTCCATGTCCTCATCTTCGATACCTAAGCTCGCACGGACACGAGACCTCATGGCACGGCAAGCGCCATCGCTAATATCAAAAATAGACAAGATTTCTTTCTTTGTTTTCCTCATCCTAATAAGTACGCAATATACAATATGACGTGGAGGTATTTTTATTTGCTTATTTTTCAACCAAACAAAAAAATCAGGATCAATCGCACGGCACCCTTCAATTAACGTAAGGTTCTCACTGGCGGTTAATTGATATATAGATTGATTTTCTAAAAGTCTGCGTACAAATACAACACCTTCAAGCACAGGTGGAGGAGAAGACAGCAATTCTTGAAGCCGTTTCTCTTGAAGAATTGTTTTTTGCCGTTCAATTTCCAATGAACGATAGAATGAGATAGACAACTTAACTATCCCTGCTATTGCCAAACCGACAATGACCAGCACAGGTAAAGTATAAGCAGATATTACAGGAGCCAATTCAACGTGAACCTCCTTAGGCATAACAACATAAATCTGATTTGCAACAATCAACAAAAAGGCAGCAATGCATTGCCAATCAGTTATCTCGGAGGGTAATCCAGATGTTCCTTTCTCACGAAGTGTCCATAGGAGTGCGCCCACAAAGAGAATCAACCACGCAAAAAGATAAAAAGATGACGAGAATGCATCAACATACATTCCTGGGAAAAACATCTGAAACAGATAAGCAGCCAACAATACAAGGCAACAGAGCAAACCACCTGCCAACCTACTCTTTATAAAGTCAGCGAATTGTATTGTTACTCTTTTATTCATCGTATCTTATTTTAAACACTGCAAAGATAAAACATTCCCATTATACAAATCCATTAACAGGCTATTTTATTTGAAACTACCAATAATATGATATAAACCATTCCTACTATCGCCCTAATATAAGAAACGAAACCAGGCTTCATCTTTTTTGCAATTACTTCATTTATAAATGAGCCGTTCCCTAAAACGGCACATATCCCGACAAAAATAAAAACCACCAGCCTTGTCCAATAAATATGAGTCAATATATTCTCACCATTATATATACACATACCTAAAAAGACAATAGCGATTAAATATGTCAGATCAAAAATAAGGACTTTCATACTATTGCTTATTTACTTACCTTTGGCCTACATTGGAATTATAAAATAGGCTAAAGCAAGAAGTATTATAGATATAACGTATCCTATCTTCCAACATTTACTATGTCGAAATAAATAATTAAGTATAAACAAAACAATGAGCCAACCAAATACTATTTTATTTAAATCATAATGTTTCTCCAAAGGGTCCCAAATGTAAAGATACACATTTAGGGAAAACATAATAAGACCGATTATCCCAATAATTATGCGGCTCATTAAACTAGCTTTTCCTGTTTCATTCATAACATCAAATTTTATATTCATGTCTAATAATCTGTAAAGTGCACTTTCACTATATCACGCTGTTTTCTATTCCATTTTCAATATTATATTATCATTCTCCTCCTTCAGCATTTTTTTCAACCGATTATAGGTATCAAGTTTTCGATTCCACATATCCGGACTATCATCAACATGTGTCAATGCTATTGTATCTAACAGAGATTTATGGCTTTCTTCTGTGTCAGGCAGCGTAGCCTCATCAAACTCCGCAAATTCCACCTCTATTTCATCTCCTACTTCAAGCGTACCTCCATTCCATGTAACATGAACATCTCCAGGCATTTTCAAACCACCCACGTTCCAGTAAGCACCCTCATAACGTGTAATATTTACCATCAAGCTAACCCCGTTATCAGGGATGCCCGCTTTACAAACCTCATTCCCTCGTTTTATAATCAATCCTTTCATATCTTCTATATCAGTCCTTTTTCTTGCAGTTCAACCTTTAACCGTTCATACCACTGCTTTATTTCATACCTATCACAGTCCTTCATGGTCAAAACTGGTGCCACCTTATCAGTGTCAACAATTCTAATTAATACCTTATCACCAACTTCAGGTCTTCCGTCGAACCAGGTAAGGTAATGTAAAAGATCACTTCCCATTACCATAATCCGATCGGA
>ENA-OPTB01000286-OPTB01000286.1-human-gut-metagenome-genome-assembly--contig:-NODE-286-length-52241-cov-4.244318_pt1 | contig 52241 bp, 41 predicted proteins | sample MGYA00241810_ERZ501911 | MGnify/ENA primary metagenome ERZ501911 (study PRJEB25962, sample SAMEA2042304) | human gut metagenome | biome: human gut; feature: human-associated habitat; material: faeces... | reverse complement strand
TTTCATCTTGATTTTCCGGCATTGTTTCTCTCCTCCTATTTTTTCTTATTGTTAGTTTATGTAATTTTATTATATTTAGTTTTATTTAATCGTGAAAAATTTGATGAAAGTATTTATAGTGATGGAACGTATATTACTAAATGGATAAAACTTATTTTTACTAATAAAGTTGTGTTTATTAATTTAATTGGTAATATTTTAATTTTTATTCCTCTAGGTATTTTTCTCAAATATTTTAAGATAAGATTTATTTCTGCTTTTGTGATAATTATTATTTTAGTTATTTCAATTGAAACTCTTCAATACTTAACGAAAAGAGGAATTTTTTATATAATGGATATTTTTTTAAATATCATAGGAGCAAGTATAGGATATATGCTCATTAGAAATAGAGGTGAAAAAAATGAGTGATGTTGTAGTAAAAAATGTTGTGGAAGAATTAAATTTAGAAGTTATTTATGGGAATAGTTATTTAGATAAAAAAGTGTCAAAAATGATGTCTAGTAGACCAAGTGTTGAAATTTATTCAGGATATTTTGATTATTTTGAAAGTGATCGTATACAGGTTATTGGTACCAAAGAGTTGACGCTTTTTAATATGCTTAGTACTAGTTTAAAAAAAGAAAGATTAGAAAAATTATTTTCATATAATTCCCCAGCTTTTGTGTTTACAAAAAATGTTGATGCTCCTAAGGAGTTCGTTGAATCTGCCATTTTACATCAAATCCCAATCTTAAAGAGTAAAGCGTCAACTTCAGGGTTTATTGGTGAGTTGACAAATTATTTACAAAGTAAATTAGCACCACGTATGAATACAAATGGTTCTATGATGGAAATTTATGGAATTGGTGTTTTAATTATAGGAAAGGATAGTATTGGCAAAAGTGAGACGACTTTAGAACTTATTAAAAAAGGTCATATTATGATTGCGGACGACCTAACTCAAATGTATCAATCTGAACCAGGTATTGTTGTGTGTGAAGCAACGAAACAACGAAAAAGCTTGATGGAAATTAAGGATTTAGGGATGATTAATGTTGAACAAATCTTTGGTATAGGTGCAGTTCGTAATCATAAAAATCTTCAACTTGTTGTTGAGTTAGTAGAAAAGGTAAATCACCAAAAAGATAGTATTACTTTTTTTGATACGACTTTGCCAAAAATTGAGATTGAAGTAGTGATACATTAATTAGTGTCTCTACTTTTTTTAATTATGGAAGTGTTTTCGTGGTATAATATGGAAGAAGTGTAGTTTCATTATATTGAGACAAATTTTAAGAAATGAGAGTTCATCATGCGTAATGATATTCAACCAAGTCTACAAACAGTAGAACAATATTTTTCTAAATCTGAATTTTATATTCCTAGCTACCAGAGACCATATGCGTGGCAGGTGGCACAATGTGATCAGTTAATTGAAGATATCAATCAGCATATGGAAAACTTCGATAAAGATTCACAGGACAATTACTTCTTTGGAGCAGTACTGATTGCCCAGGAATCTGGTGAGGACCATGACGTTACACTAATTGATGGTCAACAAAGAACAACTACCTTTATGTTGTTATTAAAAGCATTGTTACTTAAAATTGAGAGTGAATTAGCTATCCAACCTCAAGACGATGCAGATGGTAAACGACTTATTAAGAGACTGAACGGACTAAAAGAACAAATTGCATCATTGCTGTTTAATATGTCTGAGGATGAACTAGATGATTTTGTTGATGGGCTATCATTCCCAACTGTTGAAATGATAAAGTACATTAATGATTCCATCTCAGAAAAATACGCTTTTGACATGCAGGCTATTCTACTTGGACGCAATTTTGAAGAAATAAAACAGAATGTTCATCAAATATACCGTCGCCAAAAAGACAATCGCTATACGAACTTCTACAAAAATTTCCGATATTTTTACAATACTTGCAATGAATTGAGTGTTCTTAATTGCATAAATTTTGCTAATCATTTCATAAAAAATTGCCAAGTCATCACCATTACAAGTTTTAATACTGACCAAGCTATTAATATTTTTAACTCTTTAAATGGTACTGGTGTACCATTGACTCCAATTGAAGTCATTGTTTCCAAAACAACTGCTAGTGCTGCAGATAGAAAAACATTTGAAAATAATTGGCAGGAGATAGTAGAATGGGCTGACAAGTCAAATCTTGATTTGAATACGTTGATGACACATTATATTTTCACTAAGCTATCGCAACAAAATGGTACAGACAGATGGAATCCCGGAATTCGTGCATTCTTTAATAAGAATAAGGAACTTCTTAATGATGATGTTGTCTTTACAGATGATTTGAAAAAGATACTCAATACTTATTTGCTTACATCAGAAACATCGATTGGTAGAGTAGTCAGTCAGCTTAATGGTAATTTAAGGCCATTTGTGAGTAGCTATCTATTTTTCCGAGATGATAAGAGATATATAGAGTACCTGATGCGAATTGGTATCTTAATTGAATTATCAGAGTTATCATACAGTCATAGATTATTCAAACGCTTTCTTGAGGAAATCAATTTGTTGTATAGTCAAGTCGATACATTTTCAACAGAGTCATTAATTGATAAGGTTCGAGAGCATATACGTTTGAATTTTGAATATGAAAATGTTAAACAAACACTTTTAGAGAGTGGAGTCTCAAATGCTCTTATTTATGTGAATGAGTACCTATTTGCAACCGAACATGGTATAAATCTAAAGCTTGACGGAAATATAGACATCGAACATATTATGCCAAAAAGTGGGATTAACAGAGAGCACATCATGCATGATATAGGTGTCGATGATCCGGATGAATTTCGTGAATATGCTGAGAAGTTAGGAAACAAGATTTTACTTGAAGCAGAAATAAATCGTGGTATTGGAGATGCCTGGTTTAGAACTAAGAAGGAAAATCATATCTCTAAAGGTAATGGATATATTGGTAGTAAGTTTCCAATAGCTCAGTCTCTCGTGACGTATACCAAAGATACTTGGACTAAAGAGGATATTGATTTAGCTACAGAGAAAGCAGCAAAACGAATAGCAGATTTTGTTTTTGAGCTATAATTTTTAGTTCTAGTTATCCGAGAAAAGGATAATATTATTGTGTCAATAAAGTGATTACTTATAGAAAGTAGTAGTAATATGAGAATTAGTATTGTTGAGAAAAATGCGGTAAAGTTCTATGGTATAGAAAATCATGCGTCAGAATCAAGTGACTTTACCTCTTTTTGGAAAAACTATTATAAGTATGTCGTTGCTGATTATAACGCACCAGTTGGATATATTTCGGCTCCAGATGAACATGGTGATTTTACATATTATACATGCATTGGTCATGTTCCTAAAAACTCTGATAGGTTTAAAGAAGTAATCCTTCCAAGTGGCAATTATGCTATCATTGAACTAATAGGCTCTGTCGAAAAAACAATTCCTAAAGCATGGGAGTTTGCTAAGGAGAATTTTGTAATAAAAAATAGTCCAAGTCTTGAAGTCTATAGTGTTGGGGATAGATTAAACAAGAAGTATCGTATGGAACTCTGGATTCCTATTTCGGAAGTGTTACCAAACTTTAAGAAGAACACCAGTAAAATCGGTACTTTGAAAAGGATGGTATCAGATTCAATTGAAGATACTATTGAATTTTCAAAGACTGATAATGGGAAAAAATTCCTAAAAGTTGGAGGAGCTATCCTTACGGCAGGTACAGCAGCATTTGCAGCAGCATTATTACTATTTAAACAATTAGGTCATGACGCAAATAATGAGGAAGTCAGTGACAGTCAAAGTGATGAAAATTTTTCCAATTCTGAAGTTACTGACAACGATGGTTCTAATTCTGAAGTTACTGACAACGATGATTCCAATTCGGTTGTGACACATGACTATCCAGATGTAAGAAAGTCTCCAATAGTACATACTGTCCATAGAGGGGAAACTACTTTTATTCGTGGTGGCACAGATGAAGAGAAACAAAGATTTAGAGAAGAGAATAATTTGGATTTCTAACACAACGGTTCTAGTAAATACGTTGTGTTAGAAATATAGTTTCTTTGAATTTTTTTGGGTGTTTTTCTGACATTTGGACATCTTATTTGGTTAGATGATATCCTACACTAAATATGTCCATGATATCATACTGACATCAAGATAATTATTGGAGGTTGAAAAAATATAAAAAAGTGAAATAAAGGGTCCTCTGAGCTTCGCATACAAGACCTGTTATGATATACTTATATCAAGGTTAAGGAATGAGGTATCTCCCCTCTCCTTAACCCCACCATTGTTGTTGTAAGGTTAGACGAGATTTCTCCTCTCGCATCTAACATAATCTATTAAGTTCTATTAGTTATGAATCAGGGACCTCCCCAAAGCATAACTATCCTTTCTGTTTTTAGTGTTATGAGGTATCTCCCCTCGCTGTTAAACTAAAAATAGTCATTGTTTTTCTTCTCCAGAGAAATTTCTCTTGGGAAGAGAGGTAGTCCATTGAGGGCTGCCTCTTTTTTGTTGTCAACGAAACTTATCTTAAATAGAAAAAAACCATCGGAACAACAGGAAGTCCCAATGGTTACAACAACAATATTTTCAAAAAACAATGACGTTTTATGAAAAAGAAGATATGGAGAAGAAGGAGAAAAGCAACCTCTCCATAAAATTCCCCGAAGGGAAATACAATGACTGTGTTTAGGAGTACTCCTAAACACAGTTTTAGTATAACTTATTGACGGGGTTGTTTCAAGGCTAGGAAACCAGAATAAGAGAATTATTATCTCGAAAGTCAACCTATGTCACTAGGTTGCGATACCTATATGATATAGCCTATCATGGCTTCATGGTAGAAATTAAAGATTATGAAAGTACAAAAGAGCTCGAAGAGCGGGAAGGTTGGCGGTATTTTCCGATTAGAGCAGCAAATAGGATCAAGTCCTTCTGGGAGAGCAACAGCGTTCTCTCTTACTTGAGGCGACATCGGTTAAAACGAACGATGATCATTAGTTATGCATTACTGGGAACTATGGTATGGACGGCTACATCTGCTTATTTCTCTCCAACCCGAGTTACTTACTTAGAGTCACAACTGCAGGCAACACAATCATTTGGTAATGGCCTTGGAAGTATCACAGCAACCTCTATGACTTACTCCTCTTCAAATGGATTGGTCGTTATGGAGTTGACAACATCAGATGCTACTAGTGCTATCAAAAAAGGGATTAATACTGAAAATCTTGATTGGCAGGTTTTCTTGCCAAGTAGTGTTAAGAATCCTGAAGCAGTGACCTTAGAAGTCATTCCGTTAACCGGAGATAAGGTGTATCTAGTCATGCGTAATGTGCCTTCAGATTATACGCTCATGGTTATTCGTGCGACAAATAAGACACCGAACTCAAATAGTCTCAAGATTGACGTTCAAGAATACAATGACTACTTATCATCTAGTTCTAATGACGCTTCAGTTTCTAAGCAGAATAAACAAAAAGATAAGGAAGGGAATAAGAACTACGTTGATTTCTTTGTTACTCCTCAAAATGAACTCTTCAAAAACAAATATGTCAAGAATTTGTCTCGTGAGAAGTTTGCCCTCAATATTTTTGAAGAGGAGTTGAAATATCAAAAAGGTCAACGAAAAGAACTCTTGGCTTCTGCAAAAACACTTGATGACAGTATTAAGGAAGATACTAAGACATTGGAGCAGTTGAAACGTGAGTCAGAATACTTGGTCGGTAATGAGTTAACCGATAAGCAGAATGATATGGAAGCTATCGAGAAAAGTATGGGCTCTAAAGAGAAAGACGGAGCGAAAGCGCGTGAAAATGCTGCTTATGTTCAGACAATCATTGAACAGATTGAAAAGAATATCAAAGCAGTTAAGAATGGTACCTACAAGTTTAATTCACCAGTACGATCAGTAAAACAAGATATTGGGGAATAAATATAAAAAGGAAAGAAAGGACTTTATTAACGATTATGACAATTGACGAACAACGCTATTTACTTAACCAAGATTGCCTATTGATGAAATATCAGCGAGGTAACGCTATGAATGAACCCCTTCAAATTTTTAGAGGGAAATGGGCAGACGGTTTAGAACGCCTACATCAAATCATTGATAAAGAAGTTGGTTGGAAGAACTTTCGTAGTTTTGTCTCAAGTAACGTACATCATGACTCTGAAACATCCATTGAGGTAGTCAAGAAACACTTGAACCAATGCCGTATTGAATGTACGGACCTTTTGGATATTGATTTTGGAGAGCAAGGTTCTATTTGTATTCAGAGGAATCAAGTGGAGCTTTTGACTGAGAAATTCCGTTATTTCCTTTATTTTGAAAGTAATATTCAACCAATGATGGATATTGATTTCTAGGGAGGTACTGGATGAATCAAGAAGAAAATCAACAACAAGAGGGGAACTGGGGACTGCCTCGTGGTCTTTACACGCAGGTAAAGTACTACGGTGTTCCTGTAATGAAAGCTTTTATTATAGTGGGAAGCTTTGTTTTTCCGCTACAATTTAAGGATGTATTTTTCCCAAGAGGGCAGGAGCTGAAGTTCCTAATCAATTTAATCTGTACAATGACTTTAACGATTTATTGGATGATCCCGTCTTCGTCTGGTGGAAATAAGTTCTGGGAATTTATTCATGCACACCGTCGGACAAAGAAACGTTATTATCCGATAGATAAGAACTGTTATCCAGAGTTGAGAGATGACGGCTCAAAAAACCGTCGCTACTTAATGGATAAGGCTGCAGAACGTTTAGGAAGGAAGTATAAATAGATGAAGGAGATGACTAACCATAATCTTAGTAAGACTCCTTATATTGACAAATACACAACAGACCTTACTGAGAAAATCAGACCTAAACGTCAAGATTTTGTGGCTTGGGGTAGACAAGATGAAATCAGACAAGTCTTTATCTCACTGAACCGATTAGAAAAAAACTCGCCTGTTCTGATTGGTGAAGCTGGTGTAGGTAAAACAGCTATTGTAGAGGGAATTTGTGCGGATATTCTTAACAATAAAGCCCATGTCCCAACACGTTTCCAAGGTAAGCAGGTTAAGCAACTAGAATTATCTGCTATCCAAGGGAAAGAATTTGACCATACTGGTAAAGAGGTGAATATCATTGCTAAAATGGACGGATTGATTAAAGAGTTTATGGCTCATAAAGATGAGTTTATTCTCTTTATTGATGAAGTGCATACTATTATGGGAACTGGGGTTGAGGGTAGTGCCCTTGACGTCGCAAATAGCTTGAAACCAGCCTTATCTCGTGGGGAAATCTATCTTATTTCAGCCACCACAGCTGATGAGTTTATGATTATTGAACGAGATCCTGCAATGGAACGACGTCTACAACCAGTTTACGTTGATGAACTGGATAAAGAGGCATCGATATTGGTCTTGAAAAAACGTCGTCCCAAGTACAAACGAGAACTTGACATTGAAATTCCTAATGATGCTATTAAGGCAGCAGTAGAATTATCTATTCGTTATATTACGGATAAAATGCTTCCAGATAAGGCTATTGATATTATTGATGAAGCTTCAGCGACTGCAAATATCGATGGAAAATCAGAGATTACCTTAAGAGATATTGCGAATGTCATTCACCGTAAAAAAGGTATTCCAATGGAAAGTCTACTACGCACGTCTTCAACCCCAGTGGATTTTGCGGAAGGGATGCGTGCTGTTGTTAAAGGGCAAGATCATGTGATTCGAACCATAGCACGCCTTATGTATAAGGGAATCCAGGGAGGACAGAACAAGCGAAGGCCTCTTGGAACTCTTCTTCTACTTGGAACAACAGGTACAGGTAAAACTGAATTGGCGAAACAAGCAGCCAAACAACTGTTTGGCAGTGAAGAAGCGATGATTCGGCTGGATATGTCAGAATACATGACTGATAATGCTGTTGTTCGTCTTATAGGAAATGACGAGCGAAAAGGTGACTTAACGGAAAAAATTAAGAAGAATCCCTACTCGTTAGTACTATTGGACGAGTTAGAAAAGGCTCATCCAGATGTCTGGGCTTTATATTTGCAAATGCTTGATGACGGGCATTTGACTGACGGACGTGGACGAAAAATCAATTTTAAGAATACGTTTATCATTGCGACATCAAACGTGGGGCATAAGCGAATCAGAGATAAATATATCACCTCTGGTCAAACCTTTACAGAAATGAACAAGACTGACTATAAAGAGTTCATGAAGGACATGAGAGATGAGTTAATCAAGATCTTTAAACGTCCTGAATTTATCAACCGTTGGAAAATTGAAGTGACTAATATCTTGACGAAACAAACCATTGATAAGATTGTCTATTCAAAAATGGCAGTACATGAGAGTACTTGGTTTAAAGAGCATCATATCCTTATTAATTATGAGGATATTAAGGATGGTGACCAAACTATCGATGGCAAAAATTACTTCTATGAATATCTTAGTAGTGTCGGTGTTAGCCCAGAAGATGGAGCAAGGCCTTTAGAGAGAACTATTGATGAAGTGTTAACAGATGAAATCTTTGAGCAATTGTATTTCCTTGGGCGAAAGCCAGAAGATTACTTTATAGTTGACGTGTCTCTATCTGGACATGCACCAGGAACGTTTGCGTATGGGGACTCAGGTAGAAAGACAGTTCAAGATAGGCGTCAGACGCATATTAGTGTCAAACGGATACCTTCAGAGGAGTATGGTAACTACTTGCTTACTTCTTAAGGGGTGTCACTAGGTTGTGACTCGTAGATGAAATATTGTAGACTACAGATATTAAAATTTAAGGAGGCTGTTTTGAAAGAAAACACATTTTTGAACAACGTAAAGACAAAGGCATCAACACTAGGAATGACTGCTTTGTTAACGTTAAACTCTGCATCACTTGCTTTTGCGGAGCAAACTGGAGGAAATGGGGCTGCTAATCCAGCTAATGAAGCAACAAATACGCTTAATGACGTTGCAGGTATGTTGCGTATTATATTCCCAGGAGCTGCAGTAGTATTCGGTTTAGTTGCTTCAGCCTTGTTAATGATGGGAGATAAGAAACGAACAGTAGCACTTGATTGGCTAATGTGGATTGCAATCGCACTATGTGTTGGTTCTGCGATAAGTACAATCGTTACTTATCTTTGGCAACCAAAATAAATCTTTAAGAGGTATACTTTATGGAAAAAGAATTACTTACCATAAAGGGGAATCGCAAGGTATTGTTTCCCGATGCCTTGTTTCTTTATATCGAATGGAAAGGAAATGCAAATCCTAAAAAGGATGAAGAGTTAGCAGACATCATTGATGACTTAGATACTGAATATTTCCCTAGTAATAAAAAGGAAAGTATCGCTCAAAGTCTACCATTTCTAACTTTTAAACAAGCAGAATTACTTTTTCGAGAAATCAAAAAGCGTTATTCTGAATTTACCTTAAAAGGAATTGCCCTTGCTAGTCAACCGATGGAACAAAATGGTCGTATCACACGACCAACTACGGGAGTCCCTAGTATTGAAGGACAACCTCAGATTACCCCTTTTGTTATTACGAAAGATTATAAGGAACTCGTTACCCCACTCATCGAAGAAGCGCACCGTGATAAACGTTTTGAGAAAACAACTTATGAAGGGATCTCCAACTTTTTCAGTGGTCCAATGGGGTTACTTCCATGTTATGCTGAAAGTCTAGGCTTGTCTCTTGTTGATATGCCACCTTATCCAAAACCAGGAACGATTGAAGGAGAACTTCCAAATCGTCTTATGTCGAATAAGGATAAGCATAAACAGTCAGTCGCTGGAGCTAAGAAACGGAAGGAGAAAACAGGCAGAGTGTATGAAGATGAAGAAGTAGGACCACCAAGTAAGTTGCCACTGATTTTGGCTATTGGCTCTTGTACCTTATCGGTGTTCTTATTGTTGATGCTAATGGTCTATAATAGCAATTTCACGCGCGTGAAGAAAGAACTTGTAGCGACAACAGATAAGGTTGAGCGTCTTACAATGATACAAGATCATGAACATGAGATTGATGTCATGGCTCGTTATTTCTTGTCATACTATTATTCAGGAGACAAGGATAAGCTTAAGGCTTACTTGGATAATAACGACGCTAAATTTACTAACCCAGAGGTAGCGACTGTTTCTAGCACAATGTTGGAGAAAGTTGAACTCGTTAAGAATGAGAAAGATACCTATGAGGTTACATACGTTGTTGGTACAACGGATGAGGCTCAAAAAACGACAGTTCGTCGTGTTACTTTCAATGTTAAGAAAAAACCATCAGCTACTCAAGGTTGGGTAGTTACATCTGAACCGACAACAACAGCATTTGCAACTCCAACATCTCCTTCTACTGAAACTTCAGCTGAAAAAACTGAAAACAAGGAGGGATAACCTATGGGTGCAGAAGCAACAATTGAGATTGAACAAGGGAAGGTCTGGCCATCCCTATCAGATATGATCTCTCAATCGAAAGATTGGCCTAATGAAGTTGGTTCTAAAGGTTGGGGAGGTGACAAAGATAAAGAGCTATTATTGGCATCCTTTTATGCACAGTGGGACCAATACCTCCACCCAACAACTGGGGTATTTATAGCTTTTGGCTTTATTCCCGAGATGCTATCAAAAGGTATCTATAGTTTTAGTTATGCGATTGAGAAAGCTTACCTTAACATGTTTAAGTTATTCGGGATGTTTGACTATATTAGTCAATCCGATAGCTTTGTTGGTCAAGTTTATAAGTGGCTTCAAATCGTTGGGATTTCATTGTTTGTTCTGGTAACTCTCATTCGTCTTATAATGGCAATGGCAGGAGCACCTTTCAGGTACCGAGAGTTCTTCAATCACATTATTTTGGTTACGTTTTCTGTAACTACACTTCCTGTGTTCGCTTCAAAATTTGGTAGTGCTATAGCAAAGGATACCGTAGGATTAGCCTATTATGACATAACTGGCAGTGGTCAGAGTGTTTCGCTTTCTGTAACCCCATTTAGGGGCAATACGGTTGACCTCGAAATGCTGTATGCAATGGATTTTGATACAGATAAGTTAGGGTATAATGAAGATACTCATTTTATAGCGGGTGATAAAAACTGGAATACCATTTCAGATGGTAATATTTGGTTCACCAATTTTACTGAAACTTATGGCCCAACCAATAAAGCCATGTTGCAGTATTACTCTGGACGTGAAGGACGAGTATCGTCGCTACCTAAGATGTTAGGAATACGAGAAGACGGTTCGGTTGATTGGGGGCAACAGGTTAAAAATGGTGTTGCGATGTCTAACCCAGTAACAGCCCTTCTTCAAACCAGTAAATTGTTCTTTACTGGTTGGAAAGAGCAGAAAGACTTGAAGGAGGACCAGGCAAATTCACCTTATAATGGTTTCTCTGATGTAATGAGATCCACGCTCAACACCATTCGTTATGCAGATGGTAAGATAGCTTATGCACGAGTCACTACGTCAAAATCAGGTTATTTCCTTGGTTTTGATAATACTGCTTTCTTACCAACTTATGCTCGCTATAAAGTTGATTGGATAGCACTGATAACTCAGCAAATCATTCTTTTACTTCTTCTCATCGGATTGCTAGTAACTACGGTACGAGTAATTTTCAAAACCCTTATAACAGTGATTATCTCACCGCTCGTTTCTTACGCAGCAGTGGGAAATAGTATGAGAATCTTGGAAGTTTGGCAGGAAGTTATGACAGGAATTGCTGCCATCTGGTTCCAACTACTATTCGTTAAAGTAGCTCAATGGTTCTTAATTACTTACAGTGAAGTGAAACTCAATCTAGGTTCTGGAGCATCAGATGTTGCTAAGAAAACTCTAGGTGGAAGTTTCTATGATGGACTAGATCCATTCCAACATGCGATTGCAACGATTGCCGTTTACCTTGGTGTTTACCTAGCGGTTTCTCAAGGCTCAAAAGTTTTGGAACGCTGGATAGGTATTGATACTAACCTTTCAAGTGGAACTAAGGCTGGAGTTGCTACAATGGCTGTTGGTGCGATGGCTGCTAATAAAATGGGTGGTGGTGCTAGAAACTTCGCTGTTGGTAGGTATAATCCAACTACTGGCAGACGAAATCAAAGTGGGTTTAACCGTCTCAGAAATAGTGTTAGTAGTGGAACCAGAGTTGGTGTAAAAGGACTTAAGAGTGCCGGAAGCGTGGTAGGGTCGACCACAAATGATATCAGACGAGGTGCTATGTCAGCTGTAGGTGCTACTGCAGGTGCTGTAGCTGGAACTTGGAATGCATTTTCTGATACGACAGATCAGGACCTTACTGCTTTTCAAGTAGCAAGAAGAGCGGTAGGGGTAACCGGAAGGAAACTATCAACTAGCACTAAAAAAACGTTTAATAGTGCCATGAATGGAACAAAAGAGGTCATAACATCTGGTAAAGAGGGTATTGAGACTGAATTTAGGAATGTGGGTCAAGCAATTAAGAAGGACTTCTCAAGTAGTTTTGGAGAACGTTATACCAGCACTAGAGATAATGTCAATGATAGTATCTTAAATTACGATAGAGTTAAAAGTAATGGCGTAGGAAGAATAACTCCTAAGGGGAATACGTCAAATATTATTTCCCCTACTCAAAGCTTATCAAAGAAGAATAGGTTAGACAGCGACAGTCGATTCCACAAATTTGATGCTGGAGAAGATGGAGAATTGTGATAACTAGTTTACAAAGTTTCGCTACAGTCTTGTAAGTTAAGATTCTTATTCTATGTTGAGTATTGTAATTGCTATCTTTGTTCGGAGTATCAGACGACTACACTGTAAAGAAATAATAGAACGCCTATTCAGAACAGCCAAAAAATAAAAAGACAAACATCAAAAGAATGTTTGTCTTTACTTTAATCCTGTATGAGAAATGATGGCCTTGACTTATAAACACCAGCAGGAATATATTACATATGTTCGTATAGAATTAATTTAAGAGGTAAGATAGTACTGAAAGGTAGTAAAGTAGCTCACATTTTACTCAGTATTTTGATAAATAATTCTTTTAACTTTTCTAAGTCTTCATGGACTGTCCCGTCCATATAGAGATTATAAACTTCATCGTCTTGTTCCACTCGTATCTGTGCAGAGTAACCTTTTGATAGAGCTAAAGCACGAATAACCTCTCGTTGAGTTCGTCCATTACCCTCTCGAAAGGGATGAAAATAATTAAGATTATCAAGAATTTCTGTTAAATGCATAATGATTTCATCTTTGGAGTTGGCAGTTTGATGATAGGAATGAATCAGATGATTCATATGAGTTTCAGCTGTATTAAATGACTGTATTGGCATAAAAGGATTACCGCTTTTAGAGATATTTACCTTACGATATTGTCCAGCCCAAGCGTAAACATCTTGAAATAAATAGTTGTGAATGGCTAGAATATCGCTCATGGAATAAACTTGAATGGGCTCTAAACGCAAGTCTGCAAGCCTTCTAGTAACGAATAAGTGTTCATTTCGGTAAGCTTCTTCGATATTTGTAATATTTTGTTTATTGACTAAGACTGTAGAATCTGGATAGGTATATTGGTTATTAGGGTCAATGTACTTATATCCTTCATATTGATTCTTAACCAATGTTCAATTCCTTTCGTCTGTTGGTGACATAAGTTTTTAAATCAATTACATCCTGAACAGTAGGCTCATAATTTTCAATCATTGAAGATCCGATAGCATACCAAACGGTATCAAAATCTGAATAATTATCAAAAGAAATTCCTAAAATTGTTAATTCTTCTTCATTTACATCAAGAGTCATGGCATACCTCCTTGTATATCACTATCATTGTACCATAAACCCTTTATATTTACATGAAAGATGGAGATAGTTATGATAGATTGAAGTGTTGATAGGATATTTTCATTATAAAAAACGAAATGATAGAGGGGATAGTATGGAATCAGATATAATCCATAATAGGATTATTTGATTTGTGATTAATTTTCAAAGACTTACTTGAATGATAAAAAATGATCTAATCTCAATAGACTTTGAGTATTGATAGTTACTACGCAGAGGCAGTGTAGCTTACTTAGACATTTAATATAAAGTTTTATTTGACTAGCTACTTTCTTCTTCGCTGTTTGGAGGCTGGCCAATATAAAAAAGAGAGGCAGCCTTGGACTACCTCTCTTAGATTATAGACAAACTACTTTTTCAAAGGTGGTTTGTTTTTTATTTTCTTAACATAACAGCATCGGCTGAATAGTTTTCCTCTCATTATTTCTTTGCCATGAAGAATAAGAACAATGGATTGAAAAGACTGATGATGAATAGAATAATACCACCTACAATCAATAAGCCAAACAATGGATAAAAGAAACTAGAGATAGCTCCTAAAAAGAGGCCTATAGAACGAATGATGCCATGAAGTGTCATAAATAGACAAAATAAGGCAAATATAGCGGTTAAACTCATCGAGAATTTCAACCAAATCAGTTGTGCAGTTTTGCCTTTGAATTCGAACAAAAAAGTGGCAAGGCAACAGCCAATGGCAATAAGTACTGAAAATAGTAACCATTTAAACGAGGTCCAAGTGCTTATATAGAGTGAAAAGTAGAAATCTTGTAAAAAATCTAGCATCCTAAAACCCTCCTAAAAAAGATTATTGCGATTATACTTATTTGATTGTAACAGGAATTAAGTAGCTAGACAAGGACAGAGAGCCCTAAATAGATGTAAATAATCCAAAACATACCGATGAAATTCAGTAGTTAAGAGGTGTCACTGGGTTACGAATGCCCTATGTTGTTTTATAGAATAGGGAAGAATAATGTTTATGGAGGAAATGATATGCCAGGTTTAATTGAAGAACCAGTATTGCCAAAAAAAGAGATTAGGAAACGAAAAAAAGAAGAGGCACGTAAAAGAAAACAAGCGAAGAAGAAGGAAAAACAAACACAATATGAAAGTATTGACCTTGGTGAACGTGCCGGAGAGGAATTTGTGTATGTTCCACTTAATAAGAAGAAACGTAAAGATTTTTTAGACACTGTTGCGATAACTGATGTGAAGTCTATCCTATATGGCTATCCTAATCAACCGATACGATTAGCTAATGGCTATTCAGGATATGTGCAGATTTTTGAGGTGTTTGGGCAAGATATTCAAGCGATGTCTAACGAAGAACAGGCAGCAATTAAAGTAGGATTCACTCTTTTTCTGTCTGGGACTGCCTTTGACATGATGATCCAGACAACAAAATTGCCAACAGATGTCTCAAGTCAATCTAACGAATTGCTACGTCTGCTAGATGAAGTCAAACAAGAACAGAACGCTCCAGAATTGATCATCAATGATGGTGATGACATTGATACCATTTCACGTAAAGAGAGACTTGTTTATCAACTTAGACAAAGAGAAGATATTTTGAAAACAAAATACCTCGTCCAACAAGTCATTGCAATCAATCAACAAAATATCGAGTTCTTTATTTGGGTGTTTGGAGATACTTTGGCTGAAATTGATTCCAATACACGTACCACACTAACTATTGCTTTGAGCCACGGATTTGCCCCTAAAGTTGTATCTGTCGAAAAGAAGGAAGAGTTGTTGACTCAATATTACAACTTTAATGATTCACTGAATGTTTCGCCTAACCAGTATTAGAAGGAGTTTACATGGATTTAAGTTCACGAAAAATCAAGAAATATATTCGAGAGGGTTATGACCTCAATCTTATTAGTAGGATTCAAAGTGATATTCCAGATTTTAAATATGATGATAGATATTGGAGACAAGCAAACGGTTATTATAAGATTGCTCATGTTCCATATGACCGATACCCAGAACACGGTTTACCTGACTTCTGGATGAGCGATTTAATGCTTGTTGATAATGTTATCAGCTTTATGTCTTTAGAACATGCTTCAAATAGCGAAATGTCAGAATTAGCCTCAAAAGCTATCTCTAATATGTTAGCAACGCAAAACACAAAGGCTGCACAAGATGCCGATGATAAGATGCGTATCAGTTCTTTATTAGACTATCGCGAAAAACTAGGTAACAATGTTCCTTCTAAAAAAATTCACACCCGCTTTTTGTTAGCTGCAAACACTTTGAATGAGTTGGTCGAACGAGAAGCTGATCTTAAGCAACAGTTGAATCAGTATTCTATCTCTTCTTCAGATGGCATGCAAGACGTCGAATATCACACAGCTTTTATTCCAGCATCTCGTTTGGAAGACACCCCATTACGTCGAAAAGGGCAAGCCGCATCTGTCTGGGATTTAGGTGCTGGTTATCCTTTTAACCATACAAACTTAATGGATACCTATGGCGTTTACTTGGGAGAAACACGTACAGGTGGTGTTGTTAACTTTGACCTTTTGCATGAAGATAGGGAACGTAAAATTCCTTCAATGCTGATTGCCGGAGCAGGAAACGGGAAAATGAAACTGTTAGGTAATTTGATTGATACCTATTTTGCTAAAGGCCATACCATTTTTAACATTGACCTTACTGGTAACTTAAAAGAACTTACGGAACTTCAAGGTGGTCGATATGTTAAGATGTCTGGTACTAATAATCGAAATCATATTAACCTCATGCAAATTATTGCGACGGCTTCCTCTGCAGATGGAGAAACAACGGACCAGGTCCAGTCTTTCTATGCCCACCGTAATAAACTACGTGCTTTAGCTCAAATTCTTGATCCAGGGTTAAAGAACTCTGACCTCAATAATTTGTCGTCTGCTTTAAACGACTTTTATGAAGACCGTAGTCTGTGGAACCGTAATGCAGAAGTCATGGACCAAGAAGACTTAACGATTACTAATGTTATTCCAGAAGATTATCCGACTCTATCTCATTGGGTAGAACGCTTAAACAAGCTTAAAGAGGACAAAATCGCAGAGGGGAATGAAATTGATGCTGCAAGTTATGACCGTCTCTATAATGCTTTCTCTGGTCTCTTGGGGGATTATCGCTTCTTAAATGCGACCTCACAGTTTGAAGATTTCTCAAATGAACAAGTTGTGACCTTTGACCTCTCTGGGATTCAAGATACTGAACTTCTTAATATTCAGCTTTACCAAGTGTTATCTATCATTTCATCATACGCTGTAGCAAATGGAAGAAGGGTCTCTGAGTATTTCCGTAGAGGGATTATCGGGGGAGATAAGAGCCAACGACCTCATAGCATTATTACCATTAACGGAGCACATAAGCTCTTCAATTATCGTTATTCAGAGTCTCTTAACTTTCTAAAGGATTTGATTGAGAATGTAAGTAGTAACTATTCTGCATTTATTATGGAAATGAGTTCATTAGATAACATTCTCTTGAATGCAAACTCTACGGACGCAGTGGACTACGTTTTAGCGACACGCGCGATTTTCTCTATGATGACGTATCGTGTCTTTTCTCAATTAGGTGATTTGACTATCCCTCGTCTAGCAGATGCTCTACAAGGGGAAATGACCGAGAGTGAACTTTCGTCACTTAAATATTTAAGAGATGGTGATTTCTTCCTAAATATTGCTTCTGTCAAGAACTTAGTCTTCAACCATCAACTAGCGGATAATAGGTCTTATGGCAAGTATCCATATGATGAACATGTTCGCTATGCATTCTTACCTTAGGAATGGTGAAAGGGGGAAATACAATGAACCTACAGCAACCATATTCTGGTGAGGCATTCCAACTGCAAACTAAAATTCTGACAGAGGATAATCCACATGATTTGGAAAGAATTGTAAATGATTACCTAGAGATTTTGGCTTACAAGAAGACCTGTCGTGTTGTTGATATTACTTATCAGATGCGAAAAACACATCTCTTAAGTAGTTTATGTGGCTTATTTGGAAGTCGGCAAGTGGATGAGTACTCAGCCATGATTATCTACCAAGAACCAGCTCGATTTGAATCGAGAATATTTGAATCAGAAGAAGTACCAGAGGAGGAAAATTAATCAATGACCACACTAATGCAAATGTCACTATGGGTTAACAATATTGCTTATGACATTAAGACACTACGTTTCTTTAGGATAGTTTCCTTCATTATTAGTTTAGTTCTTGGTTTGGTTGGTTTCTATAGCTATCTCATGCTCTATCAGACACTTTTATTTGCCTACGGTGTTCATTTTATGGCTATTGCCTATACACCGTATGTGTTTTGTGCCTTGATTGTAGCCATTTATCAGCTACTTACTGGTAAGAGACGTGAACGTATCAAAAAAGCAAAGCGTATCCTTATGTTTAGTCTTCTTCCTATTTGTTTGATGAACACCTGGGGCTTTATCACGCTAGTGACTTGGGGGCTTGCATGGGTTATGGCCAAACTAGAATATAACCATAGAAAACGTGCTGTTAAGATCGTATCATTCTTTTCAAAGGAATATTCACCTCTTTTTGAAAAGAGATTGGCCAATCGAAGTAACTATTATGCTTATCAATCTGCTTATCGTCTCCTAGACTTGATTCAGGTATCAGCTTATGAAGAACTCTTTAAGGAAGAAGTGACGGAAAAAGATTATAAAGCTGGTCTCGTTGTTAAGGAGTTACACCGTACTTTTAAAATTAAAGGTGTACCTTTTTCTAAGGTAACTGTAACAGATAAACTCTATATTGCTCCACAAAAAATGCCAATTATTGGCTTAAGGAGGTTTTAATATATGGTATCTTATCGTTTTAAACGAGATGGTCAGTATATTCAACGTGAACTAGAACTAGATCCTCTTGCTGAGCATCAAGACCAAGTCTATCCGGAAAGCTTTGAAGAGCAAGTAGATTATTCAGCATTTTACGATACCTACTATGACGGTTTTGATGAAGACAGTATCTCACGTGAACAAGAGAAAAAACAAGGTCTCATTGCGCGTGGGAAAGAAAGGTTATCCAGTGTCAAGGAGGATGTGACAGACTATTATAATTTGCAAGTGGAACGTCACAAAGACTATTACTCAGATGAAGATTCATTTTGGATGCGAAAGCAACAACAAAAACGAAATCGAAAATTCATTAAACAAAGTATCTTTCTTGCCCTAGGACTTTTACTTGTATTTGGTTGGTATTGGCTAACCGCACTACTTCATTAAGGGGGTGACTAAGATATTTGAAACGAATAGGTGATAAGGCTGCTCGTGTTCTTCTAACGATTTTTGGAGTGAAGACAACCATTATTATAGGAACTATTTTAACTTTTGCAGTTATCTTAATTGCAATTATCACTGGTTTAATGGGGACAATTAGTACTTCCGGTGGGAAAGGTAGCAAGACTAACGCCCAATGTGTAACCTACCAAAAAGATGGCGATGAAGAAGACGATGATGAAGAAGACGATGATGGCTCTAAGCCTCAATCGACTTCTACTAAAACTGACTCAGCATCTGCTGGCGACTCTGATCCCTTTACGAAGGGGACAAAAGCCTATGAAAATGCCCACAAAGTCTTTATGGCTTTTGTGAATGCTGGATTGTCTGGGGAATCTGCTGCAGGTGCTGTTGGTTGGGCAAACTCTGAAGGGAGCTATGACATCATTGGACGTGCCCAAGGGCATTATGGTGGTGGTATCAATGACTCCATTTCTAAGGGAGCTGTTCCAACGACAGGTGGGACATCTAACACACTTGGTGGTGGTGGAATCTTCCAGTTTGACCCCTACACGAAATATGCACCTCTTAATAGTCCTGATTGGGAAGATGCTGATAAGATGGTTGCCTTTGTTATCGATGCTATCTCAAAAGGTGACTGGAACCCAGCCTATGACGAATCTGGCCATAACTGGTCATTCCAGGAGTTTGCTAAACAAACCAATATCGATGAAACTGCTATGTCATGGAATGCCTACGAACGAGGTAATATGGCTTATGTCAAACCAGAACAGAAGAAGGCGGATGCAAGGAAGTTTGCGGAAGTCTTCGAAGCAAGTAAATATAAGTACGATGATGCCAAGTTCCAAAAGGCGTTTGGTGGTGGAGCTTCTTCCAATAACTCCTCGTCAAGTAGTCAAAGTTCAGATGATAATGACGGTGACGACGATGAAGAAGATAGCGACAACGAAGAAGATAGCGACAACGAAGAAGATGATAATGATAGCAGTTCAAGCAGTTCATCAAGTGACTCTAGCAACAAGGCTAGCAAAAAAGACAGCGATAAGGATAAAAAGACTATTGATACTGACAAAGCTATCAAGTGGTATAAGGATAAGCTAGGGAAGGTCAAGTATTCTCGTGATGCTCGTACTGGGCCAGATAGCTATGACCATTCATCTGCTCTCTATTATGCCCTTGTTGACGGTGGTGCTAAAGAATCTGGATCTCCAGTAGATACCGATTCAGAACACGACTGGTTGAAAGACAATGGTTATGAATTGGTGTATGAGGGTGCCTGGTCATCTAAAGATGATGTTCAAAACCGTGAAAAAGGAGATGTCATTATCTGGGGTACGAAAGGTAGTAGCTCTGGCGAAAAAGGACAGACCATGCTAGTTGAGGATAAGGAGAATATTATCCAATGTTCTCCATCAACCGACGGGATTGCTGAGAATAATTATGGCAAATATCGAGACCGTATCACTATGGACTACGGAAAAGTCTATGTCTATCGTCCGAAAGACAAGAAGGATAAGGATGATGACAAGGAGGAAGTAGATGCAGATACGTGTGGCGACAGCGATAGTAGTAATCTCAGCACTGATACTGGTCAGCCACTTGATGTTCCTTATACCATTACCCAACTTTTCGGTGCAGCAGCTAATGCAGGTGGACCAAATGCTGGTTCAGGACACACAGGAATGGACCTTGCAGCACCAGAAGGCTCTCCAATTTATGCTGTTACAGACGGAGAAGTAGTAGAGGTCAATGAAGAGGCGATGAATATCGACGGTAACCACGTGATGCACACTCTTCCAGATGGCACTATTATCTATTATGGACATATGCGTGATGTTCCTCTTGTTAAGAAAGGGGATAAGGTCAAAAAAGGCCAACTTATCGGATATGTTGGACAAACGGGTGCAGCTACTGGACCACATATTCACTTTGAACGTCGAAAAACGAAAGTCTTCCAGTACGGTGATTTCTTGAGTCCAGCGTCGATTATTCTAGGGGATACCCAACCACAAGTTGGTATGGTGATTGATCCTAAGACACAAAAAGGTGGAGCACCATCTAAAGAATAAATCAAAAAGGAGAAAAAAGTATAAATGAGTAAACAATCAAAAATTAATTCGAAAAGCATGTCATTATTGGCTGTACAAGGTCTAGACTGGTGTTTGAGAAAGGCATTCTTATGGTTCGCTATAATTATGGGAACGATTTTCCTTAATGTTTTTATTAACACAATGCCTATAAATCAAGTAAAGGTCTTCCTTTATATCTTTCAAGGAGTTTACCTCGGTCTCTTTACGCTAAGGGCTGTTTTTAAATATAAGAGTGGTAGTGACTGGTGGGTATTTACCTCCCTTGTAAGTATAATGGAAATGTTTGGTTTATGTATTCTTTTGATGAAACCAATCCGGGTTACGGATGCAAGCATGACATTGATTTTTGAGCTATTGTTAGTTAGTCTTGCCCTTTATTTTGTGGGAACGAAACTAAGTTCTAGCTTATTTAAACGTTATCTATTCAAGAATGTTATTGATGTGGAATATCTTGGTTTGAAGGAATCTACTGAAACTAACTCAGATAACGAACATTCATTTATTAATGATATTGAGTTAACTGGCTATGGCACTAATGCTAAAATGATAATGCTCAATAAGAATGCTATTAATCCGGAGTATAGGGCGATTGTTGAGATCACTAATATGGAATGTGAGAAAGTAATTGCTCCTCGTTATTATAGAGAGGGAACTGCTCCAGGCAAGCCTCAAGGGGATATCAAACATACGTTTGAAACGAAAGATACGCTATACCATCTTCATTTTAACTTCCATCCATTTGGAATCAATGGTAGGTTTTCTCCAAGCTATCTACCCCTAATTGACCTAACTGTTAGTGAAAATAAGGCAAAATAATACATAAACATAATTATGTAAATACAAAAAAGGAGTCAAAAGATGGCTCCTTTTTATTTGCTTGATGTTTTAAAATTCGGTCACGAGAAAAAGTTTAACTAAAACTAGGTCTCTTTGTTAATTTCTATGAGAAAAGTTATAATAGAATTTGAAAAAGTACATATTTGTTTTAAATAAGGAGGGCCTTGTATATGCCTAATCATAGTTACGAAGATTTTTTATATGTTGACGATCAGCAAGTTCATAGTATATTTGAAGTTCAAAAAGAATATGACCAGAAAAACGGGGATATTTCAAAATACCGAGATAAAATGTTGTGTCCAGAATGTAAGACAGCAAAATTACGTTTTACACATAAAACGTCAGAAAGAAGAGCATTTTTATCAACTCTTCCAACCTCAAACCATGAAGAAGGTTGTTCATATAATTATGACCTAGCTTCAAATAGGGCAGTTAAGCAATTTGTAGCAACATTAACACCTGAACAAGTACATGATAGACTTGAAGCAATGTTAAATAAATTGTTGCCTGGGGCAATAAGGGACAATAAAAACGCATTTAATGATGAAAAAGAGAATCCATTAGTAATAAATATAGGAGCAAGAACCCACCAGTCTAACCGAAGAGCAATCCGAAGAAAATCTATGAATGGGTGGTTTGATAAAGCAGATGAAGACAATATGTTCCTTTTTTATGGTAAGGTAAGGTTATCAGTTGAAGAGCGAGAAACCAAGAAGGGGAAACGGTATATATTAATTGTGAAGACCAAGAGAGGCGAGGAGTGGATCAGAAAGACCAGTATTTTTAGAGGCATGGCTCAAGATGTTATTGATGAGCATACAACCTATGACCTTGCTGTCCTGGGGCATCTTGAATTTTACAAAAATTTCCCACAAATTGTCACAGAATCATTTGCTGCCATTTTGTACAGAGAGTCAAAGATATAAAATAAAAAAGACTGCTAGTCTTTTTTATTTTATAACGAGATGTCTCTTACTCTATGATTTGCTGTTTGTAATCTGCTCATATAACTCAAATAGTCTTGCGACTGTCTCACTCTCAGTTAGCCAAGTTTTTTTGCCATCGACTATTTTGGTTAATCCATATGCTTCCATAACTGCTTTATCATTAGCTTGGTGGGCTCGACGAAGTTCTTTAGGCATGGTTAGCTCATCATAGAGATCAGCTAATGAACTGTCTGGATAAAGTGCACGCGCATCAAGAATTGCTTGAGCAGTTTTTGATATTTTCTCTTTTTGGGCATCTGTTACTTCAGGCCAAGGGAAGTTATTGTATACGATTTTGGCAGAGTAGCGATAATCTGATTTAAGGCGTCCAGCAACTGTACGCATCCATGCCATATGTACATTTGAAGTTAAAATACCGAAGTCGTAAAGAGAAGCATCTTCAATAATTGTTACTGAATCTGTAGGAATAGTATCAGAGTCTAAAAAACCAATTGGAATGTACCGTCTACTCTCTGATGAAACTCTTGGAATAATTAGATATGTATTTGGATTTTTAGTTTCTCTAAATTCATGAGACCTCTCCGCTAATTTTCTAGTCCCCAAAGCCGAACTGTTTAGTCTCATTTCTTTAACCAAATTTACACGTTCTAAGACTTTAGGCATAGAACGTAACTCTCTTGGGGAAACTCCTACAAGCCATAAACAATATCTATCTAAACTGTTAATGAACTCCCTAGAACCGATTAATTTTTTTATATATTTTTTTGCTGTTGGTTCAGATTTGATAAAACTATCATACTCTTCAGCTTTAATTATTAAATTCCCGCCATCAGTTGGTTGATTACCTCTAGACATTTGTAACTTTTGGGATATAGGCTTGTTTCTTCTCCTTACATAGATCATTTTTCCTTCAATTAGATATGGACTAATTGCTTCGACAATTTCTTTGTTGTCCTTATCAAAAAGGATTAACTTACTCTGTTTCACTGAGCTAAATCCAATAATAATACAGTGGACTTTTGCTTTCTCTTTTGCCTCACTATTCCATACAAAAGTTTTATACGCAAAATCTATAGAAATATTTTTCTTTAATAGGAAGTCCCATAAAACAGAAACTTGCTCACCTTGAGAAATGGAATTAGTTGATACAAATGCACACCTAATATTTGTATCGTTAATTAATATTGCGGATTTAGCATACCATCCTCCTACGTAATCTAAAATTCCTGCATTACTCTTTTCGCCAAACAAGTTTATTAATTCTTGTTTCTGGGATTTACTGACACCATTAGCTCCGACAAACGGTGGATTCCCAATGATATAGTTTAGCTTTTCTTTGGGAACTACACTTTCCCAATCCAGCTCTAAAGCATTTCCTTCAACGATATTGGTATATGACTTAAGTGGAAGGAAGTCGATATTTGCAAATACAATATCTTTAGTCTCTTCAAGCATTTGGCTTTCTGCAATCCAGAGAGCTGTTTTGGCTACAGAAACTGCAAAGTCATTAATCTCAATACCATAGAATTGCTTCAGCTTTACTTTGACTAAATCTTGACCGAGATCCAAAGCAACGGTATCACCCATATATAGCTTAATAGCTTCATTTTCTAAGCGTCTAAGAGAGACGTATGTTTCAGTTAAGAAATTTCCAGAACCACAAGCTGGGTCGAAGAAAAGAAGACTCGCTAGTTTTGATTGAAACTGTTTTGCTTTTTGTTCAACCGTTTTAGGTTGCTTAAATTGACGTATTTCATTTAACTCTTCTTTTAGCTCGTCCAAGAATAACGGATCAATAACTTTATGGATGTTTTCAATCGAAGTATAATGCATCCCACCACTTCGACGTGTTTCTGGGTTAAGAGTTGATTCAAACACTGCACCAAAGATAGTTGGACTGATTTCTGACCAGTCAAAGCCAGAAGAAGCGTGTTCAAGTATAAGCTCTCGGAGTTCATCGGTGAAATTAGGTATTTCTAGATTATTCTCTGCAAACATCCCACCGTTTACATAAGGGAAGGCGTTTAGTTCGCTATCAAGGTAGGGGTCGCGCGTGTCGATTGGTGTGTCAAGGACAGAGAAAAGGTCCATTAACCCACGACGAAAGTCACGACTTCCAAAACGAGCTAGGTAGTCATGGAACATCATTTTGTGTCCAAAGATACCAGCATCCTCTGCATACAAACAAAATACAAGGCGTACGACAAGTTGGTTAATCGCATGTAGACTATCTGGATTGTCTGGATTGACATATTGTTTTAGCAATCCGTCATAGATTTCGCCTACGATTTCCCCAGCCTCCATTGAGACTTTCATTTCACGTTCTAGGTGTTCGTTGGTCTTATCTACGAGAAATTCTAGTCGATAGGCTTCTTTATTAAGGTCTGCTAATTGAACAACTTTAGGTTCGCCATTAGGCTGCTCCATATCATAGATATAGAACTCTTTGAAATTACAAGTAATAATCCATCTAGGACGTCTAGAGTAGGGGACGTTAGCTGAATAACGTTTCGCTTGTTGGAAAGGTGTAAGATAAGTACCATCAGACTGTCTAATAGCTTTATTGAGGTCTTTGTTTGCCCCTTTTTGTTCAATCATAACCTTTGTTTTGTCGATGAAACCATCAATGAAGCTAGTGTGATCCAACGCTACTTTATTTTCAAAACTAATATATTCTGTTGGGTTTTCAATCCCATAAACAGATTGCAGTAGGTCTAGCCAGAAAGATTGGCTATCTTGTCTTTCGCTACCACGGTTTTCCCAACGCTTAATAAAAGCCTTGGCTTGCTTTTTCTGTTCTCTAGTGTTCATTACTACTAATTCTTTCTAAATAGACTCGGTGTCATTATACCATATATTTCTACTGTATTTTAGTGGGTATTAACTCTATTAACCAACTGTCAAGTGACTAGATATAACTTGGGGGATGTGACACCCCCTAAGTCTCTTTTTTAATACATAGAAAGGTGCTATACTAAATCCATGAAAAAAGATTATAAATACATTATTATTTTGGTGGTCATTTTCTTCGCTCTTGGAGTCATGTTTTTGGTCTCTGCGTTAATGAAGAAGAATGAACCTAAGAAAAAAGCAACACCGCCTAGCACCGAACAGGTGATTGAAGATTCATCCTCGGAAGACATTCCAAAAGAAGATAAGTATGAGAGATGGCGTAAAGAGGCACTTGCGACCTTAGAAACACAAACACCTGCAGATGATGCTGATACGCAAACTGTAAAGAATGCACTGAAAGAAATGTGTTCTTATGTTGAGACTGTTCAGAACGTAACCGATGTTAAGCCAGATTATCAAAATCACTTAACGATTACTGGAACCAAGATGCAGTATGAGCTTGTAGCGAAATTTATGCTAGGTTATAAGTACTCTGATGCTAAAACGCAAGTATTTAAAGCTAAAGCGGACAATGTTCGTCAGTTTGTCCTTGAGGTTGCTAACCCAGACGGAGCAAAACTTTATTTCTGTGGGAATTACGTTATGGGAACAACTCAAATAGAAGTAACATCAGTTCATGGAGTAGCTGAAGCTGACCATGCTGAACATGGCCATGACTAGAAGTAGTCAATATGTCATACATATCTTGTTTAGCTTCATCATGAGATGGAGCTTTTCTTTATATATTTAACTCTAATAGGAATTTTTGTCCCTGTGTAAGTGCATATCTTCTTAATCCTTGATATAATAGTGCCATAGCACAAGGATTAAAGAATTAGTGATAATAAGAGAATATGATTAAAGAACGATTGGAGATGAGGGATCATGGAAAAAGAAGCAAAGCGTCTTTTAAGAAAATTGGTTAGATTATATGACGGACAGACTAAGGAATTTCTTTTAAAATATACTGATGAGGTTTCTGAGTTAGATATCGAAGAACAAAGTAAACTAGCTCAAGAGTTACCAGCTAGACACCTAAGTGCTGAAATTCTAAGTGATATTCAACGAATAAAAAACGGTGAAGATCCACGTTTCTTTTCTAAGGATGGACAATATAAGGGACTATGTGTTGAAGAATACAACCAGCGTGACTTTATGACTCGTCAGCAACGTTACGTTCTAAGTTGGGCGTTTGGAATGCTACTCTTTTTGGCAGTCTTTACAATTGTTTCCTGGAACTTTGTCCCAAATGTTATCCAAAAAATGGAAAGTAGTGCCTCACTATTAAACTATACTGAGAACTATGGCACTCGTCCTGAACAGGTCTTTGCAATGGTTGTCTGTGGTGTCTTATTAATATTACTTTCGGTAGTTGTTTCACTAGTATGTTTGAAGAGGTATCGTAAAGATACTGAAGAACCTATCAATGTCGTATTGACTGATGATTTGAGATTATAAAAGCTGAAGCTTAAGCTTTGGCTTTTTTTGGTGTCTTTTCACTAAATCACCCCATGTCACTGGGTTATAAAGGGGAATTTCTTTATGATAGAATTCGCTTATGATTACATACTTAGCAGAAAAAAGAGACCAAGGAATAGCCTACTATATGGCCCTTGCTGCAGATAATACACTTTCTGCAACTCAACTAGATGAAAAATATAAAAAACAAGGTTATATTCAATTTAAAAATGCTGCTTACCACAATGGAGAATTGATCACGATTATCTGGGCTCAAGGACATATGCTAGAGTTAAAAGAACCAGAAGACTATAAAGCTGATTGGAAAGAGTGGCGTTTGGACACCTTACCTATTATTCCTGAAAAATTTGAATATAAGGTTATGACACAGAAGGAATGGCAGTACAAGAAGGTTAAGGATTTCTTTGAGAAATCTAGGATGATTGTTTGGGCTACTGATATAGACCGTGAAGGTAGTCATATTGCCTATAGTATTAGCCTTATGACTGGTATTTTAGACCAGGAAGGTCCAAAGAAAATGATCAAGTCCCTTTGGGTTGATGAATTAACACCAACAAAGATTCAAGAAGGAGTGAAAAAACTACGTGAGATAGACTATCGTGTTTTGCAAGCTATTGAAGCCCAAACGCGAGCTATTGCTGACTGGCTTCTTGGAATGAATGCTTCCCGTGCTTTAAGTCTCCTATTAGAAGATAAGATAGGATTGAAACTGGATAGGTCTGGTAAGGACGGTAAGATTGCAGTTGGTAGAATCAAAACCGTAGCTCTATTTTTGATCTATTTAAGAGAATTAGCCATCAGAGATTTTGTTCCAACAACTTATTGGGAATTAGAAGCCACCTTTGAACATCCTAATGGCATCTACAAGGGTAATTATGTTCCTCTTGATATTCCGTACTCTAAAGGTGACAAGAAGGGTGAACCTTGGGAAGGCGACTGTCCTACTAGAGAAGATTGGGAAAAGCTTATTCAGAATCCAAAAATTATTGGAGATAGTAACAAAGGTGTTATCGTTGAACATGAAGTTGAACTAAAAGAAAAACGACCACCAAGGCTTTATTGCCTTGACTCGATACAAGAAGAATCAGGGAAACTCTTAGGATTGACAGCAAAAGAAGTTCTAGAAGGCCCTTGCCAAGAATTATATGAGGTGAGAAAACTAATCACGTACCCAAGATCTTTGTCTTTTTATATTTCTAGGGAACGTTATGAGACTTTAAAGCAACAAGCACCAGCATTAGCTCGATTAGTTGGTTTCAGTGAAGAGGATTTGGTATTCCCAGAGCGTCCAGATGGATTTTTTGTAAATGACAAGAAAGCTGCAAACCACTCAGCAGTAGTTCCAACTACCTTAATACCCACTGAAGAAGAAGTAGAAGCCCTTCCTGATGCACTGAAGATTGTCTACAAAGCAGTTATCAGAAGAACACTAACTATGTTTTTCCCGAAATACCAGTATGAACAGACGACAATCATTACTCAGGTAGGAGCTGGAAGGTTTAGAACGGCAGGACAAGTCCCTAAAAACCCTGGTTGGCAAGTTTTATTCCAAGATAGTGCGAGCCTGCTTGATGGAGTGATAGAAGAAAGTGAGGCGAGGGAGCTTATTAAAGTCCAAACCAACGATACTGTCACTTCTCACCTAGTGCCAGTGGAAAGACATGTTAAAAAACCGCCTCGCCACACGAATAGTACCTGGCTTCGAGCAATGAGAACTGCTGGCCGGGACCTAGATGATGAAGAGCTTATCGCTATCATGAAACAAATCAAAGGTTTAGGGACTGCAGCAACTAGAGGAGCAATACTGGATGAAATCGTCGTTAATAAGTGGGTGATAGTCAAGCAAGGAAAAATCTATTTATCTGAACTTGGTTGGTTGATCTGTGAGACACTTAAAGATGAACGTGTCTTATCTCAACCAGAAACAACAGCAATATGGGAGCAATCGCTCAGTAAAATTGCTGAAGGGACCAATACACAAGAGAAATTCCTGAGAAATATCTATAGGTATCTAGGTATTGAGAATCCTCACAACAACCTCATCGAAAATCTGATTAATGCTGTCGATAGAACTGATTACACTCCTTTCCAAGACTTTATCGAGCAAGCAGTAGCAAAAGCTGATGGTAAGCTCGGTAACTGTCCTTTATGTGGAAAGGCCGTCAAAGTACTAGGAAAATCAAAAGTGGCTCAGTGTGAGGATAATATCTTATCAAAAGAAGAAAGAGAAGCAGGTGCAACACCTGTTTGTAGCTTTAACTTCTGGATCACTGTAGGTTTTATTAAAGACAAGAAAAAAACACTCACCAAGAAACAAATCAGTGACCTTTTATCTGATAAAGGACGAACAAACCTTATCAAGAACATCGAAGGTAAATATGGCCCATTCGATGCTTACGCTTATCTTTCCTTCAATGAAGAAAAAGGAATTTATCAAGTAAACCTTGAAGTTGATAAAGCAACGTCTAAAAAATAGTTCATTTTAAATGACTTTTAAAAATTTAGGGCTCTCTGCGCTTGCTCTTGTAATTTCCTCTGTGCTACACTAATTTTAGTTTAAGAAAAGACGAGTCAAATATCTATGAAAGGAGAAAAATATGAATACACCTCGTATTAACCGATTTTTAGGTGAGTGGCTGGACAGACAGACGAGTCCTAACTTTTTTCAAGAAGGCTTGATTCTTCTGAATGCGTGTGACTTTATTGATAGTAACTCGGATGCCATCCCTGGTCTCATCGCTCATAAAAAAAGCCCTCTACGTCAGCAATTAGATGAAGCTCTCGCTAGTCGTGGGTACTGTTATCTTAAACCTATTGAAGTCAATGCTCAAGACTCGATTGAAGTAGAGAAGTACTATCGATTTGAAGCTACACCTAAAGGTTCTAATAAAGCTATTACTTATTATGGTCTAGGTGCGTACTTTATTTGCCGTGCTATATTTAACAATGAATTCGACATTGATTTTGGCTTTCAATATGATGACGAAGAACTCTTTTATGAAGACATTGGATTTGATGCTCTATTCCATAATAAGTCCGTTTTCCTATTAGGAGACACTCTCTCTGATGATATGGAGGTATCTTGGCAAGAAATTGGGATCTCAATGCGTAGACGAGCTTTTAAGTAATAGGCTTTTCAAGGACTTCCGCAAAACGTGTTATAATGGGAGAAGGAGAGTAAGAGAATATGAAAAATATTAATAATAAAGCTAGCATAAAGAGATATAATAGCAAATTGTTAGTCGAACCCTCAGAAACGTTGTTAGATATTTTCCAGATAATGTCTAAACGAAATAGGATAACTAATATTTTGGGAAAGGTTGGTTCTGGAAAAACCTACCTCGCAAGAAATTATATTGAATATTTAAGTGAAAACACCAATAATCTTATCGTCTATTTTAATGGCAATAATAAAAAAGAAGTGAATTGTGACCTATCGTTTAGCGACTTTGATAGCTTCATAGATTTTTTGTTAAATGTAGAAGTCAAAGATACATCTATATATTTGGTTATTGATGAGGCATCCTCTTTAACTGACGAACAACTGGTACATTTAAATGCGACTCTCAATAAGTTACTCGCTAATGATTTGGAGGTTGCCGTATCTATTCTGTCCTATACTGTATTACTAGATAAGTTTGAAGGGGAGCTTGAACGTTTCGTACTAGAAACAAAAAGGTCTTAAATAATTAGACGACAATAAATTTCATGAATAGATTACAAAAGAGCAGTATGCTCTTTTTTTGTGTATTCATAGGGTGTCACTGGGTTTGAGTCAGGGATGACTTTTGCTATTATCTGATTGTAATTTTTTAGAAAGGAAATTGCTTATTCATGGATAAAAACAAACGTTCAATGATCCTAAAATCTGGAGCTTTTTTAACAGCCCTTGTAGCAACAGGTTTGGTTAATAATGGGGTATCAGCAGACGAAACTGCTGCACCAACTGGACCAACAGATAATGCTACTGTTGCGACTGGACACTCCGATACACTTCTTCCTCCCGCTTCATCAACACCAGCGACACCTGGTACCAATACTACAGATGTCCCAGCTGCTGAAGCACCTAAAGTTGACACTCCTAAAAATGAAGGTGTAACAACTGAGACACCTAAAGTAACTGACGGTTCTACTGGTACTGGTGTATCTACACCTACAACACCAAGTGTTACTACGCCAAGTCAAGACGAAGGGAAGACATCAGTAACTTCTGAGGCTACACCTACGACTTCTGAAAATGCAAGTACAACTGCTGAAACGTCTACAGCTACCTCTGAAGGAAGTGAAGGAAACTCTACTTCTGATACAACTTCAACTGCATCAGAAACTCCTACCCCTTCAGAGCACACAGTAACTGAAACTCCTACTAAGCCTAACGCTACGGATACTGCTAATGCTAACCATAATAGTGAAAATAACACTAGCAGTAGCAGTGAAAGTTCAACAAATACTGTTAATGATAAAGGGTCAACTGTTGCCACACCAACTCCAGCACCAACTGAAGGGAATAACGCTTCAAGTTCTGAAACACCTAGTGGCTCATCAACTTCAGCTGAATCTTCTTCAACAAGTTCAGAAACACCAAAGGTGTCTGATGGAACATCTGGAACAGGTGTGAGTTTGCCAAGTAGCGAAGGAAAAACATCTTCTGAGAAATCATCAACTTCTCCAGAACTGTCTGAAACAGCTACAAGTATACCTCACATTCTTGACGGGACTATTGGAACTGGAGTTTCTACGCCTACTGAACATAAATCAGATAGTCGTACAGAAGTAGCTTCAACTTCAGCAACTACTTCAAACAAAGTGGTTGAGTCACCTAAATCTGAAGAAACTCCTAAAGTTAGCGATACAAATGTTCAAGAAGCACCTAAACCGGGGGACGTTTCTCCTTCAACAAAACAAGTTGTACTTAATGTGACTCCTAGTCAACCAGTCGTTACAAATACTGGTTATAAAGTTGTCTCAACAAACAATAGTGATCTTGTTGTACAAAACTTCGATGGTTCTGTAGCCTCAGTTCCAGCTTCACAGGCAGGAGGAGCAGTGAATGAGGATGGAACTGTCTCTGTTAAGACCGAGGCAGGAGAAATGGTAACACTTCCTGAAACAGGGGAAGCTGGAACAAAACTCGTTACCTTTGGATTCTTGATTTTGGCAGCACTTGGTCTTCAACGAACAGCTGTGAAACAAGATAAATGGTACTCAAACTAAGAAAGGTGATTTTTAAAAATGTTAAAAGACTCAAATAACACGAAAGGACATGGCTCTATTCGTAAAAATAAAGTCTATGGAGCTGTAGGTGTACTTGCACTTGGAGCTGCAGCAATCGTTGGGGGAACTTCCCAAGCATCAGCAGATGAAGTAACTGAAGCTCCTGTAAATTCAGAACCAGTTGCTACCTCACAAGCAAACGCAGACAGTCTTATGTCACAAGCTACAGCTGTTGCAACTTCAGATGTCTCTACTCCAACAACCACAGCGACTGCAACAAACACTACTGTTTCACAACCTACTGAAACAGTAGCAGAAGTAGCCACTACACAACCAGTAAGCACTAATGATAATAATGCTTACGCTGAAAAGGCTAATACATCTACGGAAGCTGAAAAGGTAACTATCGACAACACAGCCGTCACAGATACAGTTGCTACTGCCAAAGATAGCGGTGTAAAAGTGACACAAGATACTACCCAAGACAAGGGGACTGCGACTACAAGCGAAGAACTCGCAACAAAGCAAGCTGAAATTAAGGCCGACCAAAATGAACAAGTAGCTACAATCAAACAAGCTACCCAGGACGCATCTGGACGCCAATCAGCCTATGATGCAGCTGACAAAGCACACGACACACTTGAAACCCAAGTAGACAAAGCGGTTAAGGATAGTAATGGACTTATTAAAGCTGAAGCTACTGAAATCTCAAGTGGAGATGGTAAGAATGTAGGTGATTACAACACCTATACTGAGCAGGTTAATAAGCAGATTGCGTCAAACAAAGAAACCATCGACAAATTTAACAAAGATTATGCTGCTATGAAGGATAATGCTAACGTTAATGTTGATGGACGTGTGACAACACAAAATGTTGATCAATTGACTTACGGGAACTCTGTTCAAAATGGTAGTGTTAATCCAGACGGAACCTTCTCATTCACGCACGATATGAATGACTCAGCTAATGATAGCTTGGGTGTTTTGGGTACAGGTACCCTTAATGGTAAGGTTAATTTCACATCTGCAGCTAACGGAGATGGTTCGACAACCGTAACACTTAATAGTCTCGATTTGTGGAACTATGCTTATACAAGTAACCGTCTGAATACTGGTGTCAACCAAAATCTTAACTACCACGTTTACACCGACGGGGAAGAGATTTACTCAGTAAACCACGACGGTAACTCAAGCTTTGCGGAAGATATCAATCGTAGTATTGCACTTAACAAGTCCTATGTCTTGAAACCAGGCGAAACTACTGGTATCATCCCAATTCTTAACATTGATGATAACTGGATTATCAATACTCATGGTCAGCTGAGTCTCGATTTCACTAATCCAAACACAGTGCCATCAGCTACAGTTAAAAAGGTTAATGAACCTGTTAAACCAGAAATTCCATCTGTAAGCTACCATGACTACAGTATGGATTATCAACCAACTGTTACTAAAACAGTTCTCAATAGTGACGGTGAAAATGTTAATGGTAAGATGATTCCTAAGAATGATGAACATACCTATGTTTTGAATAATGGAAACATCTTTGCCAATGCAAAAGTTGGCGATACCGTAACAACACGTGATCCACTTGAATTCGGTGAAGTTCCAAATATCGAAGCCAACAAGACTGAAAATGAGGCTAAAGGTTGGAACGTTGATTATGATGAGGCTTCTAAGACCTACACATTTACTGCCAAATACGATGGTAAAGCTCTTGAAGCACCTACAATCAAGTTCGTAGCAACGGACGATAACGGTTTCTACGATAACACTTATAAAGCTGGTCGTAATGGTTACGAAACCTTCTCTGATACTGTCACTAACAAGACGCCAACAGCTCCTAAGCCACATAAGTCTGTTACTGATTCAAGTGGAAATGACATCGACGGAAAAACTACTGACGATGATAAAGTAACCTTCCATTTGACGACTGACTATAGCCCATACAAAGATATGGCTGCATCTAAACAAGCACTTAAATTTGCACTCCTTGATGACGTGCAAGATGGTGCATTCACAGTAGATGAAGATGCTATTACTATTGTCGATAGCAATAACAAAGATGTCAAAGACCTTTTTGATATGTATCACGTACTTTCAGATGAAGGACGTACTGATGCCATCAACAAGATCCTAAATGAATCTGGTCTTAACCCAACTGGTGAATTCTATCTCTGGGTAGCCAAAAATCCAGTTGATTATTACCAAGACTACATTCTAAAAAACAATAATGTAACAGTTAATCTCCCTGCTACATTGCAAGTCCCTGCAGGTACTACTGTAGAAAATGATTTCTATCAGATTGATTTTGGTAATGCCTATAAATCAAATCTTGTTTCATTCGATACACCACCAGCAGCACCAGTAGGAGAGTCTGGCGGACCTACTTCTACGCCAGTAACTCCAGTAGAAGAAGTGCCTGTCCAACAACAAGCTATTAAAGTTCTTCCTAATACTGGTGAAAAATCAACTTCAGCTATTGCTACAGCAGGTGCAGTTATTCTAGCTACTGCACTAGGTATGCTTGGTTTCTCTAAACGTAGTAAAGAATACTAAGATACCACCCACTTCTTAAAAATCCTTTTCCCTATTCTAAATTCATAATTCCCTAAAAACACAGCTCAAAAGAGTTGTGTTTTTTTAGGAGGTGTCACTGGGTTACAAATAGATATTTGTTTTCCTATAATTAGGGAGTAATTTAAAACGAACTAGGAAGGAAGTTGTTGCTTATATGAGGACTGATAATTTATATAATTATGGACTTATAAAATCAAGACCATATAAGTAGAAAGAAGGTGTCTTTTTGAAAAATAATAAATTAATGTTCATGTTACTGATGAAATGGTTTGCTGAAAGTATTTATTTCCTTGAAATCATATTTATAACAGCTACTTCAGTTCTGTTATTAGCAAACAATATTTTCAATGTTTCAACAAAGACGATTCATATTGTCGCCCTGGTATTACTAGTGGTTTATGTATGTATTGGTCTGTTATTAGCTAATCGAAAAAATAAATTTACGATGTCAGTTAATTACTTTAAATTGATAGGTGCATTGGCTTATATCGTACTTATCACCACTCTAAAAGGTATTGTGTTTGATATTCTAACACACCCACTAGTTACATTGGGGATTGCACTTCCTTATGTTGTAGCTATTGCCTTAAGAAACTTCAGCAAAGGTCAGATTAATAAAATCATTTTTGATGATAGACACAATGCAAATATCATAGGACGATTTGACACCGTAGATAATATCAAGGAATCGATGCGTTCATCTATTGCTAGTAGCATTTCTCATGAATTTAAAGGTCTTACGGAAATCAGAGATGAAAAGTTTAGACAGGATACAGAAGGAAATATAGCTGGTATGTTCAAAGTGTTGCTGAAATCTGGCTTTTGGGGGCTTAAACACATCCCATTGACTAAAGTAACACTGACATTTAACTTAGAATAAGAGGTAATCACGATGAAGAAAAATATTTTAACAACGGAACAAGCAAATTTCTTGAAGCAGTACAATTTCTCACTATACCAGGAACGATTTGAGGTACTATGTGAAGCACAAAAAGCTGAAAAAGAAGGTCAACTAACATTTGCCTCGGACGATGAATATAAAACATTCATTGATGCTGTAATGACTGGAGAATGGTCTGAAGAACTCTTTATGATCAATCTCTCAAATCCTATCGGATGCGAACACTTCCTTGCAGCACGAGAAGATGGCAATGGCGGACTAATTTGGGATGTCGTCGATTATAGTGAAGGAGACCGCTTCACTAAAGAACAAATCCAGATGATTGTTCCAGAGGCATATCGATATAGTGCCTTTATGGTCTCTGAGATTGCTGCAGAAAAAGACTGGGGCCCAGAAGCCCAACACCAACGACTGGAACAAGCTAAAAAGAAAGCCCAAGAACATGAAAAGCCTATCGAGAACTTTCCAAAACCTCGTGTAATCACAGATGAAGAAAGTCAAAATGAACTTACTCAAAGTACTATTCGGACAGTAGCAGCAACTTTGAGACCTGCACAATAAATATAGGACGACCTGAGGATAGCATGTAATGATGCTATCCTTTTTGTATTGACTCTTATACCACGCGCAACACTTCACTCCTAAACTCCTGTATTTTTCATATTTTAAAATAAGGAAATATAAAGCTATTGAGCCAGCAGTATTTTTTTATTTACCAAGATACTGAAATTCGATCTATTTTTATTATGAACATCTAACTTAGTTAGAAGTTGTGGGAATAGTATAGTTGAAATCTCTGAAGAATAGGCGTACAATCAAAAAAGGGGAAAAAATGACTAGAGAAGAACTTGATAATCTATTTTACAAAGTCCCTAATGGAGTAGACTACGCAGACCTGCTTGAAGAAGTTGATTTAGAAGATGTGCCAGAAGAAACGATTAACAAACTTATCTCTTTATTATCTAGCGATGATGATTTTTTGCGCTATAAAGCTTCTAGGCTTTTAACTAATTGGGGACTGAAAGCAGGTTTTAATGTGTTGGCTCAGATGTTTGTTGAAGGGAAATTGGAAGATTTAGGTTTTGAAGTTGTAGTCCATGACAAAATGCCCGATGTGGTATTGTATAATTCTGAAAAGAATTGGTTATTCTTTATTGAAGCAGTTACTTCTGTAGGAGAAATCAGTCCTAAGAGAATTTTTGAAATTGAAGAAATGACCAAATATTCTAACGCTGGAAATGTTTATATTACAGCGTTTCCTGATTTTAAGACTTATAAAAAATTTGCGCATAATCTAGCTTGGGAAACAGAGGTGTGGCTGTCTGAATTACCAGAACACATGATTCACTTGAACGGTGATAGATTTATGGGACCAAGAAAATAGAAGGTGAAAATATGGCATTTTTGGAAATAATTAGAGAAAAGAATCAATTCCCTATAATATTTATAGGTTCTGGTATCACTCAACGATACTTTGAAAACTCACCAACTTGGGAAGGGTTACTTAAAGAAATTTGGCTAGAATTGTTTGATGAAGAAGATTTTTACGCTAAAATCTATGAGTTAAAAAATGAATATAATGATGATTTTGAGGTTTATATTCATTTGGCGGACTATATTGAATTGGAAATTGATAAAGCCTTTTGGACAAGAAAGCTTTCATTTCCTGAATTAAGCTTAAAAGAAGCTCATGAAAAAAGTATTTCTCCATTTAAAGAGTTAATTGCACAAAAATTTAAGAACTTAAAACCTAGAGAAGGTTTTGAGGAGGAAATTAGTGAATTTTCTAAGATGTTAGCCAAGGCTAGAATTATCATTACAACTAACTATGATACTTTTATTGAAGAACGCTTGAAAGCTACAAATACTGGTATTAAAGTAAATGTTGGTAATAAAGGGTTGTTTTCTAAATCATCTGACTATGGAGAGCTTTATAAAATTCATGGGTCAATAAATGAACCTAATAGTATCGCTATTACTAGCCAAGATTATGATGATAATAAAGAAAAATCTTCAATTGTTAATGCTAAGATATTATCTAACCTAGTAGAGGCTCCTATTTTATTTTTAGGATATTCGTTAACTGATGAAAATATTAGGAAACTACTTACAGATTTTGCCCGTAACAGTCCATATGATATTCAAGAATCATCGGAAAAAATTGGTGTAGTTGAATATGTTCCTGGTGAAAAGAATATTATAGAACTCATCTCTGGTATATCAGATTTGTCAGTTCACTATACACAATTAAAAACAGATAACTATATTGCAATTTATAAAATGATTTCTAGTATTGACCAAGGTTTTCTTCCTTCAGAAATCTCTAAATTTGAAAGAGCATTCAGAAAAATCATTGAAGTAAAAGGGGAAGATAAGGAACTGAAGACGGTATTAACAACATATCTGGATTTATCTACTTTATCAGATAAAGAAATTAAAGAAAAAAATATTGTGGTCGCATTTGGAGATGGTCACTATATATATAAATTCCCTGATATTTTGACCTACTTAAGAGAATATTTTAAAGAAAAGAGTGATATGCCGTTAGAAATTATTTTAGGTTTCATTGCACAGCAACCATCAAATTCTAATTTCCCTATTAGAAAGTATCTAAGCCTTATGGAAGCCTTTATTGAAAAGAATAAAGGAACAAAACAAGCTAGCAATTTGCAAAGATTCCTTGATAAAGAAAGAAGTTTTGACTATTCTGAAGTTAAAGAGGCTATTGGAAAAAAAGTTTCACAAGTACATTTATCTACCTTTGATGCTTGTCAATCAGTTTCAAAAGTAATGGCATTGAAAGATATACCTAGGCAACAAAAAATTACTTATTTGGCTAGTCACTTAGAGAAATTTGATGTAGATGAAATAACAGATTATGTCTTAACTACTCTCAAAAACACAGAGAACTTGACAACAGAACTCCGAAAAATGCTAAAACTTTTTGATTATTATTTGTCTGAAAAATAAAAAAAGCCCCAACAAAGGTGGAGACCGATGAGGGGTTTCTGGACAGCGATAAACAAGCATTACTGGGGTGTAACTGTTTTTATCTTATAGCTAGAATACTACTTTTCTCAAAAAAAGTAAAGAATTTTTGATTAAAAATCAAGAAAAGAAAAGTAAAGGCAGGGGCTTTCCCGACAGTTTAGAGGAATGAAAATTATGGTATAATTAGGAAAAATATACCGGAGAACAAATATGTTTTCCTATCAAACATTCCTAAAAGAAAAGAATGCTCTACCATTTGAAAAGTACCAAGAATATCATTAAAACATTCTGAACGTAGTCAAAAAGGGGGATTCTAAATTTGAAGAATACTGGTCAGATTTTCTAAAAAACGCCTTTGAATATAGCCAAATCCGTCTTAATTGGTATCTGATTAGCCGTAAAGAACGACAAGCGACTGATGAAAGTAGAGCAAACAAACACAATCAAGTTATCTATTATTTGAAATTGGTTACTCGTTACCTAGCTAGTGAAGGAGCAGACGCTTCTTGGTTTGCCGAAATTGAAGATGACCGTCAGAAGATTGGGGATTTTGCAAATTATATCGCCTATGTTTATGCCTTGAATGGTCGAAGCTAAGTAAAAGGTAGTGCTTGAAAATAGAAAAAGAGCCTGACTTTTCAGTCAGGCTCTATGTTTTCCGAACACTATTTATTTCAAAAAAGGTGGTGATTCGGCTGATTTATATTGCAATGCACTGAAAGTCAAACTTCCAAGAATCGCATTAAATCAAGATTTTACATACCTATTGACATGTATTGAATCCCTACTTCACCTCAGTAAAAATGAATTATTTCTTAACACATTGAATTACCTCATACTCTTAACTTCAAAAAAAGAGAAAATATTTATTTACTATCGTTGATAAACAGTATCCCAAACTTCTCAACTTCAGTAATTTTCATAGTGGTACTTTATCTATGAACAGACAACAGTGAATTTCTTTAAAGAATAATCAAAAGACCACTTTAAAATGTAAAATCATTTAAGTATAATAAAACAGAATAATTAATAGTAAATCCCTGATAGCTATTTGGGATTCTGAAGACTTAATTTTTGGAGATTGAAAATGAAATTTGATTTTATGAAAAAAATTGATACAAAGAAAAGTGCCATAATTTCTCTTATCGCACTATTATGTTTTGGTATAGGGTACTATGTACTTGCAATTTCACCACATCAAAGAGCGGTACAGTCATTTAATGAAGTGACAGCTAAAATTCAAAAAGAAAATAGTAGCTTAGAGGAAACAATCAAAGTATCTAAGGAACTACTTAGCAGTAGAGATAAGCCCTTAGACGAAAATCTGACGGTTGAACTAAAAAACGAAGTCTCAACTGCTGAAAAGAAGAAGCAAGTAATTCCTAAAATCAAAAAGAAAACAAGCGACATCAATAAACAAGTTAAATCACTAAGAAAACCAATTAACTACTCGACAGAAATAAAACATCTTAAAGATAAAAACCAGAAGTATTCAACAAGTGTTAAGCAGTTAAAACAAATTACCAATCCTTCCAATACATTTGTGGAAAGTCGTCTTAAGGAAATTGATACGATTTCAGATGTTCAATCAGCTACAGAAGATAATGATCCAAACCAAGGTTTAAACAAGCAAGGAAGTTATACGGCAGCAGTTTATTTCTCTGACAATGAAGTGACTAATCCAGTTGCTGGAGCTGATTTAGTTGCAAAAGGTACGGATGCAGGTGGATGTGTTGAAGTCTATAAAACGGCAGAAGATGCCAAAAAACGAAATGACTATTTAAGTGCTTTCGATGGCCTTCCAACTGTCATCAATCCTGGTTCACACTATGTATACGGAACAGTTGTTATTCGTGTCGCAGCATCATTAACAGCCTCACAACAAAATACATTAACGCAAAAAATATATGAGAAGTTGACTCAGTTAGAAAATGATAACACAAGCAAAAACACCTCAAAAACGGAAACCTCATCCTCTACGAAAACATCGTCGTCTAGTTCAAGCTCTACTCAAGCTACTGTTAGTGAATCAGCTCAGAGTGACACCAAAACTGTAGCTGGAAGTACCCCAAAAACACCTGCACAACAACAAGATTCTGGGGTTCCCGAATCATCAAATGATACAATGTTAAATCCTGAATACCATAGCTATATTGATGAAAATGGTTATAATTCACTCTTGGGTGCCTATGTCCTAGATAATAACAATGGGGGAAACAACTCTAATACTACTACCGAGTCGTCAGCAACAGGAAGTTCTGAATAAGCTTCTTATAACTTGTGACTCCTTTAAAAAAGTCAGAAGAATACCGAAAACGCCAATTATAGCTATTGGTATTTTTTTTTTACTATCAAATCTATTGGTAATATCGTATCACTTGAAAACCTCACCAAAATAGTCTATACTTTTGTTAGCTTATAAACTAACAAGGGGTGGCATATGGGATATTTTGACTATTCAAGAGAGCCAAGAAGCGATATCGCTTTTATCGATATGAAGTCTTTTTATGCTAGCGTCGAATGTGTTGAGAGAGGACTACATCCTCTAAAGACTTCTCTATGTGTTATGAGTAGAGCTGATAACTCTGCAGGTCTTATCCTAGCTTCTTCACCGATATTTAAGTCTGTGTTTGGGAAATCAAATGTTGGAAGAGCATATGACCTCCCTTTTGATGTTCAAACAAGAAAGTTCTCGTATTATAATGCCAAGAAACAAGGACTGAGAACAGATCCAGAATACGTGCGATTCATTGAAGACTGGGCAAAAGTGACTTTCATCGTTCCTCCCAGAATGGATGAGTATATCGCAGTTAATATGGAAATCCAAGGCATTTTTCAAAACTACGGTAGCCCTAACGATATTTACCCTTATTCTATAGACGAAGGTTTTATTGACCTATCTAGTTCTCTTAATTACTTCGTTCCAGATAAGCAGTTGTCACGAAAGCAAAAACTTGACCTTATTTCAGCAAGAATCCAAAGGGATATCTGGAGACAAACTGGCATCTATTCAACCGTTGGTATGTCCAATGCTAACCCTTTACTAGCTAAACTAGCCCTTGATAATGAAGCAAAGAAAACTTCAACCATGAGAGCTAACTGGTCCTATGAGGAGGTGGAGAATAAGGTATGGTCTATTCCTAAGATGACAGATTTCTGGGGTATTGGTAAGAGAATGGAGAAACGCTTCAACACGTTAGGTATACACTCAATCAAAGACTTGGCAAATGCCAACCCAGATATCTTGAAGAAAGAACTAGGAGTAGCTGGCCTTCGTTTATGGTTTCATGCTAATGGCATTGATGAAAGTAACGTTCATAAGCCCTATAAACCAAAATCAAAAGGTCTAGGTAACTCCCAGGTTCTCCCTAGAGACTATTTCAGACAACGAGATATTGAAATTGTCCTTAGAGAGATGGCCGAACAAGTTGCTATCCGATTGAGAAAGATAGGCAAGAAAGCGACTGTTGTTTCAATACACCTTGGCTACTCTAGGCAAGAGAACAAGCGTTCTATCAATACTCAAATGAAAATTGAACCAACGAATAGCACCGACATACTGACAAACTATGTGTTGAAGTTATTCCATAATAAATACACTTCAGGAGCAATCCGAAGTGTAGCGGTTAATTATTCTGGGTTTGTAGATGAATCTTTTGGTTTAATCTCACTGTTCGATGATGTCGAACAAATTGAAAAAGAAGAAAGGCTCCAGACAGCAATAGATTCTATCAGAGACCAATTTGGTTTTACCTCTCTGCTAAAAGCTAATGCACTTGATAGTGCATCGAGGAGTATTGCTAGAAGTAGTCTCATCGGAGGACATTCTGCTGGAGGTTTAGATGGTTTAAAATGATTGATCGTTCCTATTTACCATTTCAGGCAGCAAGAGAATACCAGGACCCCGGGATGCAGAAGTGGATGGGCTTCTTTCTGTCTGAGCATACCTCATCATTACATGCTGCTAAAAATCGTGTTGACTTCTCAACAGACTTAAGTAAGCCTCAGAAACTCTTATTACTTTCTCAACTCTATGCCAACCAACTTAAAGGGCAGTTCACTATCAAACATAGAGATAGAAAAGTTACTTTATTCGGCGAAGTGAGAGAACTGTCTCGTAAGGAAATATCAATAAAGACTAGTGAAGGATATAGATTGGTTCAACTCGACAATATCCTTCAAATTCAGCTTTTGGAAAATCACATATACTAAAAAAAGCAACAACCAAATAATACAGGTTGTTGCTTTTTAACCATGAACAATAATTTATTCATTTTTCTCCATTTCGGCTAATGCGGATAAGACACCATCCTCATAGCCTTCTTCACGACCTTCTTTAAAGCCTTCATCATGGCCTTTAATACATCCAGCATTATATCCTTCTTCGTAACCTTCTTCATAGCCTTGAGTATAGCCTTCTAAGTATCTGTTATTTTCTGGCATTGTTCTTTCTCCTTTGTTTTTGTATACAGAATTGTATTTTATCTGTACACTATTAGTTTATACCATTTGGCTCTCTAAAAAGGAGCATTATTACCTTGATATTGTTTCGTTTCTAATAGGTTGACTAAAATCAACCGTAATGATGTTATCATCTTTATCAATAATAACATCAGGATCTTTATCTGCTTCATTCAATAGGTTTTCAGCATATTCCTTTGCTTTAGTTTGCTTGGCAGCTTCAAATTCCTTATTACTTTTAAATTTATTCCATAAAACTTTAGCTAATGTTTTTGTAACATAGGCACCACTAAAAATGATTGCACACATTTTCATGGCATCTTTACGACCATCATCGTAACCATCCTCATAAATTTTCTCAATTAATTTTTCTGGACCACCATGAATACTTGCTATCTTAGCTAATGCTCCATAATCCCATTCCTCATCAATTTCTTTGAACTCTTTTTTAATTTCATTCATTGTTTATTTCTCCTTTATCTTTGTTAAGTATAGTATAAAGGAAATTATTTATGTTGTCGTTCACAGTTTGTGAACTTTTTTTACAGTTTCTAGGAAGTGTATAGCATATGGGTTATTAATCCTAGCCAAGTCATAAATTAATTTATAACCAATCAATTGATTAGTTGCAAAGTCCTCATCATTATCGACTAAGTCACAAATATACCTTAAAACAAAAAAGTAATCAGCAACCTTACTGTATTTTTGAGTTTCCTTTAGTAATTCAATATTAGGTAAAAAAAACTCATTAATTGCTTTCTTAGATAGAGGTGTTTTTATCTCATTATCATTGATGTTGGGTAAAACAACATCCGTAATCAGAGCTTTTATATCCTTTTTATTTTTATTTTTGTTCGATTTAAAATCTTTCATTTGGTTACTAAATTTATCACTAAAAGTAGTAGAATAACGAAGAAGCTTGAGGCTCAAGACATTTACTAGAATAACTAAAAATGTATCACTATTTTCTTTATATTCAGTTAATGCCTTACCGTAAGTATCTGCAATAAAATCAATATCAACTGTTTCTTTTTCTTCAAGAGAACCAAAAAGTAATTTTTCATGTTCCTTATAAGCTTTAAGATATTCTGGACAGTAGGTGTCATCTAATTCATATACAGGGAAAATTTTTATCATTTCCTGCAAAATTCTATCTGGATTGTTTATAAATGCAACTAAATCAAGAGAAGTATTAGAAAAATCTACTGACAATAAAGAATCTACTGTAACCCCATAGCGCTTAGCAATACTCTTGAGTATCTCATCATCATTTGGTTTTCGAGTACCACTCTCATACTGAGAAATTGTACTGTTTCCCACGTGTAATGCTTCTGCCAAACTTTCCTGTGTTTCTCCGAAAGACGATCTTAATAATTTTAAATTACTTGCAAAATAGTCCATAATCTAAATCTCCATTTTCTTCCTATTAGAATTGCTACAATATGATATGTACATTACAATATGCATCGTGTATAGCAATATTGAAGTGACAATCAATTACAAGTCACTTAGTGCTTCCTTAGTTGTCTCTGCAGCTACGTGTGCATATACCTCTACCATTGCAGTCCCCTTGTGTCCCAATTGTTGAGAGACCAGGAGGCTGTCTTTTGTTTGCTCATATAGACGTGTCGCAAGTGTGTGTCGCAATTTGTGAGGAGTAGTGGGTTTACCATAGGCGGTAGATAGCTTCTTCACCAAAAGCTCGACAGAACGTGTTCCAAGCCTTGCAGGCACTTTATTTTGAGTCGTTAAGAAGAATGCTTTATCTGAATCACTTGCTGAGTAACGTCCCTTCCTAATTTCTAAATAACGCTCGATATAAGGTACACCAAACGGAGCTATATTTACAACGTCCTTTTTCCCACCTTTTCGAATAACTGTAATCGTCCTTGTGGCTAGATTGACATCTTGCATATCTAGGTTGACTAATTCAGATAAACGGACTCCAGTAGATAGTAGAAGTGCTATGACAGCAAGATCCCTCTCTTTATTTTTAACAAACGATACCTGGGCACGTTTTGAGATTTTCTTTTCATGCTCATTGTCGATATAATCTAGGAAAGACTGTGTATCGTTTAGAAAGAGTTTTTCTTTCATGTTATCTGCACGACTAGCTAAGGTATCTTTAGGTTTCTTGATTTTCACCTTAACCATGACATTTCGGTAGAAATAAGGCTCACCCTCGTCGTCCTCAGTTTCTTGAGTAAGATACTTAAACAAACTAGAGAGGGCATCTTTAGTTCGAATAATGCTGACTTCAGATATTGAACGACGCTCAGTATTTTCACGAAGGTAAACAAAGTAGCCTTCGATAACAGACTTTGGTAAATGGGCCAGCTCATCAATATGAACATCAGCAATCGTATCATAGTCTGCATAACGTACAGTTTCACCCAATTTCTCATGATCGCTAATCAACCATTCAAAAAATCGTCTATATTCTTTTAAGTACTCATACAGTGTTTTGTAGCTATATGGAATAACGAGCTTTGCTTGATAATATTCCTTAACATACCAAGGCATAATCTCAAGCAACTCGTTTATATTTTTCATAAGTGTTTCTTGTTTCATATTAGCCTCAAATCTAACAATTTTCTTGTTAATAGTAGTTTATCATAACTAATATGTGTATTCAACAAATACTTATTTTCCGAACACACGAATGCGACAATATTTTCTAAACTAGCTATTCACAAAAATTTATTTGTTAAAAAGTAAAGACTTACCCCATCTAATAACTTACTGATATGATTATTTCTATCGTAAATCGCATTTTATCTAGCAATAGTTATTCAACACTATTCGTAAAGAATCCAATATAAAAATATTACTAAAAATTTCATCTAGGGATGTCAGTATAACAAATGCAGGATATATAAATAAAAAAGGATAAAAACTCAAAATAGTGTTTTTCAACAGCCAAAAAGACTCACCCCAGTGGGATGAGTCTTTTTCTGAAAACTCAGATGACTTAATAAATCACTTCAACAAGATTTTTAATTTATCTTAGTCTTCTTTTTTACGCTTACCTGCCAAAGTAAGTCCAAATGCTGCAAGAACTCCTCCTAGTACTACAGCTGCCGTTGATGCTTCTTCTCCTGTCGCTGGAAGGGTAGAAGTATCTTTTTGAGCTGCTGAAATAGTCGCTCTTGCTTTGAGATTCATGTGCTTATCTGATGAATCCACTGCCTGAACATCTACAACTGGTGATGGTTTCACAGTCGTTTGGGCAACATCAGAACCTTTACCATTATTAAAGGTATCTGTTGATCCACCCCTTGTTGCAAGCATTGGGGCGCTAGCATCTGAAACATTACCTGCTGGGTCTGTCGCTTTCGCTGTCACATTACCTTCTGGAATATCAACTGTTGGCATGATAGTAGCTTTACCAGTGTTATCAGCTGTGGCTTCACCAATCTTGTTGCCATCTTTATCGTAGAGGGCAACTGTTGATCCTGGTTCCGCAATAACATCGATTGGTGTACGAGTACCTGCCTTACCTGTAAGGTCTGTGTTAACAACCGGTGCTGACGGAGCAGTCGTATCAGTTCCCTTACCTACAGTCACTGATGTTGGGTCAGAAGTGTTGCCTGCTTTATCTGTCGCAGTGACAGAAACTGTGTCACCTTCGTTCAAGCCACTTACTGGAACGCTGAAGTTACCATCTTGGTCTGCTGTTGCTGATACCTTAGAGCCATCTGGAAGAGTGACTTCTACGGTTGAGCCTGCTTCAGCTGTACCTGTTACTGCAGTATCACCTGCTTTAACGGTGTTCACAACTGGTGCTAGTGGAGCTGTCTTATCATCTGCTTTCGCTACAGTTGCAGTTGTCGCATCTGACTTATTACCAGCTTCGTCTGTCGCAGTGACAGAAACTGTGTCACCTTCGTTCAAGCCACTTACCGGAACACTGTAGTTTCCATCTTGATCAGCTGTTGCTGATACTTTAGAGCCATCTGGAAGAGTAACTTCTACGGTTGAGCCTGCTTCGGCTGTACCAGTTACTGCAGTATCACCTGCTTTAACAGTATTCACAACTGGCGCTGCTGGAGCTGTTGTGTCAGTTGCCTTAGCTGGGTCACTTGCATCTGAAGTGTTACCTGCCGCATCTGTAGCTTTCGCTGTCACATTACCTGCTGGAAGGTCAACAGTTGGCGTGATTGTAGCTTTACCATTGGTATCTGCTGTACCTTCACCAATCTTGTTGCCGTCTTTATCGAACAACGCAACGGTTGATCCTGGTTCTGCACTTACTTCAACTGGTGTCTTAGTGCCGGCTTTACCTGTAAGGTCTGTATCGACAACTGGTTTCGCTGGAGATGTTGTGTCTTTAGTTACAAATTCTGATAATGGTTTCTTATCTGTAGAACCATCTGTATATGTTACTACAAGATTTCCATCCGCATCTTTTGTAACTGATTGAATCTTATTAGTTTTATCAGCTACAGTTGTACCTTTTTTGTCTGCCAAATTAGCATCATCATTGGTTTGGGAGTACTCAAGTTGGAGCTTTTCTTTGATTTTATTTAACTCATCATTTGTTACGTTATCTGGATTTGCCACCTCAACTTTTTCGGTTGGAGTTGCAACATCATATTTTTGGTTTTGTGGCTTAAGTACAACACGGAATGCACCTGGGTCAGTTGCAGTTGAGCTACCTACGGCTTTATTCTCAACAAGTGCACCATCAGTATCAGTTGCAGTTGCATAACGCCATCCTAGAGGCAAACCGGCTGGATTCTCTCCTTTAGTTGCTGCAGTTAGTCTGTCTTGTGTCAAACCATCTGTCGCTGCTGGTGTACCTCTATAAGTAATGACTGCTGGTGCTGGTGTTTCAGTAGTGATAACATTTGCTTTAAATCCATATTGAGTATTGATGGTATCTGCTTCACCAGTAACAGGATCAAACTCCCTGTTACCCCCTTGTTTTACAGTAGCACTTGCAATTTTTCCGCTATCATCTTTGAATTTGATATCGAATGAGTTTTCTTCTCCAGCATATACATAAACTTCTTTATCAGCTTTATTTGAGTACGGAATCTCTACTGTAGGAGCCTCGTTTTGACGTGCAGGATTTACAACTACAGTAACTTCAATCTCACCTGACTCTTTACCTTGGCTATCAACAGCTTTATACTTAACTGTATAAGTGCCTTGGGTGTTTGTATCAACTGTCTTGGTTGCTGTGTTTCCATTTACTGAAACGACTTCAGCATGTACTTTATCACCTAGTGTTGCTTGAGCATCATCTTCTTTATCTGCCACTGTCACAAGAGAAGTAAGGTCCAGTTGAGCACCTTGTTCGACAGTTTTTCTGTTTCCTTCAACAGCTGAAGCAATAGTTGGTGCCTGGTTTTCTACTGAGCGCGATTGCCATCCAGCCACACTTGAGAAACCACCTTCCACCACATTTGAGATAGATGATACTTCTGTACCTGCAATCTTATCAGCCATTGTGAGGACAATCGTATCTTGGAACTTACCGTTCTCAACTGATTTGACAGTTGCCTTATCTGACTTTTGTGACACCCATGCAGCTGATAAACTGTCACGTTTGACTGGAACTTCAACTGTTTGACCTGCAGTATCTGTATAGCGCAAGTAAGCAATACCTGCATCATGAGGAACCTTAAGAGTAACCTCTTTTTGTCCTGCTACAACTGCATCCTGGTTAGTAGTCAAGCTTGAAGGTTCAACCGTTGTCTCACCGATTGATACTGGAACTGTGCGACGACTACTTTCTGTTCCGTCAACCGTTTGAGTCACCTGAACAGTTTGACGTGGTTTGATAGTCGTACCCTCACCCTGATTGTTGTTCAAGGCTGTTGGAAGCTCACCTGTAGTCCAGTTACCACTACTGTCAACAGTGACGTTACCGATGTTTTGCTCCTGACCATCGATATAAAGTTTGATAGTTGCCCCTGGAACCCCTGTCCCTGAAAGAGTGCTTGAAGTCGACGCCACTGTCTGAACAGGAACATTGATAGAAGTGTTCGTCAAGTTTGGAGTCACACTTGGTGCACCAACCTGACTAACCAAGTTCTTGTCGTACTTACCTGAGATAGCATACCAGTTATTCCTTGGTAGCCCTGTCTTAGATTCAACTCCGGCAATATAAGAAATGACTTGTGATGAGTCTTCAACTATTGTACGGTACTTAATAGTAAACTTGCGAGCGCTAGAACTATTAGATAATTGGAGAACATATACCTTTTTTGTATCCCCCATAACACCGCTAAGACCATCTACTCTATTGTAATCATTTCCGACAGTATTTTTGACACGCCATTCAAGTCTATTACCTGCGTCAACATACTGAACACCTTCTTTACTTGCTGAACCAGCACCTGATTCTTTATTTGCATCCTTCCAGCCATCGCGATCTACGTAAGCACCATCATAATCTGTCACAACATTATAAGGGTCAGATACATTCTTTGGAATTGTGAAATAGTAGTATCCTGCCATCTTATCGTACTGAGCCTCGTTAAAGGTTACAGTCCACTCTAATACTGGGCGACCTTGACCAGATGGATCAGTTGCGACTGTCTTCCCATTGACTACCTCATAGTCGTCCAACTGTCTGTATTCAATCTTAGCACGTTGAGTTGGATTCCCACTGTTTACTTGAGCAGTTCGATTTTGGTAAACATATTTAATATCTCTTCCTTCCATCGAACGTTCTTGCCCTACTGCACGACGACTACGTACACGAGGCACATTTGCCGTTTCTGACACAGTAACATTATTTGCACTAGCGCTCACTGAGCTTGCTGTAGTCGACGATGTTGTAGAAGCTGTGACTGAACGAGATGCCTCTGAAGCAGTTGCTGGTTTTGCAGTTGATAAATTTGTTGAACTAGTAACTTCTGAAGCAACTACTGGACTTGTTGAGGTTGATGCTGATGAAGCCGGCGCTGAACTTGTAGCACTTGTTGAAGCTGGTGCTTCCGAACTTACTGCTACACTTGATGCAACTGAGCTTGTAGGTGCAACCGACGTCGCTGTAACTGTTTCAGTAGCTGCTGGTGCTACCGTAGCAGTTGCTGCACTTTCTGGTGCTGTGCTTGGCGAAGTGGTGGTCGAGACTCCTTCACCTTGACTTGCACTTACAGCTGTAGCTGCAACTGTTGCTCCATCAGATGTCGTTTCATCCGCTTGAGCTGTGTGACCAATCATGATCAAAGTACCAAGCAAGACCGAGCAGACTCCGATATTCAATTTACGAATCGAGAAACGACTCTTCTTACTAAAGATATCTTTACCCATATTTCCTCCTAGACAAGAAATCATTAGATTTTGATTGCTCTTGTCTCTTCTAAAAAATAATATAAATTGAATTTCCCTAATGCCAAATATATCATATAATTAGAATTGAATAAACATTTTATTGTCATAAAATTAGTTTTTTATATATTTTTTAAAAACTAACTTAAGCAAATATCTTCTATAATAGCATCATCTTACACATTATCTTTATACAGATTTTTGAAATCTTACAAATGCAAACTAATAAGCAAAAACAAACTGTCTAAAAAGGACTTAAAAACCTTACAAATCTTTTATATCCTCTTATTAATAGCTTTACAATTTTCGAAAAACAGAATAATTCTTACGTTTTAAACTTTCAATCTATATAGGATAATTCACAATAAAACTAATATTTAGAACAATAAATATACACATTTTTAGATTTATTAATGATTTTACATTAGAAAGAAATCAGTTATTTTAATCATATTGGAGCTTATATTGTTTTTTATATTTTACAGAAATATTAAATCCCTTTGGCATTTACCAAAAGGGATTCTTTCATCTATTATTTGAAAATAGAACTTGTGAAACTATCTGTCTCTTGAAGAAGTTTCTTATAGACAGCTTCTTTGAGTTTTGTCGTATGGCTTGTAGATACAGATTTATTGCCATTATTATCTGTTTTAAGACTTGCAGCGTCTTTGGCGACTGCCGCTTTAAACAAGGCTAACAAATCATCGTAAGAGCTTACTGATGCGCCATCAATCGTAACGGTCGTCAAACCATGTGACGCTTTTTCTTTGACTTCTTTGAAGTAAGCTTTCTTGAAGTCTTCTAGAGAGTTGAACTGACCATCAGAAATCTTGTTAATGATAAAGTCATCACCAAGAGTGTTCTTACCAGCCGCTTTTGCTTCTTGTTTATACTTGTTGGTCGCATAACCTAGGAAGCCTTTTTCATAGCCGTAGTAACCCCAGAGTCTGAAGGTATTGTGCTTGAAGGACATGGCACCTGGAGAACCCTCACTGGTATTACCACCATAAATGGCAGACATCATTGGCACATTGACATAGGCAGAAGAGAAATCTTCAGGTTTATAAACACCATTGCCAGGTCCACGATTGGTCATGAAGTTATTATCCACAAGGTCATCAATAGAGGTTAAGTTAATAGCCTTTTCACTATCACTTAGAGCACGCACCTTGTCGTATTGGTTTTTGCTATTGCCTCGTAGCTGTTTATCGACCTTCTTGAACCATGCGTTATTGAGCTCTTGCTTACCTTGACTGAGGACTGCTTCCCCTTCCAGTGAATCAAGAAGCATAAGGGTATCGTTGTAGCCCTTCATGTAACGGTCAATGGCTTCACGAGAGTTCAACTTGTTTGGATTGGTGTTGTACCACTGATTACCATCGTTTTCTCTTTCAAAGGCCATGTTAAGTCCCAAGGCACCGTATTCACCTTGGTGACCCTGAGTCGCTGGTGATTGCAACATTCCTTGGGCATAGGCTTCAACATTTGTTCCTTCACGAC
>ENA-OPTB01000284-OPTB01000284.1-human-gut-metagenome-genome-assembly--contig:-NODE-284-length-52486-cov-5.462513_pt1 | contig 52486 bp, 96 predicted proteins | sample MGYA00241810_ERZ501911 | MGnify/ENA primary metagenome ERZ501911 (study PRJEB25962, sample SAMEA2042304) | human gut metagenome | biome: human gut; feature: human-associated habitat; material: faeces... | reverse complement strand
GTCTGAACTATCTTGTCTCCCTCTTTCCATCCAGATTCGTAGTGCTGTCCGCTTGGTGCATCTGTCGGCATATCTGTGTACACCACCTGTTTATATCCTAACTGTTCCAGTTCGCTGTCGTATGGATTATTGATTGTGCGACCGTTTAACACTATGGTTTTTGGCGCACTTCTAAGATATCCGTTTTCTAATTTTGCGTACATTTGTTATCACTCCTTTCTAACTTTTATCCAATCTCCATCAAAGCATGGTGCGTTGATTTCTCCGTGTTTTATGTTACTATTACTTCCAACCCCGACATACAATGTTCCATCGGCAGGAATAGTTATTTCTAAGCTTCCTGTTGCTACTGGTAATTCTGTATTTCCTGTTTTAGTTCCGTATAACATATACGAGCCGCCACATTTACGCATATCGTAGAAATATTTGCTTATCGTCCTAACATTGCTCCATTCGATATAATACTGTTCTCCTCGTTTTACACTGAATACAATAGCTGGACACCGCTTGCCGTACCATTCTCCAGTATCGGTTAGGTAAGCTTCATAGAGCCATTCGCTTGTTTCTTCTTCCTTACTTCCTAATGTTCTCCGTCTTAACATATCAGCTCACACTCCAATTCTGTGATGTAAGTAATCCCTCTAAGATTGATACCTCATAGATCTTATTCGCTTCGACCGTAAAGCTACCGATATTGACATTGCTAGGGTGCACTACCCTTGTAGCTGTCGCACCGCTTTTAAAAATAAAATGCACCTCTCCTGTGCCCTCGCCGATGGTGTAGGTAAGCGACTCCATTTCTGGGAAGATGTAGAGTTTGTTAGGTTCTAGCGTAACCGTTGTATCTGTAGCAAGTTTTTCTATTCTTTCGATACCGCCTGTCTCAATTGTGATTGCAATGGCTTCTGAACCATCGTAGGTGTACTCTTTACCGCCATATGTGATTGTTAAGGATTGTGGATTTGGAAGTTTTGTTGGCACTGTGGGGATTGTTGGAATTGTTGGTTTTCCTTGTAAGTCTTCATAATTGCCGGAAAAATCGCTCTTGTTATTCCACGACTGTTTCTCTGTGTCTGTAACAGTTCTGTGTTCCGCATCTTCTTTTAAATCAGATAGGTTTTTTGGTACATTAATTGGATTCTCTGCTAGATACTCTTTTAATGCTTCTGCTATCTGTTCTTGTGTTACAGTACCACCAAGGTTTGCAAGTATATATTCAATAACTTCTGGATTTTCTTTTTCTACTTCATATTTTGTTTCTAATCCTTCTAAGGATTCACATTCACTGTTTAGCTTTGTGTTCCATTCATTTATAACACTGCCATCTGTTTTTGTTTTTATAGCACACACAACAAACTGTATTTTACCCTTTTGTTTTGTTACATTATCATATAATTCCCACGAAAATATAACACTGTCTTTTTTCTTCTTTCTTGTCTGTTACTACATATACATCTCCATCTCCTGCGGCATTTCTGTAATTAATCCGTATATTTAATTCCATAAGATTAAGACCATTATTGCCTACTAATTTTGGAAACTTGAACCATATACGCTTTGCTCTTTTATCAGATTCAACACCTAACATCTTGTATAATTCTGGAACTGTAACCACTCTTGTATTATCGTCAACTGTGCAATATTCTTTTTCTTCAATTTGTTGTTCTGCCAATGTTAGTAATTCATCTACAGACTGCAAATTTATCACCTCATTCCTGTTCTACATACTCCCTGTTCGTCTTAATTTTTTCTTCTCCTTCTTTTCCATATATCTGAAAACTAAACATACTACCCTTTGTTATTTTTTCCTGTAACACTATTTTACTTTGGAGTACGACATTTACTTCTTCACCATCAGCATTCCTAAGGCTAATAACCTTTGCTTTATTCTTCCATTGTTCATCCCACTCAAACACAAGTCTTATATAATTGTTCGAACCTTTTATAATGTGAGAAAAATCACATCCACTATCACGTATTATGTTTTGTCCTTGTACTTTATATTTTAACGTCCTCATTTTGCAACCTCGCCATTTCTAATAACTCTTGTTCCGCTTGCTACTGTTCTTCCTGTTTGTTCTTGTTTTTCTATTACTTCTGGTTCTTTTACACATGATTTAAAATCTGGTTCTCTTTCTTCCATTGCCGCCAAACAGATTTCTATTCCATTATGTAATCCACATGTATAATCATCTACTATGTTCTGTTCCTGCATTTCTTTAAGCATCCGAATCGTGTTATATGCTGTTTTATATTTCTTCCAATATCCAAACATTTCTATCATACCTCTCTAAGCTAATATTTGCCGTTTTAAGCGGCTTTTGAATTTGTCTTGATATCTTTTATATCTGCTACTGTATATTTGTCTAATGCATACCACAGCGCGCTAAATGTATGTGGGTCAATGTTAAATTCATCCCATATCGGATTTCCCTTGCTATCTTTTGCATACGTTAAGTCTTTTAATTCTCGTATTGTGTTTTTACATTTAGGCGAACACACAATCTTTTTGAATCTCTTTAGCTTCTTAGTGTTTGCTAATCTACTACCTGCAAACTTCTTACATTTGTACATATCAAAACCACACTGCCTGTAATACTTAATAGCTTTAGGTTCTGCACCGTCCGCATATATCATCTTATTACAATTACTTGCTCTTTCTTTTACTCTTTGTACATGTGGTAACTGTGCGAATATATCATCTGTTAAGTTATTCCTATACACTTCATCATAGATATACAGTATCTTGTTTTTATCGTCTACACAACAACTAATAAGTGCATTGTAACTTTCCTCAAATCCAAAATCCAAACCGAAGAAATGGTACTTTGATGATATGCTGTTTACCGTGTTTACAAATTGCTTTGCATTCTTTGCTACTGTGAATTGTGGTAATACACGTTTTCCACTTGCTCCAAACCTTCCCCATCTTGCTACTGTGTATAGATATGGGTCATATGTTTTAAGTTCTTCCAGAGTTGTTATATAAGATACTGGTAAGAATGGGTTATCATCCGGCAAACTGTGATGATAATAAACACCATTTACAACCATCGTCTTTTTCTTATAGAATCTTTCCTCATTGCATATTGTATGTTCTTTTCCTTTTTCATCTATATGAACGAAAAATCTATCATACACCCAGTTTTCTTTTCCTACAGGGTTACATGATAGAATAAAATGTAATGTTACGTTAGGCTGTCTTACACGTCCTAACAACTCTTTGTATGCTTCATATTTCAACTCAGAACATTCTTCCATCCATACAATAGAAACACCATGAATTGATTTAATCTTCTCTGTATTGTCCATCCCTCTGAATATAATACGTGAACCATTCGGAAAACGTATTTCCATTGGACTTTGTACTGCTATTATCTTTCCATCTTTGTTCTTGTTTCTGTTGTCTGTTGTTGCTGAAAGCATATCCATCTTTGTTAATATCTCTTTGAACAAACTAAAACAACTCTCTTTAATTGTTGCCATTACATTACGGACAACAAGTGCTGTTCTTTTCTCCTGCATTAATTTTAATATTATCTTTAATGCTATGTTGTAACTCTTTCCACTTCCATACCCACCAATGAGTAGGTACTGTTTGTAATCCCAATCTGTTAGAAACGAAGCAAATCTTTCAGAGACATCTATATTCATCTCCATATGATTTTCTCCTTTCTATTATATTGTACCATTGTATTATTTGTTTGTCAATGTTTTATTTTATTTATTTTAATGGAGAAGGTGGGACTTGAACCCACGGCTTTCCGCTTATGAGGCGAACTTTCTAACCAACTGAAATACTTCTCCTTGTGATGGTTTTCACACCGGCAAATGCTACTAGCCATCATAAATGAATGCGATTTACACAATATAAGGGTGAAACATTATTCACTCAATAATCAATATATTGTGAACTGCCCTAACTGGATTCGAACCAGTGTTACAAGAGTCAAATTCTTGTGTGCTACCATTACACTATAGAGCATTATTGCGAACAATGTTTCTTTCGCTAGGTGGTTCGCATGTGACATTGTTCGACTTATCACACCTTGTATGATTTTCATTTCGATACTCACATTTCAATTGACTGCATACCCAGTTGTGAGATAGCACTGTGTTTTAACGACTTTAACACCTGTCAAATGTTTACCATAATCTGCTTTTCAAACACTCAATAATATATGCTCCTAAGTTTCCTTTATGTTCTTTCTGCTTTTCTTCATTTACAGAACTACCAACATAATACTTATCTGGATTATATACATTTACAATGTTTATCTTTACATCTTTATGTCTTCTGTCATAATTAAATCTTACTTCAATGTCGTTATGTTCTTTTAAAAACTCAATTAATTCTTCCATATTGTTCCTTTCGTGTTTATATATTAACATAAATTCATTTGTTTGTCAATAGATTTTTATTACAAATATCATTTCACCTGTTACTTTGTCTTTGATTGACTTTAACAGCTCTGCATTTAATATGTCTTCTGGTAATTGTTCTACTGTATCATAATCCAATACTCAACCATCACACTCAATGTAAAATGGTTTATTTGGTTTCATTGTTTTTAAGAACTGTTTTAACTTCATTGTTCCACCTCCAATTAGAATAAAAACTGCATGTCTGAATCTGGACAACCATAAGCCATGTATTCTACAATCTGTTCTTCTGTTGCTTCGACTTCATGGTACTCACCCATTGCTATTGCTTCTTCCTGTGTTCCCTCAAATCCTTCATTGATTTCATATAATTTCATATCTATTGTTCTCCTTCTCTGCTGTGTTTGTTTCCTTTGTTTCTTTCTGATTATATATTAACATAAGTTCTCATAAATGTCAATATGTTTTTGTAAATTTCTTTTTAATTCTTCATGTTCATATTGTTCTGCAATTTCCTTTGATACTTTACAACCGCTATGTTTATAGCATTTGTCTATATCGTCATAGTATGTTCTACCTTTACACCATCTTGTGTATGTGTATTCTGACATAAATAATATTATATCTCCATTTGAATCCATTGCTTGCTTTATAATTCCAGTGTATATTATATGCGCTCTATTTACAGTTACATACTCAATATAATCTTGTTTTGCAAGATAATACGTGCTTGATACTCTAACTCTAATCATATTCTTCCACTACCTCCAACTTCTTCAAGTCCTCGATAAGCCAAGGTTCTTTGTCTGACCATTTTACCATCGGTAAATTCAACTTAAAAAATTCTAAGCTTTTGTTTGATTCAATCCCTCCGCTTTCCCAACAGTCAATAAGTTTATGTGGTTTAATGCAATAAATGAACAAAAAGCCATCCATATCCCTAGCTATATATTTTATTCCTTCACCAATACACTCCAAAAATGTTTTATCTTTCTTGCTTATCACTGGCTTTTCAATGCACTCTGATTCTGTCCACTCTCTTACTTTTTCTTTGCAATTATCACCACAGAATAAACATTCAACACAAAAAGTGTCACAACACGATGCTATACTTCCACCTTCCTTGGTTACTGCAATACTATTTCCACTACAAGCAATCTCCATAATTTCTTTTGCATATCTTTCTTTGTTTTTCATCTCTTATCTCTCCTTTTGTTTTTGTCAATACTTTTATTTATAATTCTTACCATAGTTGTAAACTAAACCATGGTCTTTTCTTTCATCATAGGATGCAACAATCTTTCCAGAAATATTATCATATAATTTGTATCTGCATCCTGCACACTTTACTGTTACATCAAAAATGTACATGCTTCTTAATTTGTAACAAAAGTCATTATAACTATTTGCCTTTACTTTAATAATTGTTCTCTTCATGTTTTATCTCTCCTTCACTTATTGTTTACTTCTTTAACTGTCTTTATTATAACATATATCTTTGTTTTATCAATAATTATTTTAAGCTATTTTGTTTATTTCTTACACTTTACAACCTTTGCTTTTATATTTGGTGTCAAAAATTTTTTAAAATCCTCAATCCACTCACATGCATCTTTCTTGTTCTTAAATTTTACAGTTTCAACATTTGCTTTTACTTTCCCATTATTTAATTCTATTGTATACATATTATTCTCCTTCACATTTGTTTTGTTTGTTCTCTCTTAACTTGTCTTTATTATACTATACTTTTATAAGTATGTCAAGACTTATTTTAAATTTCATCTCTGATATTATATAAGTCCTCATTTGTTCCATCATATTCATTTCTATACACTGTTACAAAGCTGTCTGTGTTAATTCCTTTTTCCTTTAATGCTTTGTAAGCTTTATTACATGCACTAAGACTTGTTAAATTACTTATGATTACAACATCTGTTTCCTTCCTGTTGTAGTTCTTAATGATTGAATAATAATGTTTGTTTCTGTATGATTTCATATCCTTCATTTTTGTTTTCTCCTTCCTTAACTGTGTTCCCTTGTTCTTTATGTTTATATTATAACATATGTTCTTTTATAATGCAAGTATTTATTTATAATTTATTATATAAAAATAAGCACGTATATTTCAACGTGCTATTGTTTCCTTTATTCTTTTTACAGACGCTTTATAGTATTCTTCTATGAGTTCTATTGCATAACATTTTCTGTTATGTTCGATACAAGACACTACTGTTGTACACATACCTGCAAATGGGTCTAACACTGTTTGTCCTTGTAGCGTAAAGTTTTCTACGAACCAATCACACACTTCTTTTTTCATCACTGCACTATGTCCTTTGAACTTCTTTGTGTTGATGTTTGTTGTTATACTATTCTTAATATAACCGCCATTTGTTTTTACTGGATTGTCTGAAATCACAATAAACAATTCATATGCATTTGTTATGCTATTTCCACTGGCAGGTGTTGGATTGTTTTTGTTCCAAACAATCACTTGTTGTATTTTGTCACAATAATGTCCTATGTATTTGTATACATCTTTCTTACAATAATAGTTTGGTTGTAAGTTTAGTATCACATATCCTTTTGTTACTCTTATAAGTTCCTCTGTCACACTTACTAACATTTCATAATACTGTTCCAATGTATCATCATAATACTTGTATGTATCATTTCTTTTCCTGTTATAAGGTGGACTGGTAAATGTTATGTCCATGCAACTATCTGGCATCCTTTTAAGCACATCAAAACAATTAGCATTTATTACTTTGCACTTTCCTTTTACATGAAACATTTAGTTCCGTTCCTTTGTTTCTACTACTGCATTTGTGTATTTATCTTTTAATGTTTTGAATGCTCTGTTCATGTCCTGTGTATTCTTAAAATGTAGCACAACATCATGTTTTTCTTTCGTTTTAAACTTTACCTCTTTTTCTTTTGGTTCTTCAAACAAGTTATCCATATTGAAATCAAACAATGTCATATCTACTTCGCCTGCATCCCATAACTCACTTAATTCTGTATTAAGTAAATCATTATCCCATTCGCTTTCATTCAGTTTGTTATCTACTAACCTATATGCTTTTATTTGTTCTTCTGTGAGTTCTTCTAAACATACTGTAGGTACTTGTTTTAATCCTGCTTTCTTTGCTCCTAGTATTCTTCCATGTCCTGCTACTACTTCATTGTTTTTATCTATTATTACTGGCTGTGTAAAACCAAACTCTTTAATACTATTTGCTATCTGTTCTACTTGTTCTTTGTTATGTTTCTTTGCATTCTTTTTATAAGGTTTTAAATCCCTTATGTTCATATATTTTATATTTAATTCCTGCATTGTTTTGTTATTGTTTCTCCTTTCTTTGTTTTGTTCTTTATGTACTATGTTATTTATGCTACTTTTTAGATACTTTTTATAATGCACCTATAATGTGTAACAATGAAAATGTAAGTCCTGCTGTTGATGTTAACCATGCATATAACATTGCGTCATCTGGTTCATTTATAATCTTTGCAATAAAACATCCTAACAATATTGACGCAACAGCTACACATACATATATTCCCATACATAAGAATGCATATTGTATTGGTTCTTTCATTATTATTTATTCTCCATTCTTTTTTTTGTCCTTGTTACCTTTACACTTTTAATTCCTTCCAATTCCATATCTGAAATACTTAGTAACTTCTTTACTTGCATTAAACATATTTCTACGTCCGCTATCTCTTCTGTTACCATATTTCTTGCTTTTAATTCATCCACAGAACATGTTTTGTCTTTTTGTACTACTGTTCTTCTGTACTTACTTAATGCCTGTATAAGTTCTGCACATTCTTCCTGTGTTTGGTTTATTCTGTTTTCAATCCCAAACTTCTTTGCCTGCTTTATGATATCTCTTTTATACATATCCATTGTTTGTTCTCCTTACCACAAAACTTTCTTTTTGTTCTGTCTTTTCTTTGCTCCCTTTATGTATTTGTTGCATTCCGATACTTTGCACCTTCTTAGTTCACCTGTTATAAGAAAATAGTTACATTTGTTCTTTAACTCATTTCCTTTTACTGGTGCTCTGTAACAGCATGTTTTACATAAATGTCTGTCTGCATTAAATTCTTTTTCTATATTTCCTTTGTTTTCCATCTGTACTCCTGTTTTATATAATATATTATAATACTTTACATTATGTTTGTCAAGCTTTTTATGAAAATATTTTTTGTTTTTCCAATGTTTCTTTTAACCATTCATCCGCTGACATACTCCTGTAAGGCTTTATATTGCGATTTAAGCCATTTTCCTTATTATCCCCTAAATTCCCTAATGCGTGTTCCTTATAGGCTTCTATTGTGCTCTTAAATGCTTCATGGGTTATATACATCATCTTCGCCCCAATCATCTAATTCATCTTGTTCTTCCCACACTTCATCATCTTCATTCCAGATATCTTGTTCTTCTGTTTCAATGTTTGGTTCGATATGTGTTTTCCCTTGTGGAACAAGATTAATAGTAATGTTCTGCCCTGCAATTTCTTTTCCGCTTTCTACCGCATCAAGTTTGTCCTGCATGTCTACAACTTCCCTAATTGCATTTACATCCCCAGTAAGTCCTTTTTTAAACAATGCAACCATAAGAGCCATTTCATTTGTTAATTCCCCTGTGAATCCTAATTCTTCTAACAATGCTTTTATTTTCCTGTTAGATACACGCATACTTAATAATTCTCGCATTGTTTTTTGTGCCTGCATTTGTTCACGCTTTTTGTTCTTCCTTGCTTCTACACCCATCTGCGATATACGTTTTCTTTCTTCTTCCGAACGTTCATTTAGTGGTATAAGATTCTTTTTTTGTTTTTCTGTAACGTTTCTTTTTGCCATCTATGTTTATTTGCTCCTTTCATTTTCTGTATAATATTAAAATGGGGCAGGATGTTTTATTCACCCTACCCATATATAAACAATGTTGATAATTACTACAAAGGTTTTTAGATTGAAAATAAATCAGTGTGTTACTCTCTTTCTTTTACCTCCTTTGTTTTTATTGGTATTTGAGGGGAAACGGAATATCAACATTGTTTACTTCATATTACGGGCAGACATTTTAATAGGCTGTCACTTTCGTATACCCAATCCGAGGTATTCTCCCTTTCTGTAATCTATATTATCACATTTTATATGTGTTGTCAATACTTATTTGCTCTAAATTTCAAACTTTGGTCAACTACTGCTTTCTTACGTTCTTCATTTTCACATTTGCACACTGCTTTAAACTCTGAATATTTTTTACATTCAGAATGACACTTTATTGTTCTTTCCTTGCAATACATACAAGGTGATTTATTCGGCATATTTTACCAGTCCTTTTAGATATAGATAATCTTCTAATTCATTTGTATAAATTAATAGTTCCGCTAGGTCTGAATCGTCTTTTAGCATTACCATTCCATCTTCCATTTTTGTAAACCTTTTTATTGGTACTGGTATACCTCTTGTACTTACGCTGTTTAATAGTCTGTGTACTTCTTTTAGATAATGTATCAGAAATACAAAAATGATACAAAGTATAATGTCTACTTTAATCCCCATATTCGCCCATATAAGCAATAATGGAAAGATAAGTTCCAATAATATAGCTATAGCATTTAAGTTCCTTTTAACACCATTACAGAACGTTCTAGCCATATTCAGTGGAGTTGTTGCTAACACCTTTAACACCTGCATTATAATACACTTCCTTTCAGTCCTTCTTTTAATGCTTTTAGTTTTGTTTTAATGCGCTCCCTGTATGGTTGCATCTTACAAGTTTCACACATGTATTTATTCTGTGCCATAAAAAATGCTCCTGTTACTTCTTTGCATATATCACAATGTTTTGTTTTTATCTCTTCTTCATCGGTATATACATACATTATGAGTTTTACTTTTTTTGTTCCGATTCCTGTTTTATCAAGCTTTTCAAATCTATATGTAATATTTTTGCTGTTATTTATTGCTATTACGTTTGTGCTTAACCATTTACAGGCATTAAGATAAGCTTCTTTTGTTGTACCACCGATGAACTCTTTTTCTTTTATTTTCTCACATATAATCATAATATTTACTCCATATAGCTCTGTTTTGCTTCTACTGCTTTTGTATCTGCTAATTCGTTCAATGGGTCATCCTTATGCCCTGCAACCTTTACCATAGTAACAGCCATTCCTTTTGTATATAAGAGTTTTATCATCTTTTCCCATATGTGTTTGTATTTTACTGGCTTTCCTTCATTTGTCATCCATCCATTAACATTCCAACGTGCAAGCCATCCCTTTGTTATAGCGTTCACCACATACGCACTGTCACTGTATATAGTCACCTTTTTCGCTCCACTCTTTAAGGCTTTTACTAACGCTTTATATACCGCTGTTAACTCCATTTCGTTGTTTGTTGTTTCTTTCTTACCACCTGTAGCAATATCTGTCACATATCCTCTGTCGCAAGCTTTTAAATCTACATAACACCAACCACCTGCACCCGGGTTTCCACTACACGCACCATCTGTATAGAATATCTTACTTTTATCCATTTTCTTTTTCTCCTTTTTTAATGTCTGCATATATAGCAATGATCAACTTTGCAACCATTTCCCATAATGTTTTACCATATATGTTACATACCCATTCACAATTTTCTAATTTTCCATCTCTGTATGCTTTATGTGTTAATGTTGCATCATACATTGCAAACTTACCATTTTCATAATATGGGTGTATTCCTGTTAATCCATTAAAACCATAATTATATTTACAACAGATTCCATGTAACACTTGCTCTAACAATTCAATCGGTGCTGTTTCTGTTCTTGTATAATTGTTTTTATCTAACAACTTTGCACATGGTTTTACTTTCCATAAGAACTTATTTAATAACTTTTTGTTTTCTTCTTTTCTACAATCAATGTTTAATAATTCGCTTGTCTTCATTCTCTGTTCCCCAAAATAAAAAAGGCAAGAAATAGAAAATACTTCCTACCTCCTGCCTTTTACATTCGCTCTATATTCTATTTATATCTGCTTCAACGATTCTTAGATTTCCCACTCGTCATCGTCATCTTCGTCTTCATCATCGGCGGCTTCTGCTTCGTCTGCTTTCTTCAACAGTTTTACATAGACATCTGCTTTCTGTTTTGGCTTTGCCTTAATGCCACGCTCTTTACACATGTCGAACAACTCTCTTGCGTTCTTACCTGCATATGGGTCTGAATCCTCTTCCTCTTCATCTCCCCAATCATCTTCTGCTTCTTCTACAGGTTCGGCTTTCTTCGGTTTTGCCTTTGTTGATTTCTTAGGCTCTGCCTTTGCTCCTTTTTTCTTTGCTGATGCAGGTTCAATCTCACCGTTGTCTAGCTTTGTTAACAGGTCAATCAGATAATCTTTTGAACGTGACTTGCACAGTGAAGAAATTCCTCTTTCACAGCACAGTGCATAGAGTTCTTTTCCTGTCATGCCGTCATACTCTGATTCTGTTTCATCCTCTTCTTCCCAGTCATCTTCCTGTACTGGCTGGTTTGACTTTGGTGTTACCTTTTTAGGTGCTTTCTTTGGTGCTTCTGCTTCTTCCATCTGTTCATCTGCATCTGATTCCATTTCTTTAAGACCTGTCTCTACAACTCTTGCTGTTACTTTCGGAAGTGCTTTCAGAATATCCAACAGATAATCATTATTTGCACATGCAACTGTTCTTGTAAACAGTGGGTATCTGCTACCAATCTCTGTAATGTTCTCCTTGTTGTTTCCCATGATTTCTTTTGCCGCTTCATATGCGCTCCAATTTGTTGCCATAATGTTTTCTCCTTTTCTTCTTACATTTCTTATTTGTTTCTGTGATTATATATTAACACATTTTGTATTGTGTGTCAACCACTATTTTGCATTTTGTTCATTTTCTTTAAACAATCCTGCTTTACTACAAGCGTGTGTAATTGCTTTGTACATATTCATAAGTCCATCTTTGTCCATGATTCCCATTGAACTATGTTTTAAGAAAAGATTTACTTCCTTTCCATCCTCCTGTACTACAAACTGTTCTGCAATCACATAACCAACACTTTTACCTTTGTTGTCATATGCTTCACTGATTACAACATTTCTGTTTTCTTTTGTCTTAGCTTTTGCAAGTTCCTTGTAATTTAGTCTTCCCATTCTTCGCCACCTTCTTTCTCAGTGACACTGCTATCTGGTAGTTCTAACACTGCCATAAATCTTAACTGGATGAACTCTTCATCAACCAATGAACAGATATTATCCAGATTTACATTATCTGTCAGTGATTTAAAAGGTATCATTGCATTGCCGTCTTTATCAAAATTAACAGCACCAATTGTAAAGATACCTAAGTTCATAGCTTTTCCAGTTCCACACTTAGCATGTACTGTGATATCACTGTTTAAACCTTGTAACAGATTTACACTTGTTAGCAGTTCATCATATCTGAGTTTGAATTTAACTTGTACAGTTTTATTCTTTCCAATGCTCAGACCTTGGAACTCAGCTATTCCTTTTTGTTTGAATTTCTTTTCTGCCAATTTCTTGTTCTCTCCTTCTTCTTTCTTTTTTGTTCTTCTTCATACTTAATAGATTGCTTTTCTCTATCAAGCTTGTATTTGTTTCTTGCTAACATATTCTTTTTTACTCTGTCTGTATCTATATTAGCATTTGTTTGTGGCATGAAGTCGAAGACTTCTAAATCCTCAACCCCAACCCCTTCTCCTTTATTATAAGACTTGCCTTTTGTTTTGTCAAGAATTTTTTGCAAATCTTTTTTTACATCATAGAAATTAGCATTATCAATTAATTCCTCTAACACAGATACCTTTACAAGCTGTTTAAATACTTCTATATCCGTTTCTTTTACTGAAACCCATATTTCATCCGCATTAAGAAACTGTAAAGCAAATACAGGTAATTTATGTGCTTCAATTGCATTTGCTTCTAATGTATGTAAGGTTGTTTGTTCTAACCTGTAGCTTTCTTTGTCTGTACTTTTTAACTCACAAATACAATGTTCATTTTGTCCATCACCTTTGTCTATCCATGTTGCACCGCTGTTACGTGTAGGTTTAAAACCTAACCTGTTCATTACTTCTGCTTCATTCTTTCTGTACCATTTAGTTGTTCTTTTTGTCATTAGATAAAATCATCGTCCTCTTCTACATCTTCTCTATGTATTGTTTCTTCTTTGCACTTTTCACAATCTATACAATGCGTACACATATAACAATCTCTATAATTTCCAAAACATGATTTTTCATTGTCTTCTTCTTTTCTCTTCTCTGTGTCTTCTACACAAGATTCTTTGCTTTTACAATTGTTACAGTTTAAGCCTTTATCATCATAGCAACCATAACAATCTGGTACTGTATCACTACTTTTTGCACATTCTCTTATAGATTTACACTTGAAACATTTATCCTGATTTTTATCATATTCATAATTGCCGAAACAAACTGGTATAATACCATTCGCTCTTTGTAAATGTTCAAGCATCTTTGTCATTTTTTCATGTAACTCCATTTGTTTACGTTCGGTATTCCAATCACCATTTCTTTCTTTAATGCCTCTCAATATGTTACCATTTGCATCTGTTTTGTTATGTAGTTCCATTTCATTTGTCTGTGTGCCATCTTCCATCTCCATAAATGTACAGGCACTTTCTAATGTTTGGTGTCTTTCTTCCCTTATCTGTATTTCTTCTAAGACATCTAATATTCTTAGTGCTGTTACAAAGTTAATATTTACATTCGCATATTCTTTCTTAACAGCCAAATCAATTTGTCTTTTGAATACTTCTTTTAAATCTTTTATATCAATATCTCTAATCACATTCATTTGCTTTTAACTTCCTTTCTGTTTCTTTCTTTAAGAATGTTATATAGTCCGTTTTAAGGATTTCAGAAGCAAAGTAATACTTTCTAGCTTCTATTAATTCTTTTGTTCCAAATAGGTCTTTGAATGCCATCTCAGCCTGTACCATTTCATAAGTGTAATTCTTCAATGTATCACTCCTCTTAAATTTATTCTCTTACTTTCATTAACTGCGCTATTACATCATGTGCATCTCTTAGCATTTGTTTAGCTACAACAACATCATATCCTGCCATCCCGATAGATTTGCACTGTGATTTAGAATTAAGGTTAATCAAAAGTTGTTCTACATCTATATCTCTTTCTATATTAACTTTCATTGTATCACTCCTTCCATATTCCATCTTTTACTGTCCAGTGTCTTATTTCACCTTTCCACCATTTTGTTATGTAATATTTTTTACCTCCACCCGTGTCGTAAACATTATCTTTTAACATTTGTTCTAAATCAAAATCGAATAGAAAGTGCTCATATGGACTTACCCTTCCAACATATCCACGAATCGCACAACGTCTTTGCTTATTATATTCTCTATGCATTATTTTGCTATATTCATATGTACTTAATCCATCCAAATTATCACTATACCATATCAGTATACCATATTTTCCATATTTTACATGCTTTACAGCGTGCCCTAGATACCTTCTTCGTGAATTTCTTCTATCCAATTGTTCTTTACTTAATTCATAATCTCGTTTTAATAACCCATTGTTTCCTCTTTTATGTCCTATTTTTCCAAATGTATTGAAGTTTTTATCTTTATATACTTTTTGATTTTTCCTCAATTCATCACCTAATGCACGCATCATAATACTTTTACATTTTTTACAATAACAATCTAGTCCATCACTCCTACCTTTATCTTTGCTAAACATATTTAACGGTAATTCTTTTCTACAACGACTGCACACCTTTGTTCCTTTTTCAAAGTCTGCTTTCATTTCACACCTACTATCATATTCGCTAACGTACTAATCATTTGTTTGTCTTTTTCTGTTAATCTATCCCAAATCAAAAAACCTGTTGTTCCATCAAAATCATAAAAAGCATATCCATATTGTGTATGTTGTACTATCCATTTTTCATCATGGTATTTTAGAACAGATACTAATTGTTTTGATATTTCATCAAAATGTTTATCTGTCCAAATACTGTTATCCTTTTCATAGTACAGATAACTGTGTATTGCTATTACACGCTCAAGAAAGTTTGCTTTTAATTCATCTGTCCAATATGTATTAAACTTATACATCATTTCTCCTTTACTGGTAACATTGCTATTTTATAAGCCATTCTTGCCGCCCTTTTTGCTTCTTCCAATGTAGCAAAATCATATCTTGCACTGTACGGTTTTTTTATAATATTTGTTATAATATTATAATAACCGAAATAGTCATTACACACAAACTCCGTACATTTGTCATTCCAATACAACAGACAATCTTCACGGCAACTTTCACCGTGTTGTATTACATATTCACAACAAAAACATTTTGATTTTACCTTTTCATTTGGAAAGTTGCAATTCAAATAATCACATTTATAAGAATATATTGTCCTTACCTTTTCATTTGCTACATAGTCCTTCATAATTTGTCTTGAAATCCATAACCACATTTTTCTGTGTTCTTCTATTGCCTGTTCCCTTGTTAATTTCATTTTGTTACACCTCTATTTCTTCCACTAATGTTCTATGCACATCTTCTAATCTTTCAATTAGTTTAATTGCATTAAATACTACATCCGATTTACTTTCTGGTAGTTCTTGTGCAATCTCAAACAACTTATCTTTTAATTTGTTTGTATCCAATTGCTCTTCTGTATAATCACTATCATCCCAAAAATCTTCTGCATATCTATGAACACTTAACTTCATTTTTGCTACCTCCTAACAACAAACATCAACTGTTGTTCCATCTGTAAAGTGAACACAATATAATGTCTTTCCTACATAGAAACCACTGTTACCACAGTTTTCTAATTCTTCTACATCCTCATGTTCTTCAATTGCTTCTAACTGCTCCATTGTTACTACCTCATTGTCTAATGCTTCAATCTCTGTTCTTGTCATTGTTTTTGTCCTCCTTCAAATTTGTTTTTCTTTATCTTATGTATTTATTATATAACACTTTGTTCTGTTTGTCAATACTTATTTTGAATTATTTCAAACATTCTACAGTGTAATTAAATCTGGCACTGAATTTAACAGAACCTTCTTTGTTTGGTACAATATGTTCATTTACTCTGTATTGTTTACCTTTATAACTGAAAATGTAGTCTTCTTCAATATATCTTAAAACATGTTCTGGCACATCTCTTACTGCTACTCTTTTAACATTTGTAACATATGACTTATAAAATTTAATTCCTAATTTGTTATTGTTTGCTCTACTTGCAATTGTTTCTTTATTCATGTTCTTTTCTCCTTCATACTTTGTATTTATTGTTTTCTTGTTTGTAACTATACTATAACACTTTTATCTGTGTATGTCAATAACTAATTTATAACTTTTAATAAAATACAAGAAAGAAAATATATATAAATATATACAAAAGAAAATTTATGCTCAGAAGTTTATTTGCTTTATTTTGTTTTGTTTGCAATATTGTTTAAAAGATTTTATATTATTCCTTTTAATAATTTCCCTTGTCTTGTAAACAACATCATCTAAATTTATCAATGCTTTTTGTTTTGACGTGTATCTATCAACTACAATTGCTATTCCTGTTTGGTAGTGTGTAATAGAATAACATCTGTTTTCTAATTTTACAATAACAATGTTTTTATACTTTGTTTTATAGCATTGTTTCTTTACAGCTTTTCTATCGCATCCCATTATATTACATTCCATTTTAATTCCTCCTATTTAACGATTTAAGACAATTTATATGCTTACCCTAAGAAGATTACACCTAATATATTACAATGCCTTAAATAAGCAAATAAACGTGTTGTAGACGTATACTAGAATATAATAAAAAGGAGAGTTTTTACACCATCCTAATTAAGCACTCCCTCACTTGCACACTCTTTAAGATGTGCACAACCCCTACATCCATGTAATTCACATGTGAAACAGGATTCTTTTACACAATATTCTGTTCCTGCAAAGATGCATAACTGTTCATTGCAACATAATTCATCTAGTGCTAACTCTTCTCTTACTTTTCCTGCTATACTATTATAATCATTTGCCATTCTCTTTTGTTCCTCCATTAGAATTTTTCCTCCTTCAATTTCTGTTTATGCTCTGGTAAGAATCCATACATTGCAATACAATAACTGTCTGCTAAGTCATCATTTATTTTACAAGGTGTTTTCTTCCCATTTATTTTTATATTTATAACTCCTTGGCTACCCCTTCCGGTATAAGGTTCTACAATGTGTTTTAATAAGCCTTTTGAACGTAAATATAAGATTGTTCCGTATTTGTTCGGATTAATACCATATTTATTTTTCATTGACTTTGAATTTCCAACTATTGCATTCTTCCATGCTTTGGTATCTACACTATATACAGGTATTTTGTACTTATAAAATGTATCGACTATTGTTGCAACTAACGCCCCTGTCGTTATTAGATATTGTGTGCTAAGATGTCCACCGCTAAATGTTCTTATGCGCTCTATAATAACTGTTATGTCTTTTGTTTCAACCTTACAACTTTTTGTAATGCTATGTACTAAACTATTTAAAACATTTTTCAATTCAAGTCTCTTTTCTGAATTATTTTTACTATTCTTGTAATCAACGCTTGCCATACAAAATATATTTCTATTTTCCAAAACAGTTACACCAGTTCTTGTATAACTTTCATCTATTCCTATTACTATTTTTGACATGTTTATTCCCTTCCTAAAATATCTTGATTATGAAATAATCTACGCATTGTCCATACCTCATTAAACCACATAGGTGTAAACCATATCTTTTCAAAATCATCTGGCAACACTGGTTCTGGTTTAATTAATGAGTTGTCATGTATCACATAGCCTGCTATCCCATGTAAACTTAACTGTATATAACACATATGTACACAAGTTATATCTATGTCTTGTCCTACAAAGTAAACATGATTCTGATAGTTATATTTATGAAACATTTCTTTGCATGTTTCGCTTGCACTTATAAGTGTTGCACCTGCACCACATGCAGGGTCATATATGCTTGCATATCCTTTTTTGTGTACTGTTTTTCCAAGTTCTTTTCTATTAATTGAAAGATTAGACATTACTTCACATACACTGTATGGTGTAAAGAACTGTCCTGCATTTTTGTTTGATATTTGTAACATCATGTACAATTCTCCTAGCAAATCTTGGTTTGGTCTTTCTTCCAGTTCTTCTACAATTAATGCGAACATTTGTGGAAAAAGTTTCTGTTCTTTCTTTGAATAATTGTTAATAATGCGTAAGTATTCATTCTCTCGTTCTGTATATATTCTTTTATAAGGTTCTTCTTTTGCTAATGGTAAAATACATGTATTTGCTAATGTAATGGCAAACAAAGCCATACAATCACTCCATACATTATATGATGATTTGCTGTTACATAACATTTTAAAACCATTCATAAATCTTTTCTTATAGTCTTTGTCTTCTATCCCTTTAGCCATTCTATACACTTCTCCTTTGTTGTGAATACGGGATATTTATCAACCTGCATCCCTCTATATCCTGTATCAATGTTTGCATTTTCACACGAAAAGCAATCAATGAATGATTTTATATTTTTCTGCCCCGTCATTATCTTTTCTTTTGTAAGATAATATATTGTTGTATTTTTCCTAACACTACATTCCCTTACATTACACCGTATCACTACATTGTCTTTGTATCCTTCCCTTTTACTTGCGAATACTACAAATACTGTCTGTTCTGGTTCTAGTTCCAGATAACGCTTTACCATAGCTTTGTCTCCTTTCTGTAAGTTCACACCTTCCATATTTTGTGCATAACTCGCAATCTTTGTTCGCCCATGTTCTTCCATATTTGCATTTCTTGTTTGTTTGCATTGTTTTTCCTCACATTCCATACAGTCTAAATATGTTACTCTTAATTTATATGCTTTACAATATTTAGCCATATATTTGTACCCAATATTTTGCTTTCTTCCATAAGTATTCCCATACTTTTATAGAAAGTTCAATACCATATTTTTCTGTAATTTCATCGAGTTCCTTATCTACTGCTTCGGACTCTTCTTCAATTACAAGTTCCCCCATATCTGAGCCTGCATTTACATCTAAAGTATTCTCATAGTACCATTTCATTGCTTCTTTAATTTCCTTTACCATTGCTTTCTTCATCATTGTTTTGTTCTCCTTCACTCAATGTTTTACTTGTTCTCTGTTTATGTCTATATAATAACATAGAGGTTGAACAAAGTCAACCCCTAATTTTACTTTTTCTTTAGTTCTTCAAAAACAATCTGTCTTGGCAATACATTATGACAAATATACACACTCGAAAATGGTGGATTTAACGATGGCTTTTGTTCATCATAATCCTTAAAATACGCAATTCTTTTGTTAAAATACATTATTTCAAATTTATTGTTCTTGAACATTTCAAACCTTTTTTGCTTTCAAACAGTCCAACAACCCCAACCAACATAGCAAACGGAACATCTAACTTAAAAAGTTTTTCTAACACTTCTGTTTTACGTGAGTACGGTGGATTGCTGATAATATAATCAACATTACATTTCTTTAGCTTGAAAAAGTCTTTTCCTTCGCTTAAATGTGTGTGTGACACTTCATGTCCATTCAGTTTCAAAAGGCTTACAAAATTGCTTCGCTCTGTGTCAAACGGACATAATATCTTACTATTCTTTTTTAAATATTTTAACAACGGTTCTATCGCATATGACGGTGTATAAAATTCATCATTTCCACTTCCTGCAATTTTATCCATTTTCATCTTTATTACCTCGCTTTAATTCTTCTTTTATTGTCCTAATCATTGTTGGAACAAACACACTTAATGCTATTAATATAAGCACAATTACCGCTATACATCCTAACGAAAGTACACATAGTACCATAAAGGACAAAATATTTAAAATCATTTCTACCATAAATATCACCCACATGCTACACCTTTTCAAAATACTTGTTTTTGTATTCCACAACTACATCTAACATATAACTTGCATATCCTATATTCCTGTTATTTGCACCTACTTCTTTGTACAATATTGCGAAATACGGTCTATTTTTACTATCTATCATTTCTACAATAATATAAAGTTCTTCTACTTTAATTTTTGGTTCATCTTCTTCTAACATTGACATTTTATCATCCGCCATTATATTCGCTCCTTTGATTTACCATAACATACTTCACGCATCGGACATTCTTGTGACCTCTTGCTGTCATATCCTGTACACTTGTCACAACGCTTTACCATTTTTCCATTATTTAATAATCTTTCTTTGTAATCCTGTATTTGTTCTAATCTGTGTATTGCCTGTGATATCTCCGATGGATTGTAATCGTATTTATACACTCGAAACTCTTGGTCATTCTTACTATCACATAAAACAATCCCGTGGTGTATACCTGTCAGATACATATATAACTGGCATTGTTTTCTGCCGGATGCATGATACTTTTGTTTTTTGAATGTAAAACTGTTCACTGACTTAATTTCTATAATGTAAGGTATCTTTTTTACACTATCATCATATACGCTTTCAAGCTTATAATCCTCTGGAATAGCACATATAATGTCTGGTGTATAGGATAAGTCAAACTCTTCTGCAAAACGGCTATAATCGCAATCTAATGGCTCACACAGACCACCTCTGATAAACAACCTTTGCCACTTCTCATGTATAGCGTCACCTTCTGCAAATATACGTTTTAAACCAATAGAAGTTTGTTCACCTTGTAATTGTTTATAAAATAAACTTAATACCTGTTGCCTATAACAAAACTTATCGTCCGATGCTATCACAGCACTTGCGTGTAACCCTTTTCTTTCTGTAGTCTCTGCACCTCTTGTCATTACAGATTTAAGAAACTTCAATTCATTCGGAATGTCTTTATCCAAATAGAACAAATTGTTTAGCATCTTTTCTATGGCTTCTTCCTCAGATGTTTGAACTTTTACGCCTTGCTTTGTTGCATTCTTTTTTATTTCGTCTAATATACCCATTATTGCGAAATCCTTTCTATATTCGTTATTACTGATTTTGCATATCCTGTTGTAGAACAAAACCTTTTTATTGCTTCTTCCTGTGTTAATGCATATGCAAAAAAGTTATGTTCTACATTATCATCTTCATATTGTCTATAAAATCTTATCACATAAAAATTCATTATTCAAGCATTTCCTTATATCTTTTTTTATGCTCTAATCTAATTTCTTTTTTTACATCATCCAAATCTGCAAAATCTACAAAACCTCTTTCATAAAACAATGGTATTTCACAACTTTGCATTGGATTGCATACTTTGGATTTTACAACTTTTACTTTCATAATCATTCCTATGCGTTCCTTTGCTTCTGTGTTAAATGGATTATGGTTAGGTATATCTATATAACTTTTTCTTGCAACCTGTATTCTAAGACTTGCGCTGTGTTTCAATTTATGACCACCCGGTGTTTGTATATTATCACCAAACGGCAATGCGTTCATTTTATCACGTATCTGATTGATGAATATAACTGTTGTTCCTGTTTGTTCTATTACATCTTCCAATGTTGGCAAATACTTGTCCATCAATCTTGCTACGCCACCAATTCGCATTTCCTGTTCACTATCTGTATTTACCGCTTTTCTAATCTTATCTATATCATCCTTTGGTTGCAATGATGGTACACTGTCTATTACAATCAGCGGTATTCCTTCTTCTGCGAATCTAATCGCTCTGTTGAATGCTTTTTCTCCATATCTCGCTCTGTATACTAACATCTGTTTTGGTCTGTTACCGAAAAGCTTTGCCCTTTCTGCATCAAATGTACCCTCAATCGGAATGTCTAAACACATTTCATGTTGAGCGCACATCTGATATGCGAGTGTTGTTTTTCCCGCACTCTCAGCGCCAAATATTTCTATTGTTCTTCCTTTTGGTACTCCACCACCTATAATGTTGTCTAAGTCTATCAACCCTGTAGACCATCTAGGAATTTTTAGTGCATCAGATTTACTCCCAAGACTATATACAGAACCTTTTTCTTTTTTGTCTATCTCATTGCACAGTCTTAAAATCGCTTCTTTGTCGAATCCTTTTTTCTCCATTTTGTTTTCCTTTCTATCGTGCCATTAATGTACTGTTATATTTAACAACTCTGGACATATACTTATTTTTGTTGAACTCCAACGCTCCTTGTTCTTCCAGAATGTCAATAACTCTCTGTGTTACTGCCCTTCCTTTGCACCTGTCGTAAAAATCGTCGTAATCCCTAAACACACCTTTTTTACGTTCTTGTTCAATTGCTTCTGCGGCTTTAGCTCCAACACCTTTTATAATGCTCAGACCTTGTTGTATAACATCTTCTCCATCATACTTTCTAAGACTTGTATTAGCCGTATAATTTACGTGTGGCAACATTACTACAGCACCATCTTTTACTGCACATTCACTGTATTTATATACATCACTGTCATTATCCGCAAACTTGATTTTTACTCCCCAAAAGATAGTTGGAAACTTAATCTTGTAAACCATCTGTTTCAAACTTACTAATGCATAACCTGTACTATGTCCTTTGTTGAATCCATATATAAGCATACTCGCCCAAATACTGTCTGTCTGCGCTTTTGTAAGTCCTTCTGATTTGCAACCTTTGTAAAAGTCCTTTTTCATCTGTTCGATTATAGGAACATATTCCGGCTTTGTCAGATTCTCCGCTTTCTTCATAATCTTTAGCATATCGAAAGATTGTTGTTCGGTCAGATGTCCTACCTTCTGTGCTACCTCTGTTGTTTGCTCTTGATACAACATTGTACCATATGTTTCTTTTGTATACTTGTAATATGGTGTTGTTGTGTCCACTTTGCCAGATAACTTATTGTGTGCATATGTTTCATGCATATGTAATTGTAACGGGGCAGGTCTGTTTAATGCATTTACGGCTATCACATCTTCCACACAGTCACAATGTATCATATCAAGTATCTTTTTCGGTGTACTTTTTTCCATCTGGAATACCCCATCAGTATTTCCATTTCTAAATGATTCTAAGACTTCCTCAGATTCAATATCTTTTTCTGTTGGTTCATATCCTGTTAATTTTTTCATTGTTAACATTTCTGATTCTGTTTTAAGACCTAACATGTCGAACTTTACACAATTAATATGTTCCAAATCATCCTTGTCATAGCAACTGCTTAATGCTCCTGTTTTTCTGTCTCGCATTATGATACATGTATAATCAGATATATCTGTACCAACTACTGCCACACCTGCCGCATGTTTTCCTAAGAATCTGACTTTGCCATACATCTTACAGAAATGTTTTATAATATTATCATATGTATCATTATACTCTATTGTTTTATATCCGTCAAGTAATGCTTTCAAATTTAGTTCATCATCGAACACGAATGTCCTAATGTATGACTTTATCTCCGCAACTGTCTTTTTGTTTTCATTTCTTTCATAGTCATCTACTTCTTTTGTTGTTCTCAAACCACACACACCTGCAAGGTCATTTACTAAGTTGTCTATTCCATATTTACCATATGAACATATTTGTATAGCTTTTCCTTTGTATTTACTTATTACATGGTCTATAACTTCCTGTCTACGACTTGTTTCAAAATCTATATCTATATCTGGCAACTGCTTCTTTTCCTTACGCATAAAACGGCTAAAATCAAGATTGTATTTAATACTATCAACATCTGTGATTCCTATTGCATATGCTACCTCACAATTGCATACAGAACCACGACCACCGCCAACTGCAATACCTTTGTTTCTCGCCCAGTCTGCATACTCTCTTACAATTAAAAAATAATCTGCAAACCCGTGGTAATTAATAACATCAAGTTCATATTTACATCTGTCTATGTACTTTTTGTTATACTTTCCTTTTTCCCTTAATCCTTTTATAACAAGTTTCTTCAATTCTTTTTTACTGGATGCCAAGCCTAAATCTGGTAATTCAAGTTCCAATCCATCAAGTATGTTGTCTTCAACTTTGTCATATATCTGTTTCATATTATCCACAAACATTTCTGCAACCTGTATCGGATTCTTAAATTTGTTTTTATACATCTTCGCAAAACGTTCTACGATATCATATTCACTTGGCATATATCTTTCGCCATATGTATTTTTAACATCTAATGTTGTTTTACCAATTTCATGCATTTTACAATATGTGTCAAAATCTTCTTTCCTTCCAAAATGGCTATCAGATGTTAATATACATTTTATTTTACGTTCCCTTGCAAGATGCATTAATGTATAATCTGTTCTTTCTTGTGTATGTTTCTTATCAATCTTGTACGGTTGTATCTCTACATATAAATCTTTGCCAAAAATCTCTTTGAACTTGTCTAATAACTTTCCTGCTGTTTTTCTGTTGCCATTTATAATAGCCTGTGACGTTGCAGACGCTATACATGCAGTTGTGCATATAAGTCCATCAGAATACTTTTTTAATAACTTAAAATCTACTATTGGCTTATAATAGAATTGTTCTGTGTTCGCTTTTGTCATTATGTGACACAAGTTTTTATATCCTTGCAAATTCTTAGCAAACAAGTTTAAATGATACGATTTCCTTTGCTGATTTTCCTTGTTAAACTTTGGTTGAAAATATATTTCACAACCCATTATCGGTTTTATTCCAACTTCATTACAGGCTTGATAATGTTTGATTAATCCACTAATTGTTCCGTGGTCACTTATACCTAAAGCCTTATAGCCTAATTCTTTTGCAATCTTAGCCAAATCTGTTGATTTGCCAAAACCATCGAATAAACTATACTCTGTATGTCTATGTAAATCGAAAAAGTTTCCCATTTCTATCTCCTTATCTCTATTCTTATTCCATTTTTATTTCTGTGAATATCTAAAACTAAAATTGTTTTTAATTTTGTTTTGTGCATCTTTTTAAGCCCATTATTATATCTGTTCTTCTTTTCTTCTTCGTTCATACTCGCCCATATTCTTTTATTATCTTCGCTTCTTTTTCTTCTAAGTTTTTCATCATATGAACGTTTCACACCATCACTAATTCTTTGTTTCTGTTCATTTGTAAATGTTCTATTTTTGTTTCTTTCCTTCAAATCATCTAACTGTTGCTCTCTTGTTCTAACCTTATCATACTTTTTCATTGCTCTGTAAATCCCTGCCTGCGATGATATGCCTAACTCTTTACTTATCTGTGCAAAGCTCTTGCCATCATCCCAATACATTTTATGTATTTGTTTTATATACGGTCTTAAATCTATATGTTTCATAAAAACACCCTTTCGCTGTTCTCTTAATTCTCTTATATTATAACAAAAGGGTTGAACTGTGTCAACCCCTTAATTGAAACTTTATTCAATTCCCAACTCTTTTTTAATTTTTGCAATTTCGTTTCCAACTGCTACAAATTTCTTATCAGATGAAGTATTCATGTTTCCTGTAATACGATACATTTCTCTGCGAACATCCTGTATTTCATTTCGCATACCCATATTAATCATTACATTTTTGGTTGCTTTTTTCTTTGCTTTCTTTATCTGTCTTTCAAATTCTTTTCTTGTAATGAACATTGTTTAATCCTCCCAATCGTCTTCTTCGTCTTCATCCCAGTCATCAGAATCATTTTCTTCTTCGTCATATTCTTCTAACAGGTCAATATAATATTCTTTTGTTTTATGCGGCTTACACTTTATATCACGCTCTTTACAGAGTTTGTAAAGCTCCTGTGGCTTCATACTTTCATAATCATTTTCCTGTTCTTCTTCTTCGTCTTCATCCCATTCGTCTTCTTCATCTTCTTCCGGTTCATTCATTGGAACTTTTGTTTTGCTCTTTCCTTTTTTCTTTTTGTTTCTTGGCTTTTCGTCCTCTTCCTCTTCTAAGTCCTCAGAATTATCAGCCGGATAAGCTTTATCAATGCATTTAAGAATAGCTTCATCCGACATTGCATGTACCTTTGTATTTCTGAATTTCTTTTTGTCCAATCCAATTACACTAAATGATTTGCCCTGTCCAGAGCCATTCTGTTTAATCTCATAATCCCTGTCTGTAAGTGTTCCATATGTTTCATACAAACTAGCAAGCATAGCAACTGGTGAACACTGGTTAACTGCAAACATTAATAATTTAACTTCCTTGCTTTCATAGTCATATACAGACCATACGAACATAGAACGTGTTCTAAGATTTTCATCTTCGCAATATTCACACTCACGTCCAAATTCTTCTTGGCATGGTACATTTACCCCAAGAGCAAAACTATCATGGAACTTTACTTCCAATCCATCTTCCATGTCGGATAAAAATCTTACACGCACTTTTGTTCCTTCTTTGAAAAACATGAACTTTCCTTTGCTACTTCCACTTTTTGCGATTGCTGATTTAATGTTTCCTAATGTAATCTTTCCCATTGTTTATTGTTCTCCTTTACTATTGTTTAAAAATGTGTGTACGGAAATTTGTGAACTTAACAGCACTAAAATCTAACGGGTTTAGAATATAACCACCAAATTCTATCCAACCTCTAAAATCTCTGTCTGTTAGTGATTTCTTATATACATCTACAATTTTATCCGTTATCTTTTTTGTTCTGTCTGTTACGTCTTTGCAAATAATATTTAACAATTCCTTGTCAAACTTATCTTTATTTTTGTTTCTTTCAAATCCTATGATGCTTTCATATCTGTTGCACAAACTTTCATACTCTTCACTATCCTCATTATACTCTACACCTATTTCATTGTCAACTGTTAATTTTTCTCCGCTTGTCTTTTGTATGAACTCTGCTGTCATTTTGCATTTTACTCCTAGTTGCATTTTTCACACTCCTTTCTATAAGCTTTATTTGTCGTTTTAAGGCTTCTTCTGGCATCTCACCAGTATCTTTTACACCCTCTGGATATGGAAAGCGTATAACCTCAAAGAAACGCTTTAAATACTCTGTTCCTTTATTCCCTTTATCATCATTGTCCAATGCACTTACCACTGTTGTTACACCTTTATCTTTTAGTTTTTTTGTTTGCTCGTCTGATATGTGCCATCCTAATAGCGCACAACAGTTTTTCACATGCCCCCGTGTTCTAAGACTTAAGTAGTCCATGAATCCTTCACACAAGAACACTACGCTGTTCTCTGCATAATTTCCACACAAAGTATCACGCTTTCTGAATCCATCATTGTATAGATACTTTCGTTTCTTTTCTGTCCATTTGTTTGTTGTTCTTCCAACCCACCCTTTAAATTCTCCATTATCTAATATTGGAAAAACAAATGGGTAGGCTATGTTATAGTTCACTCTGCAATCTGCAATGTTCAAGGCTCTTTTTGTAAAACCTCTGTCTTGCATATATTCTAATGTTCTTCTTTCATCATCTGTCCTTATGTTGTTCCAATCCACAGAACGTAATCCATAAAAATAATCAGATGCTTCTATCAATGCTTGCTTGTTGCTCTGTCTTCTTTTCTTTCTGTAATGTACATTCAGTTCTTTTACTTCCTTACTCCTTACTATCTTCTCTAACAAGATACAAGCCTGTAAATCATTCAATTCTGGATTTGCAAGTTTTACAAATGTTAACACATCACCTGTCAATCCACAACCGAAACAAATAAAAGAATTTTCTTCCAGATTAATTCGCATTGATGGATTTATATCATCATGGAACGGACAAACAATATTGAATGTTGAAGTTTGTATTTCTCCAACTAGATTATAATACATTAATACTTTTGCAAAGTCTTTTCCACTATACTTTCTTGTCATTGTATCACTCTACTGTTCATTCAACTCTCTCAAAGTTATATAAGGCTCTCCACACTCGACTGTGTAACAATCTGTAATGTCTTCTTTTGTAATCTCTCCTACTTCATACAGATTATTGATTTTTTCATCCTGCACTTCTTCTGTAACTGTAATATACTTTTTGAACTTCTTTGCATCAACTCCACAAGCTTTTAAATATTTAATAAGCCCATCCATATCACTTATTGTATATGTTTTACTTACAACTTTTTTAAATACTTTCTTATCGAGTTTCTTTTTCAGCTTATCAACATTCCAGATAATCTTCTTTTTTCTGATTTTGTTCACTCTCAGATTTACAGGGTTTTCATAAAACTCTACACCATCTTTTAATCTTATTTCAAATGAACTTTCATTTTTAGGAAGGTTGCTAAACATATAATTGCTGATTGCAAGCTGTTCTTTTTTCCGAACCTCATTGTAATACTTCTCGGCTTTTTCTTTTGTTCTTTTTGCAAGTAACAATCTTGCAACCGATTCTTTAATTAATGCTGTTGAATCTTTCATTGATTAAGTCCTTCCCTTTCTCTGTTCTCTGTTTTACAAGATACTTTTTGATATCCCAAGGATATGAACACTCCCTGCCTTTTCCTCTAATGTATAATAACTGTTCAAATCCAAGTTCAAGTTCTGTTCCTAACAATGTTGAAACTCTTACTAATTCTTTCTTTCTATTAATACCTACGACTTTTGCTGTTCTAAGCTTTTTATAGATATTACCATCTGCCGCTTCTACATAATGGATGAATGCTACAAAACAACCAACCTCTAACTCGTTGTCATAAATCTCCTGCTTTTTGCGTTTTCCATATTTCGTTTCAAGCTGTTCAATTGTCTCAGCGAAACGAATAAAACCAGTCTCATTTGTTTCTTCCTTCTTCTGCTCTTTTACAGGTTCTTCTTTTACTTCATGTTTTAATACTGGTTCATCCCAAACCTCATTATCGTCTGCGGCTTCTTCAATCTTTTTATTGATGTCTTCCTGTTCATCTTCTGACTGTAACAATCTTTCGATTAATTCAGACTTTGTAAATTTGTGTCCTTTACTTTCAAGCTTTAATCCTCTTTCTCTTGACATCTGTTTTAATTCTGCTACTTTCTTTGTTTCAAGTTCTGCTTTCTTCATCTTTGTTTCTCCTTTTGTTTGCTTTGTTTTATTACACTATTATATTAACATATATGATTTTGTTTGTCAACTACCAATTTAAAATATTTAAAATAAATCCACAAAAGATAATTCCTACAATTGGTAATAAAATTGGTGCTGTTGATTTTAAGAAATTTACTACTTTCATTTTCTATACCTCCAAAAATTTCTTTGTAACATATCTTCTTACAATATGTTTTTCGTCTTCACTTATCTTGCCAATTTCATGCATACAATCAATATAACCATAACATTCTGCCTGTGCTTCTAAGATTGATATTGCCTGTGCTCTGCACTCTTTTATTTTACCTTGTAAATACTGTTCGATTGCTTTCATTTATTCCTCCTTCAAACTTTGTTTACTTGTTTTCTATGATTCAATTATACTACTAACATTTTTATTTGTCAACAGTATAATTGAAATTCGTTTTTTATGCTATTTCTACGGATTCCATAAAGCTTCTTAAAATTTGCTTTTGTTCTTCATCTGTTAAAAGTTCCATATCCCAAAAGGCTCTTACATATCCATTAAAATGCGATACATAACTGTTTTTATACTCTGCAAACTCTTCACAAGAAATTAATCCTTGTTTATATTGCTCATATCTATGACTAATCCTTTTGAGCATAAATGTTTCTCTTTCTCTAATTTTCTGTAATGTTAATGTTTTCATGTTTTGTTCTCCTTCTTAAATTGTTTTCTTTCTTGTTTCTAAAACTATATTAACATACGTTTTATTTGTTGTCAACATCAATTTCATAATTTTCTAAAAAGAAATTAATCGTTCTCATTACATCACTGTTTTTTGAATAATCTGTTTCAATTGCTTCTGTTTTCAAATCAATATATCCAAGTGTTCTATGCTTATAATCATTAACATAAATTCTTTCATATGCTCCTTTGCTCCAATACTTGAAAACATAGTAATTACTTTCATCATCTTTATCTGTTCCACACCACGGATTTGTATTCCCATCTCTATCAATTACTGCTACCTTTTCATATCCTGTAAATTTCTTCATTTTTATTTCCTCCTTCAACGATTGTTCTCTGTTCTTTATCTTGATTTAATTATACATCAAAGGGTTGAACTTGTCAACCCCTATTTTGATATTTTTTTATGCAATACAAACTCTGCTAACTGATTCTTTTATGACCTGTGAACCATATTTTGTTCTAATGTCTGCCATTGTTGTTTTACCGTAGCTTCTTGTTACTTCTTCTGGATTGTGCCAATACCACATTTTCTTTTTACTCGCCCATCTAAAACCATTCTGTTTTAATTCTGTTTTGCATCCATATGTGTTACCGCTTACCCAAATCCAAGAACCACAAATCTCTATGTCAATATTTAAGTTGATGATATTATTAATAACATTTCTTAACATTTCATCCTCTTCCATATTGTATTTCTTTTTGTTTTCTTTTGTATCACTGTTTTTGAGAACTTTAAAAAGCTGTTCATATTCAACATTTATAGTTTTGATTGCTTCTACAGAACCACCGTTGTCTGGATGATTTTCTTTTACAAGTCTTTTGTATTCTTTTCTAAGTTCTTCCAATGTTTTGATGTTTTTAAAATATTTCATATTTAACTCCTTCATTTATTGTTTTCCTTTGTTCTGATTATATTATAACACATACAAAATAAATGTCAATACATTTTATAAATTTCTTTAAATAAAAAAAATAGACCTATATACTATATAAATATTATATATAATATATAAGCCTATTATGTTCTATTTGTGTTTGTTCTGTTCTTTTAACTTTCGGACTTCTTTGTCTGTGTATTCTTCATTGTATTTCTTTTTGTACTTTTCATGGTACTTGTCCTGCATATTGTGTATTGCTACAGAATCATAACCTGTGCCATTAAGCTGTTCGCACATTCTGTTCACTTTCTTGATTTCTTTTGTAACATCTTCTACAAGGTCTGAAATATACTCGGCATCCGCTGTCATACCATAATTAATGCATTCTTGCCACACTTCTTCGTATAAATGCTTTGTTCTTTCTTCCCATTCCTTATACTGTGTCATTGCAGATTTCACAAACTTAGGTAACACATTGTCATTTACATCATTTGTTGTGTATCTGCTCCAATCAGACGGGATAATTCTTGGTATTTCCACTTGTCGCATTGGAATGATTTTATGATGCATATTAATGTATTTGTGGTGTAGTTTTCTTTTGCCTGCCACTTCGCACATATACTGGTATTCTAACTTGCGCTTAAATCCCTGCAAACCTAAAAAGCAAAAATAGTCTGCTAACTGTTCATGCATACCCAGTGCTTTCTGCATATGTTCATCCAATTTCAGATAGATTTCTTCTGCTTTTTGTTCCTTTTCCCTATCTGTTGTTCGAACATTACTATATGTCTGCATTGCCCTTGTATCTGTGTTCCAAGGTTGTTCATCCTGTATGTTTCTATTCTGTTCATTCATATTTTTCTGTTCATAGTTCATTGTGTTCACCTCCTAAATCGTTGGGAAATTAAATGATGTTTTTCCAAGTTCACAGGCAGATACAATAAACGTTCCAACATCTGTTGCTACATTTGTGTGGTACACTTTTCTGCTTCTTATCTGGTCTGCGTGAACATTGTTTCCACATTTTGTCCTCAATACATACTGTGTTGCTCCATCCCCTATCGTTATCGCAACTGTATCTGCACTTGTTACTTCTGGTATTGCTTGTGCAATACAGATACATACTTTTTCTTTGTTACTATAAGTGGCTTGTGGTATGTTTAGCACTAATACATTATCAGTAAGTGTTACACTATTTGTTTTCACAAAATGTGTGCAACCACCACAACCATAACCACCGTTATTGTATAAACTACATGCCATAGTTATTACCATCCTTTCTAAATCATTTATTTAACAAAATAAGGGCGGATATTTCACCGCCCTAATAACTCACGCATAAGCGGATAAAATGTCTTAAAACTTAAATTATAAGCTTACACATACATTCTAGCATCCACAGCAATTATATTGATGTGAATACATATGTGCAGATTCATATGGACTGCACGTCTGATATGCCGGAATTGGTGTAGGTCTTAATGTCGAAATCAGAGTAGCGTTCTGTGCCTGCTGACTTAACTGGAAGTTTGCCGTCTGTAACTGGTCACGTAAACTCTGAATTTCATTCTGTGTCATTAATGCTCTTGTCGCATCACCATCTGCTTTAATAGCATTTACAATGTCACAAGTGTTTCTTGCATTTTCATAGCGAACTGCATCAATGTTTCTCTGTGTTGTGCAACAACAATCTGAAAGCTGTGTAGCAAGTGCATTTGTATTTTGCATGCCTGCAACTGCTACATTGTTAATTGCCTGCTGTGTTCCGTTGAAACCATTAAGCAAAGAAGTATTGACAGCATAGAAACCATCACATATACCATTTTCAAGACCATTAAGCTTGTTCATGACAGCTTGATTGTCGAATCCTCTCTGAATTGCGCTGTCTGTATATGCGCTTGCTGTGCTGTTCATACCGTTACCTCCCCAGTTTCCAAAGTTTCCACCCCATGCAAGGAGAAAGAAAAGGAAGAAAATCCAACTGCCGTTACCATCTCCAAACATACCATCGTTGTCTCGTCCAAGTGCTAATGCATCTGCTACACTTAATCCATTACCATCCATACTCATAATAGTACCTCCTGTTAATTAATATTTATATAAACCATTTAGGCTTATACCTTATTTAATTCCAAACATCTTTTTAAAGTTCTGAAACTCTTTTAATGCGTGTTGCATATTTATTCCACGCTGTTGGCACAGGTTAGCGGCTGTCTGTTCTAATTCTTTTTCACTCTTTCCTTGTGCCATCTGTTGCGCTCTTTGAAAGAGTGGATTGTTACTAAAATTGTTCATCTTCTTTTTCCCCTTTCAACTTATTTATCTGTTCTGTTAATATATTTATTGCTTCTTCAAAATCCTGTTGTAATACATAACTACTGTTTGTATTTGCTTGTGCTTGTTTCTGTTCTTCCAATACATACGTTTTTAGTTCCGCTGTTCCATCTAACAGTATTTGTTTTGTATAGATTCTTTTATTTGCAACATCTGTGAACACATACATACTGCCATCTAAGTCTATCATACTTGCCCTTGCTTCTTCCAAACTAGATACAGGTCTACCCTTAATCATTTGCATTTGTTGTGGTACTTGCTGTTGCATCATCTCCTGTTGCGGAAACATTTGATTGTATTGATTCTGTAGATTATTCATTCTTTGCTGTGCTAAATTTTGTTGTACATTCCCATTTATGGGATAGGAATAGTTGCCATACATTTATATTTCCTCCTTTCTTTGTACAATTATATTATATCCTATCCAATTATTAACAAATATCATAAAAGTATCTATTAAGTTTCTTAAAAGTATGCAATAAAAAAGGAAGGTCTTTCGACCTTCCAATTAAAATACACTTCCTAGCTTCATAAGCATTTTCCTGTGTTTCCTTTTGACCGTCACTTCTGACATTCCTAATTCATCTGCTATATATGTTAATGATTTCTTGTCCTTATAGTGCATTAACAATATTTTCTTTTCTTCGTCACTTAACATTGTTCTTTCTAGTATGCTACGGAACTCTTCTACGGAACTAATACCTTTTAGTTTCTTTCTTGTCTCTGCGTTTTCCTTATCCATTCGCTTTTCCACTCCCCATAAATTTACCACATACAGGGCATTTGTGCGGATTACCTCCGCTTTTATTTCTCGACTTCGCAACTCTGGCAGTTGTTCTTGTTGTGGTTTTAGCTTTTGTTACATGTATCCTTGCTTTTGCCATTATTTATCACCGCCCTTTGTTTCATTGTGTGTTGCGTTATCATTGTACTGATTACCATCTACATCGTTGTATTCTGCATTTGCATTATCTCCGTCTGTACCAACATCTACAGATTTTGTTTCTGTTGTTTGTTCGGTTGTAACATAGTCATATTGACTTTCATACCAAACGAAACCACAATAGCCTACAACCGCTTCAAGAAACATTAATACTATAAGCAACACTATTATTTTGTCCTTAACTTTGTTAGACCTTGTGTATTCTTTCTGTGTGTCAATCAATAATTCCTGTAATTCATTTTCTTCCATTTTTACCACCTACATTACAGAATCTTTGTAGATTCCTTTATCTCTTACACTACTTGTTCCTAACTTATATTCTCCGTTTTCACGTATGTACATCATTGCAGGTTCATACACTCCATTTCTTCTTACATAACAATTAGACTGCAATTCAAACATTGCATACAAAGTCATATCTTCCTCTATCTCTTCGTCTCCTTCTATAATCATTCCATTTCCATCATACCTTGTATTCCAATTTATGAACTTATAATTCTTTTTCTTTGCTGTTGGCATTTTCCCAATGCTATTAATTGTTTCATGATATCCGACTTTCATTACATAAGCGTCTTTGTACTCTTTTCCATCATGAATAACTGCATCTGCACCAACAGAAGAAAATGTAATTGTGTATTGTATCTTCTCCCAAACAGCATATAATGTTACATCTGCGTCTGCACCATACGAACCACCTGCATAGTATTGTGGTTCTGTCGCATTTTTATTTGTGCTCCATCCAAGAAAAACATATCCATTTCTCTTTGGTACTGTGCTACTAAGCGTTAACACATATCCATATGTTTTTGTCTGGCTGTTCGGTGCACCAGTACCACCATTCGCATTATATTTTACTGTATGTGTTGGTCTAGGTGCTGTCCAACTCGCACTAGCGTTCGAACGTCTTGTTACATTAGACGATATATATTGTGAATATCCTGTCTGCGTGACTGTCTTTCCATATCCAATAACTCCAACATACACAAGTCCAGATGCCCCATAATTACCTGCACCACCAACAGATACCGAGCCACCCCAACTTTTAGAAATTATTGTTCCGTTAAAATTACCTCTTGTTACCTGTATATACCTTTGCACCCATATTCTATGTCCATTTTTACCATTGTCTTCTGAGTATATCTCTACTACTGTACGGAAACTTGAATTTGCTGTTCCTGCCGTATTTCCATATGCTCTCGCTCTAAGTATAGCCATGTTTTCACCTACTCTTCTGCAAACTTAATATAGATGTCTCCATCTTTACCAATACTATTGTCTGGGTCTCCTGTTCCACTTCTAATCGTTGGTAAATCATCTAATTGTTTTTGTAACTTCGCCGCTACATCACCATCTAACTTGTTCTTAATTGATTCAAACCATGTATCGAACTGCCCTTCCAACTGGCTATATGCTTTTCCAAAATCAAGCTGTTGTATAAGTGCCGCTACAATTCCGCAATATTCCATGTTTAGTCTTGTATCTGTTATGTCTCCTTCTGTTATTGTCGTTGCTCCTACCTTGTTTGAAATTATCGCTAATACAAGTTCATGTATATTCGTTGTGAATATAGGGTACACACTCGACACAAACTCTCTAGCTTTCACAGTAATTTCTCGATTTGTTTTATTAAGTTCCGCAACAATAACTGTATTCGATGAACCTGTTCCAGAATTTACATTTAATTGTATCGTCTTGTCTTCATCCAATGTGTACCAATACCCATCAATAAACGCTTTACCAGTTTTTACTTTAACACTTAATCCACTATTGGGTATTACTTTTAACTGGTCTGACGTTTTTGCATATACACCATTACCAATAAAATTGGAAAAATAATCCGCAAAATCAGAGGCATCATATGTTCTGTCATACGAACCATCAGAAAGCTTGTTTGCATTATAAAAACCACTTCTTTCTGCCATTATTCTTTCTCCTTTCTTTATATGATTATCATATCACAACATTTCTTTCAAGTCAACATTAATCTGTATCATATTGATACGTACTTCCAAGACAAACAGTTATTCTATAATTTATTCTTGTTCTAACATTATTACTAAACGTCCTATCAAACACCGCATACCAAGCATCTGTTTTATATGTTGCTCCTTCAATGTGAACACTATTTGCATTACCATCACCATTATTTACTACAACTGTATATCTACTTGGGTCTGTTCCAGATTCAATGTTAAATCTCTTTTTAAATTGTTCTCGCACCCATTTAATACCAAACAATCTTTTCGAGTTTCCAGAGACATTTGTTACATAACTTCCCGAAAAACTATAATCTCTTGCCGTATTCCTTGTCGCATCATTTAGATACTTTATGTTTGCTTCAATTTGTTCCAACTTCTTAAATCCATCTTTTATTTGCACAACTGTATCTTTTTTTATCTTCCCATATTGCAATGTAACATCTACTATTCTTTTCGAATCTTGTTCTGTAACTATAGCCGCTATTATTTGTGCATCTATAATTATGCCGAGTTCATCATCTTTTATCGTAACCCAATCGCCCTTATCAAAATCTTTTCTATATTCAAGATTTCTTACAGTTACTGTAGATTCATATGCATGTGAAACATTATTTTCTTTTGCTTTTTCATTTGCTCTATTTTTTATATTTGTTTCATATTGTTCTTGCGTTAATTTATTTCCGTCTGCATCTTCACTTTGTAAATCTCTTGCATCTATCCATAATTCAGAACGATTCCAACCAATTTGTTCGCCTATTGCATTTTCTTGATTTATCTTTAACTCATACCACTTTCTGTCAGTTCCTTCTCCCTCTCCTGCTACATATGCAACATTCTTGTAAGATTCGCTATCTTTTGTATATGCCGTTCTACTTATATTACTGAGTGATTGCGAAAAAATAATAGCTTCATTTCCTTCTTTGTTTTTTACTCGCCTATCTGTACCAGAAGATAACATCAATGTCCAGAATTTAACATTTGTTTCTATGTCTAATCTATCTGAATACAGAGATGTTAATTTTGGATAAAAGAATAACCCTAAATCATCCAACTCCATAACCTCTTGTATTTCATCCCATAGATAGCCACCTGTAACCTGTTTTTTTACCGCACTAAGTTCTTTACTTTCTGACACATCATCAGTTACAACATTCATGTAAATGTATCTACTACTATCTATATTGTCCAAATCAAAACACATCTGCAACAATGTTACTATATAGTCTACACTGTTACCTGTAAAATCTACGATAGAATTAATTACTCTTTGTGTTAACAAAACTGGTGCTAATCTTCCAATTATAGTTATTGTCTTATCATATTCACTATCACTGTCTTTTATTACCTTTTCAACCTTTCCGACTGTAAATTCATCAAACAAAATGTAATACTGTTCTTTTTCATCAAACAAATAATTGTTTTCTTTTACCAATTGCGCTAACACTTTAAAAGTTCCGATTTCTCGGAACTTATCCTCATACTGTGCGAATGTGTATTTTTTTAGTGTATCAATAATTTTAAAATTACTGTTCATTACTCTTAGCATATCACATACCTCTTATATTATAATATCTTTCTGTATACTCTATATACATTTCAAGGTTATTTTTATATTCTTCGCATACTTCATACGAATAATAATATGTTCCTTTTTTAATGTTAAAAAGAGTACTTTCAACATTCATATTCGCAATTATAGACTTGTCCTCTCCTGTACTAGAATCATGCAATATTATGCTTTCTTCTCCGACTTCTGTATTAATGGTAATATAATCTCCGTCTTCCAAATCTAAATCATAGAACGAAATATACTCACCTGTATTCACATTATACACTTTTGGTGTTCTAACTATTCCTCCGCTTGCTTTTATTACTATTCTACATCCTACATCAACATCACCATTATTATCGCAAGCCACACTCTGTCTTTTCATTATCTCACCAAATACTACATGTTCATCTGTTTTATCACTTGTGAGAACTAATGGAAAATGGAACATTCCATCAACATGCGATAAATTGATGTGTTTCTGTTCTATATAGAACAAAGGATTATAACACTCAAATTCTAATGTGAACAGACATAACACTTCGTTGTTTTCTGTTTCATCTGTACTGTATTTAGGTGGTTGTGTAGGTCTTGCAAGAATATGATAGTCACCTACTGTTATCAAAACATCTTGATATATAGATATTACACTGTCAAGATATAATTTGTTTTCCTGTACTTCTTTTTCTTGTATATTAAAATATTCTTCCCATGTTGTTCCACTTGAATTTATGTTTGCTGTGTCTGCAACAACATATCCTACCAGTGAAGGCTTTCTTGTTCCAACGGTCATTCCTTCTAATGTTTTACCAATCTGAAACGGAACTCTATATGTTTCTTGTTCAATTGTTGGCATATCCCAATCAATAGAATCTAAAACAAATCTTCCATTTCCACCTTTGTTTAACTCTATTTCTTCCTGTGTGTCTGTGTTCATCAATGTTATGGAATTTATCACAATCTCACCTCCTACACACCAAACAACAATTCTCTTTTTGCTTTCTTCTGCTGTCTTGCATACTCATAAGGGTCTGGCTGTGTATTATAGAAAATGAATGTGTCTCCATTACCTCTTGCATTTCCTTCACCTTTATTATACCTCACATTTTCCTGTTTTGTCAATACCCTTTCGCCTTTATGTAACTCTGCAATATATCCATTATACGGTACATAGTCCAAGCCATTTGCATGATGACCATTTACAGAAGATGCCGCTTTCCTTGCTTCTCCTGCTCCACTTACAACGCTCTTGAAACCGTCTACAATTCCAGATATTAAACTTTTTACTGTACTTGCAAACCCTCTTACGACACCTATAATACCACCTATAGCACTTTCTATGCCACTTTTTAACCGATTAAACGCATTAACACCTGCATTATACAATGCACCTCCCATCGCACTTACAATTTGCGGTATTTTATTTAACAATGCTCGTATGCGACTTGGTAATGATGTTATTGTGCTAACTACAGATTGTACGAATCTTGTAGCGGCTTGTAGTCCATTAGATACCATATTAGCTCCGAATGATATTACACTCTGTACCACTGTTGTTAAGATAGATACAATTCGTCCGGGCAATTGTTGCATAAAGCTTATAAAACTACTTACAAATTGTGGTATAGCTGTTGCTACCCATGATAGTAGACTTGTTCCAAAATTATAAATATATCCTACCATTTGACCTATTATGAACCCTATGTTATATGGCAAATTCTGGAAGAAAGCAATAACATTCTGTACGAATGTTTGTACCGCACTTACAACAGTATTAAAGATATTAACTATATTGTTTGGTATCTCTAATATAAATGTTATTATTGACGATATTGCGCTTTCTATAAGATTTATAGCCCCATCCAATATACTAGGAATTGTTTCTGTAAAAAATGTTCTAAACGATTCGGAAACACCATCAAAACCTATCGCCTGTAAAATATTCGCTCCTACTTCTCCAAACGTTGCAAGAACATTTTCTACAAATCCAATGGCTAGTTCTATAATAGAATCAAATACTCCTTCTATTCCTTCTCTAACTCTTTCCCAATCTCCTTGATACACTCCGATAAACACATCCATAAGTGATATAATTGTATCTAATACATTCGAAACAATACCAATTATTGTTTGAAATGCTCCTTCAAATAACGGCTGTACTATTTCACAAAATCCCATCCAAGCTGTTTTTAACATATTTGTTACACTAGAAAAATTAAATCCTAATTCATTTATTCGTGAAACGAATTGATTTGCGAAATTTTCAAATACTCCTTGTAATTCATTCCACATTGCTGTCATATTGTTACGGAAATCTTCGCTGTTTTTCCACAATGTAGCAAACGCACCAACTAATACAGATATAGCAGATACCACAGCAACTATTGGAACTATAACACTGCTAAAACCTGCCGATATACTCGCTATTATCTTCGGTATTCCCCCCATCTGCGTTGCCAAACCTGCATATCCTGCTTTCACAAGGTCTATACTTGTTTTTACTGTACTTATTGTTTTTGCAAATAACTTGAATCCTCCTACTACTTTAGATAGTATAGAGAACAATTTTGATAGTATTAACGTAACTGGACCTACTGCCGCCAAAATCAATCCAAACTTTACAATTTGGTCTTGCTGTGATTCTGACAAGTTGTTAAACTTTTCTACAAGCTTTGTAATCCATTCAGAAAGTCTTCTAATATACGGCGTTAATCTTTCGCCTATTATTATGCCTGCACTTTCCAGAGCACTTTTTAACAATGTAACAGCACCGCTTAGATTGTCCAACATTGTTTCCGACATTCTCTCAGCCGCACCATCGGCATTGTTTATACTATCTGTTAGACTTTTAAAATCTTTGTCCGAAGAATTAACTATAGCCAACAATCCAGACATTCCTTCTTGACCTGCTAATGTTGCCGCAAGGTTCGCTTTTTGTGCTTGTGACAATCCACTAAATCTATCACGCATTTCAACCATTAATGTACTAAGTGGCTTCATATTACCATTCGCATCTGTTAATGATATATTATATTTTTTCATTGCCGCCGCTACTGTGTCCGTTGGTTTTGCAAGACGTGTAAACAATGAACGTAAAGCTGTTCCTGCCTGTGACGCTTTAATACCACTATTAGCCATAAGACCTATTGCTACTGCACAATCTTCCGCACTATATCCTAACGCTCCTGCTACTGGTGCAACATACTTGAATGTTTCTCCCATAAGTCCTACATTCGTGTTAGAACGTGAACTTGCTTGCGCTAGTATATCCGCAAAATGAGAACTGTCTTTTGCACTCAATCCGAATGCTGTCAACGCATCTGTAACAATATCAGACGTTGTTGCAAGGTCTTCGCCCGATGCCGCCGCAAGGTTCATAACACCAGATATGCCAGACAACATGTCATTTGTATCCCAACCAGCCATTGCCATGTACTTAAATGCAGAGGCGGCTTCTGTTGCTGAATACTTTGTTTTTGCTCCCATCTCTATTGCTTTCTTTTTTAGACTTGAAAACTCATTTCCTGTTGCACCAGAAATAGCTTTTACCTCTGACATTTTGCTTTGAAATTTAGATGTTACTGCAACAGCCGCTGTTCCTATTCCGACCAAAGGAGTTGTTACAGTTTTTGTCAACAAACCACCAGTTGTTTTAAAAGAACTGGACAAACCTTTTAACTTACTTTCTGCCGTTGCTGATTTGTCACCAAACACTTTCAAATCACTAAGGGCAGACCTAAAACCTTTTGAAAACTTGGAAGTGTCAAGCTCTAAATAAGCAATGGCAGTACCCATATTGACTGCCATTTTATTTTCTCCTTATTTATAATTTTTGTAAAAATCACTAAAACTGCTATACTCTTTTTTTTCATTTTTTTTATTTTCTATATATCTTGGTTTTTCTCCACTTTCCAAGTGTATAATAATATTCATGCAAGCTTCATTAAAACAAAAAGCAGTATAATCATCCTCTATTCCAAGGATTTCGCTTGGTAGACAATTATACTGCTTAGACATTACTATTATACTTTCTATTTTCCTACTCTGTACGAAAGGACTCTAAATCCTGTACCCCCCGCTGTGAATAAGTAAACAAGAACATAAGTTGCTCGTCTGTTAATTCAATACCTGCATTCACAATGTCTTCATACTTAGGTTCGACGAATGTTTCACCTGCTATAATTTCTAGCACCTCGAATAATTCATCAAGTAGTTTTGTATCATCTGTATCAAATCCCTTGCCACTTTCGATAAATAGCTCATTCGTTTTTGTTAATAATGTATTCGGTATTTTTCCAGACCTAACAAGTTTTAAAAGTGAAGGTCTTCTAAGTCTTGCCACAAACTCTGAATTGTTTTTAAACTTTGGAAGTTCTACAAGCTCCCCACTTGCATCCTGTTTCAACTGCTCAATACTTGTTACTTTTACTTCTTCTTTTACTGCTTTTCTTGCCATTTCTTTTACGTCCTTTCTATCTTACTTTTTTATCTTTTTATTTTACTGAAACTCCTGTTTCTTCTGTTCCACTAGAATGCACCACAGGCATACCATTTTCTATACTCTGTGCAACTGCCGCTGAACTAAAATCTGGTAATGTTGTTACATATCCAATTTTGTATGGTGCTTCCCCCTTCTTTGGTGCGCTGTTAATCGTATACTCTGGAACACGGAACACATCATCCTCAGAGTTAACACCAAACGGTGTTCCTTGGCAGTTTGGATATGTTACCTTTTCATATCTAACAATCTGTCCACTTGCATCATACTGCGCTGAATATGCATCAAGCTCAAATACTTCTCCTTTATCATCGCTACCTGCAACTGGCGGTGTGTATGTAAAATCATCTGTTTCAAGACTTCCAGTTATTTCTCCACCCTGTAAAATCTTTGCCAATGTCGGACTAAATACATTATCTGTTAATATAATTTGATGCCCTGTAATTGTTGTTGTTGCAGGTTTTTGAGCTATTAACCTACCAAGTTTTACAAGTTTAATAGCATCTGTTGTTTCTGTTTGTGGTTCGACTGCAATCTTATTTGCTGTGTCGACTGCATATTCTGTTCCCTCTGTACTACTACCAACACGAACAACTACGAGTGATACATCTATTGTAGGAATTGACTCTAATTTCTTTTTAGTTACTGGCATTCCTTTTACCTCCTTACCATTTGTTACTATTTTCTATTTTGCGGCAACCTTGGTATTGAAAAGATACCATGTGCCCTTTCACTGTTTCATCATAAAAACTGTCTGTTTCATTACCTAGATACATAACTAATGGGTACATATTTTTCATATGCTTTTTAATTTCCAACGCATAATCTTCTAATTCTGAATAATTATGTTTAGGAACATAACACATTATTGTATATATCGGTCTTTCTGCGGACACGTTATACTCTGTTGTCGCACCGCCTTTTTTAATCACTGCATATTTTCTTATGCATTCTCCTTCATGTTGCCCTGCAAAATATGTATCTATACCATTTTCTTTCAGACAGTCATATATTTGTTTTAATACACTTTTTGTCATTTCAGATACCTCATAAGGTTTGCAAAACCTTTTAATACTTCTGAACTACAGGCATTTAATGTCGGTTGCAATATCTCAAATCTTCTTTCATTACACAATTCCAGATATATACCATAATAAACTCCATGCCCTATATTTATTCTTGTTTTAGTTGGGAACTGTTCTACCCAACCTGTTAGTCTCTGTCTTGCATGTCCTGTTCTATCTGTCCATCTTCTATTTGCTTTTGCATAGTTTTCAAATTTCTTCGCACCCTCTTGTGCATACATTCTAACTGCTAACTGTGACTTGTTTTGTGCCATGTTTAGCCATCTTTCAATCTGCCTTGCATCAACTTTAAATGTTGCCATTCATAATCAACTCCATAGATATGTCTGCAATAATATTCATCTGTTCAACGTTGTTAACATCAGCAACTGTATACTCAAGTCCATTGTACTCTATTATATCCCCATTGCGTATTTCTTCTGTATCTGAGTAATCAGCTAACACCATTGGCTGTCCTTTTGTTCTTGTAACAGCTCCATCTTTTACAGTCCTTGTTTGGAATGTTTTTGTTATGTGAAACAACCCACGGAAGGCTGTTATTGTTTCTGGCTCACCCGTGGGTTCTTTGTATTCATCAATTTTGTTTCTTTTTACAGTGAACTCTGAACCATGCATTTTTATTTCCCTTTTTACTTTGTATAGTTCAATGCTTTTGTTCATTATAGCACCCCACTGTTTGTCTGGACATATTTTGAAGCTAACATTTTGAAATAACTTGAACTGTCTTTCGTAGTTAGACCACTTACATTCAAACCTGTTGTTTCTGCTTTTATGATTAATCCTTCATAGCTTGCTTTTTTAACATCTCTGTTGTTCATTTCAAGTAACGCTTCTAACTCGGAAAGTTCAAAATAAGGACATTGTTTTTCCCGTAAATTGAATTTTAACTGTTCAATATCATCCATGTTAGCACCTCCTTACATGTTAAGTTCACGCATTGCTTTCTGAATCATTTCTCTTGCTTCTGCAACGTTCCTTGCTCCATGTGTGTCAATATTATGTTCTTTCGCAAACTTCATAAGTTGTGACTTGTTCATCTGTGAGATAGGAATTTCTTCCTTAACTTCTTCATGCTCTGGTTCTTCCATTTCATCTGCTTCAACATCAATGACTGTATTATCTTCTGGTTTTACTTCCTCTTCGAATCCATCTGCAATTCTGTAGCCTTTTGGTTTGAACATTCTTTCATAGGCATCTTTACTTACCTTTCTTACTTCATGTCCAATTATAACATTTACCATTGCCATTGTCAAGACCTCCTTTTATCCCTGCTCAACATCATAGATGAATACTTGATCGGCAGTTGGGAAGTCTGGCAGACAAATCATTGTCACTTTTGTATTTACGTTTACTGGGTCTGTTTCTGTTACCGTTGTAATTGCTACACCTGTGTCAACAATAGAAACATTTGCAACTCCGCTTGTTAACAGGTCTGATTCTTCTGGTGTTGTACCTAACCATGTGTTACCGAGCGTACCATCTGGAATTAATGTGAACGTATCTTCCGGCACATAATTTTGTGTTGCCCCATCTTCGTCCTTGTACTTTTTATCATCAACTGCAATTGTGATTTCAAGTTCATCTTTAATGTAAGAAAGAACTTTTGAATCTGAAATGAATCCCTGTCCATCTGTAAGAATTGCGATTGATTTCTTAATCTCTGTGTTGTTTCTCATATATCCGATAACCTTAGAAGTTGTTACCGCCCTTGTAAGTTCAACACCTGTATCTGTTCTGATAACATCCTGTGCTTTTCTGATGTCATCCATGATTGTTGCTGTTGGGTCAGACCAAGACTTTGTTACAGTTTTCTTATGTCCTTCTGGAATGCGATAATCATACTCGTAAATCTGTCCATTGCTCTTCATGGAGATAACACCTGTTGTTAACATCATCATACGCATACGCTCACGCTGAGCCGCCGCACCCTCAAGAAGTTCTGTTTCATCTGCAAAAATTCTGTTTGCAATCGTATCAATGTACGCTTGATTACCTGTTTCAATAATCATATTTAACTGTTGTCTTAATTCTTCATCAATGTATTTAGATTCTTTGAAGAACGGCATCTGTGCACTTAACTTCTCGAATCCAATTCTCGGTCTTGGTACTGCTTTTACGTCAAACGAACTTGCTTTAAGTACAACTGGTAATCCGTTTGAACCTTTTAACCAATCAAGTTTAAGTCCGAGTTTCTTTTCATTCGGGAATAATTCTTCTCCTAAATAAGGTGCTCTGTCCTGCGTCATAAGTTCCCAATAAGACGCAATTTCTGTCGATGTAATAATATCGAATATTGTCATTGTTTATTTTCCTCCTGCTTTTGTTTTTATTTTAAGAATGTAACTCTACCTGCTAATGCAGTTTTTACATAGCTTGTAAGTTTTCCCTGTGTTGTTTCATCAATTCTATCAAGATTGACAAAACCGAAAATCAAAAGTGTTCCGTTTGCATCACCTGTTGTTACATCAACATCGTGTAACAAAACTCCTACTGCATCCGAAGCTTCTGACGCTGAACCTGCTTTTGCGGCTGTAAATGGTGTTAACCTGTTCGTCAAATCACCTGTAAGTGGTGTTCCTGCTTTAACAATCTTTTTACCCAATGAATTTGCTGTTGCCTGTACAGAATCATCTACGACAATTCCAACGGACACTTGCGGTTCTACATTGAACAAAATCTGATTTGTAGAACCATATGTTTCTTTTTTGATACCTGTCTGGTTTAACATTTTTGTACCTCCTGCTTATTTAAAATAACTGCTCTTTGTAGGTTTCTTTTTATTTGCAAAAAGTCTTGCGGCAATAGAGCCTTCATATTTATCCTCGATGTTTTCATCTTCCTGCTCTGTGTTTTTGCTTACACGCTTTCTTGTAACTCTTGGCTTTTTGTTTTCCTGTTCCTTTTCTTCATCCGAAACAAAATACATCTTGCCGTTTGTTCCATCTTTAATTTCTGCAATAACCTTGTTAATGTCTTTATCCTTTGTTACTCTGGATTTTGCAATCACAACCAAATCGTCTACTGCTTCCGGTTTTGCTCCAAGCTTAATTGCGGCTAACTTTGCTTCTGCTGTCTGTCTTGCTTCTCTTTCCTCTACAAGCTGTCTTGTTGTTTCCTTAATCACATCATCTTTCTTTTCTAAGTCTGTTTTATTCTTTTCTTCATCTTCCTTAGCTTTTGTTACGATGCCTTTGAGTTTTTCATCATCCTCAATACCAAGTGATTTCATATAATCTTTAACAGCCTGTTCTTTTACTGCTTCGACATCAACTTCCGGCTTGTCCTCTTTCGTTTTTGTTCCTTCTTTTTCTGTGTCTTTTTCCTGCTCTTTTGTTTCAGTGTCTTTTTCATCTGTTTTTGTTTCTAATTCTGCCATTATTCTTTTCCTTTCTCTTTGTATTTAGACTGCAAAATCATGTTTGCATGTTCTAACCTTTTCTGTTTTTCTTTTACTTTCTGTAATCCTCTTGCATATTTGCTGTTTCTAATGGATTTTAATTTTGTGGTTTCCTTCCTAATCTGTTTCTTTAAAGCAAGTGTTTCCGTATCATCATAACATATATCATACTGTGCTTTGCATTTCGGACACTCCATATAAGTTCTTATAATCTCATGCCCTTCTATTGTTTTAGTTTGTTCTTTTAACATGCAATCAAAATCATTTTTGCACACATCACATGTCACTATCAATTATATCACCCACTTTCTTCAAAGTCAAGCTTTTTACAAAAAGATTTTTATTTTTATCATATAAATTTATGCCATTGCATCTTTCCGCTAACTCATTACGTTTTAACTTCAAACTTTCTGAAAGTTTCTTCTGCTTTCTATCTTCTTTCTTACTTACAGAATCACCTCTTTGACGCTTTTTAATAGCGTTTAAAAGCAATTTCTTATAATCATTGAATATTCTTATAGTCTGCATGGAATCGACCTGTAAAACGTCAATTTCGCCGCACCTATCACATTTGCTATAAATCACCCTTACAAACTCACCTGTTTCTGTGTAACAATCTTTTTTGTGAACATTACATTGCCTTAATTCGTTCACTTCTCCACATTTGCTACAAACTCTTTCAACTTTTAGTTCTTTCTCATTCATGTTTTTTTTCTCCTACATAAAATCTAACACATAGTTATCAATATCTGGATATGTACCACTAGGGCTCTGATACCACTTTCCAATCTTATCAGCTATTGTTGTCATACTACCTGGTATCACTGCTTCGAATGTACACATACCGTTCGGATGGTCTAATGGCAATTCATCTTTTGGGAACACTCCCATACCTAAACCATATTGGTCTGTTTCTGCCCTTTCTCTGCATATGTCGCATACTCTTCCATGAAAGTTACTTGTAAGCCATCTATAGCCTGTCACAAAAGGGTCATGCTCATTTACTGCCATAAAACTTTGTTCATATGCGTGACTTACCATTGTTCTCGCTAACCTTTGTGCATTATAATCAACCCTTCCAATATAGAACGTATCTTTTATCTTTTCTCCTACACTGTTTGCTCTACCTGCATCAACATCTGTTTGTCTTGCATATCTCCATTTATGTATTGTCCTACTTGGTTTCTTTGCTGACGGTTTCACATATTGTTCAATTTCTTTTGCAATATCATAAGCCGACTTTTGTTGTGCTGTTCCATACGATATAATCTTCGATAGCGTTTTCTGCGTCTTTTTATTATATCCCCATATTGCTTTACTTAATGTCCAACCTTTTTGATATATGTTACCAGTCATTATGTTCTGAACAACATTTTCTGGAACATAGAAGAAAGCATTTACTATGTCTTTTTCTTCAAAACCACATTGTTTTAAATATGACCTTTTGTCTTGTACTACTTCATTGCTTATTGTTCTTATATCTCTTACAATGTGATTTTGAATGTCTTGATTTAACTGTTTTACTCTGCTATTTATATCTCTCTGCAATAATGTAAGACGCTGTTTGTTTATTATGTCTTTTTCATTTGCTATCTGCCTTGAAATGTCAATGTATAAATTTTCATACATTGTTTTTATTTCTCTCAATTGTTTTCTCGTTATGCTCTGTCTTACCTTTTCTGCATTTTTCAATCTCCAATTTGCTATTTGTATCACCACCTTATTTGTTTAATAATGTTGTAGTATCTTCAATTCTTGCATCCGAATGGTAAAATTTATTATACGCATCTTTAAAAAGTTTTGCACATATAAAATCATCAAACGTTCCTGCTATGTATTCAACTTTTTTTCTGTTTAGCATCATCCCATTTAATTGCAATCACAAAATACTTATTCATAATTTGTTCTCCTTCACTTATTGTTTTGTTTGTTATCTTCTTTACACTTAATATATTACACTATTCTTTTATGTTTGTCAACAACTTTTTACAAATTATTTTGAATTGTTTCTTCTTCTATATTATCTTCAACTTCTGTTTCAATTCCAATACCATCAAGTTTCGATTGTACTTGCTGATTCATAGACAGACTGTCAAACATGTTTAACTCTACTGCAATCTGCATAAGTTCTTCGTCTATTTGTTCATCTGTCATTTCTGGACGCCATTTCTTTATGTACGATTTACGGCTCATTGCATTCACATTAATTTCTGCCATATCCGTGTCTTTCTCTTCCTGTTCATCGTCCATTAATGCATAATTGTTTTCGATTAACACATCATATTCAATCTGATTCAAATCTGTAATACCATACACAGATTTTACTATTTCTGGATTTCTCAACGCAATTTCTATGATATGATTTACAACTGTTTCTAGTGCAGGAATCCAAGTCATAAGCTTTTCATCACATCTTACCTCTAAAGACCAATACAATGCCCTTAATGCCTTTCCGCTTGTAATACTGCCTACAAGTGTTTCTTCGGAAATGTTTGGTACATCTGACATTCCATACATTGTCGTTTTCATTCTGTTCAGTGTTTCTTTCACAGCTTCTGTGTGATTCATTTGTGGTGCTAATACACCAATCATTGTTTTTGGTTCATCTATGTTTTGATTACTCTCTAAATCCCAATAAGAACCTGCGCTACTAGACAGATGTTCTGTTGTTGCGTGGTTCATATCTACAGTATATCGGATTGGATTCATTCCCTTGCCTTCACTGTCAATATCTGCATTTGCTAATTTACTGTATGCACTCTCAATGTCTTTTAAATCTTCAATTTCACTTATTCCACGTTTTTCATGGAGTGTGCCATCATTGAAAATAATAACAACTGGAATATCTTTTAAATCTGTTTCTGTTAGCGGTATGAGTTCATTTATTGTCTTTCCTGCCCCATCATACAATACAGAACTCATATAGATTGTTCCTTTTATATCTTCATACTTGTTTACTAGAAATCTTTTATCTGTTCTGTTTTTACTTTCCTGTACATTTTCAAAACTAACAAACTTTGTTAATCTATCTGTACCATATTCTGTTTCATAATAAAATTGTAATGCGTCATAAAAATGAACTATAATTCCATCATCCTCGGAAATGTCTGTTAAACATGCAATACGTTTTCCGATGAAACAATCTTTTGCACCTTGTAACAGATTCTTTTTAAATTTAGACTTCTTCAACACTTTGTCTATTAACTTCTGATATTGTTCTATTTGTTCTTTTTGTACATCTTCTACAGAATCACCTTTTATTGTGATATCTGGTGCCTGTGAAAACATGAACCTTGCTTCTTTATCAATCAATGTTTTTGCTATTTTATATTTAATGTTTGATGCAACATAATCACCGTTTGTTCCTTGCGCTATAAACTCTGCTCCATCTTTGTATATATTATAAAACTTAAATATATCGAGTAATTCTTTTTGAAATACACTACGACCAGTTTCTATCTCATTACTTAATACAAAATAAGGAACACTAGGCAATGCAGTGTTCACTGAAACACTAACATTCTTGTTACTCATGTTTGCTTTCTCCTTTCTTCAATTGTTATATTTATTTTAACATAACATTTATATAATGTCAATACATTTATAATATATATTATATATAATAATAGGGCGGTATTTCTACCACCCTTTGTTTTTATGTTCTATTTCTTAATGCCAGACAATAAGTAATATGTTGTAATAAGTCCTACAATACCATCTGGCGTAAGTCCTCTATTACCCTGAAACACTTTTACACACTGTGAAAGATATTTGTCCCAATAACCAGTTAACGGAAGTTTTGTGAATCCATATACATAATGCAACTGCCTTCTAAGCCAATTAATTGCACTAATGCAGTTATGTGTCTGTCCACTCCATAACAAGTGGCTACCTGCAAATGCCTGCGAGTTCTGTCCGAATTTTCCATCCTCACTTAATGTTCTTGTGTCGAACCCCTTGTTCATGTACTTCTGCCATTCTTTTACATATGCATTTTCTATGTAATATCTCTTATCACCTTTCCATGCATCTGTTTTAACAACTGGATTGTTTGCTTTGTTCTCTGTTAATGGCTTACTTGCTGTTCCATTATACTTAGGTCTAATAATGCACTGTATCTGACTTACTTTCCTTGTCCTTCGCATTACCTCCCCACCGTTGCTGTCGTTTCCTACTGCCGTGTTTCCTTCAATCGTTGTATATGTTCCATTTCCATTGTTCTTTTCGATAAGTCCAATATGGTCACCTATTCCATCTTTGTTCCAATCAAATATTACAATATCACCATATTGACCACTGTTTTTGTCTACTGTTAGTCCTTTACTTGTTCCCCAGTTTTTGACTGTAGGACAATAGGCTGTTTTTTTACCATCATAGAACAGATTGCTTGCTCCACACATACGAAAGATATCCCACACAAAAGCACAACACCACGGATAAGACGCACCACTTACTACTCTTCCATAATAGTGCGTGTTAAACACTACATTGTTACTGTTTGCAGGACTTTCTTTCACTCCAATATAACTTGTTGCTTTGTTCATTATCTGTTTAGCCGTTGCCATTTTTTATCACCTCTTATAAGCTTATATTTTACAAATTAAGACATTTTAATTGTTTATGCGACTATTCCTTAGCTTCTACTTCTGGAATACCTGCAATGCTCGTCAGAACGCTTACAATGCCACTTACAACAGCACCACTTATTACCATCTTCCAATCTACACTATTTACGAATGCAGATGTACCAATCAATGCTACTGCTGTTTGCGCCATTGTCTTTACTGCTCTAATTCCTGCTTTTTTACACCACTGCACTGTGTCAACATTTGGTCTAAATACACAATTTTTAAACATCATCAATCCTCCTACCATTCTCTTGTTTACACATTTCTAATTCGTGTTTTGTTTCACTTATCTTTTCATTCTGTTCATTTATTGCATCCCATTGCCTTTTCTGTGATTCACTTACATGTTTTTTATATTCCTCTAAATCTTTGTTTTGTTTTTCCAGTTCCTCTGTTAACCTCTCCATTTTAACACTAAGTTCCGTCATTGCTTTGGTGTTTTCATTTAATGGCTTGTAGATTGCGGTGAACAACGCTATTAATGCAGACAGAGCAACAACAAGATATCCTACCGCTGTTGCATCAGACATGGTTAATAATGCATATTTTATCACGTTGTTAACCTCCTATATGTTCTATTATACAAAATCTCCATATATTCTATACCTCTTCCCATCCATACACACCCGGCTCCCAGACATTCCCATCTGCCGTGCTAATCCATGTTTTGCCATTGTGTGTTACCTTGTCTCCTTTGGCATATGGATTCGTACTGTCCGGCTGTTCCCACTCTGGAATCGTGTCAGTGTCCGGTATAAGCACCTTGGCGAACAAAGACGGCGCATCCGGTGGTATCCAGTCTGCCTGACTGGTGTGAGTGGTCAACACCTTGTAAATGGTGCCATTGTACTCCAACCGCTTACCGACTGCATATGCCTTGCCAGACTCCCATTTCTCCACGAACGCCGGATACTTAACAATCTGTTCATCAGTCATCGTAGCTGTCTGGTTCTCTAGCAGTCCTCTTAACTGTTCTGCTTGTTCCCTCGTCACTGTACCACCCCCATGATTATATTAAGTGCTTCTTCTGCGGACAGCTCCGGTTCTGGATAGACTGGGTCGTCCGTAAGTGTCCACGTTTGAACTA
>ENA-OPTB01000281-OPTB01000281.1-human-gut-metagenome-genome-assembly--contig:-NODE-281-length-52887-cov-4.780606_pt1 | contig 52887 bp, 50 predicted proteins | sample MGYA00241810_ERZ501911 | MGnify/ENA primary metagenome ERZ501911 (study PRJEB25962, sample SAMEA2042304) | human gut metagenome | biome: human gut; feature: human-associated habitat; material: faeces... | reverse complement strand
ATTAATCTTATATCTAATACTATGAAAAACACATAAATATAACAGTACAAAAGTGGCTTTTGTTCAGCAGTTCTCTGTATATTTCAGTTAATTATAGTTTATAGAATAAAATGTTTATCATCAATGGGTAGTATGATACGTCCCCAATCAATCATTGCATTGAATAACATGACTTTAGAGTACTCGCCTAAATATGCTTGTGAAATGTCTCTTTCCACAATCAGTTGCCTGTCCAAAAGCTCGGCACGTTTTGTTCCCCGAAGCAACGGATGAGAGGGTGTATACCACATTTTTCCGTCATAGAGTGCTACATTGGCTATGGAAGTATCTGTCAAATAGCCGTTTCTCACGATTAAGACATCATCCGCTGTTTTTCTTTGGGCATACAAAATATTCAATTCTTCCCGGTTCGTACTTTTATAAGTATAATCAATAGTATCGGCTACAACCAGACGTAACGAAGAAACTTCCCGCATCTGATATGGTGCATATGTAATTTCTTCTATTTCTCTGCCATATACAATCCGGCATTTATGAATTCCCTGCAATGATTGCGGAGATATAAATTCCTGCAAAATGAGTGGGGTACTGTCTTTCCAAAAGGCAGCACGAGTTCGATTTAACCGCTCTGTATGATAGTCAAGATTGTAAATCTTTCCATCTTCTATCCGGATGGTTTCAATAAATGGGCACATATACTTTTTGTTTCATTTCATTATACTCACTTTCCACATCACTCTGACAAGTGATTCCACCACCACTTTTAAAATACATCTTCTCTCCTTCCTGTTCTACAAAACGTATCATAACAGCACTATCCAAATTTTCACCGTCAAAATATCCCATGATACCTGTATAAAATCCTCTGTCATAGTTTTCTGCTTCTTGAATGATCTGCATCGTTTTTTTCTTTGGAGCACCTGTTATAGAACCTGCCGGCAACAGTTTAAAAATGATTTCTCCCAAGTGTTCCTGATAATCCTCCGGCAAAACACCCTGAATTTCCGAACTTGTCTGAAGAATTGCACCTTGATTAGTATGCAGCGTATCAATATACCGGTAACGGGATACCGATACTTGATTGGCAACCATACTTAAATCATTACGTATCAAGTCTACAATGGTGGCATGTTCTGCGGCTTCTTTCGGGTCATCCATCAATAACCGGGATGCATCAGGAATTGAAGCATCAATAGTCCCCTTCATCGGATATGAACTGATTTTCCCTTGATGGATACGAACGAATATTTCAGGAGAAAATACCGTAAATGAATCTCTAAGCCATAACTTGTAGATAGCTTTTGAACGGAAATAAATATCTTGCAGAGTGAGATTGGTTTCTATTGGAGTTCGGCAAGTCAGATTAGTAAGAAAGCTGTTTCCTGCGAAAATATTCCGTTGAACAATATTGAACGAATGCCGATAGATATCAAAAGATTCAGAAAATGATTGCCAATGAATATGTTCTTTCTTATTATTTAGACAAGAATTCCCATTACTTTTATCCGATGTTGATTGATTAGTAAATCCGTTCAGATTATATAATAATTCAGTGGGATCTACGGACGAAATTTCTTCTACATAAGAAGCATCTTGTAGATAATTAATTATAAAGATAAAAGGGCGACGTAATAGGCCCCAATTATTCATCCGTTTGACAGCTTGTTCCTTAGTATGTAAATGCATAAGAATCCTTCAGTGTTTAGGGAAGGCAAAAGTACACAAAAAGTATAGATTAGAAAAAAAAGCAATAAAAAAGGGTTGCCAAATGTATTTATTGGCAACCCTTTATATTCTTTATAATAATCTAAATTACTTCATGGCAGCTTTCACCTGCGGAAGCATCTTTTTCACGTTCTCGTTTTCCGGTGATATTTTAGCAGCTTCTTCCAGATAATCTACTGCTTCTTTGAACCTTGCATCAGCTTTTTCTTTTTCTGCAGCATATTTGTCAGCATCTGAATTTGCCAAAGGAGCGGCTTTCTTCAAAATATTAGCACCGTCATTATAGCAAAGAACTCCCAAGCTATACAGAGCATTTGTCTTATAAGTCTTGTGATTCAAAGGAATTACTTTCTTAAAACAATCTTCTGCTTCCTCAGCTTTACCGGCTTTCTGAGCTGCAAGTCCTGCTTTCAAATAATGAAGACCATAATTCTTTACCATTGTCTTATTATTCGGGTCTACTTTCAAGCCTTCTTCCAATGTAGCTACATATTCATCAGTCTTCTTTAAAGCATCTAAAGCCAAAGCTTTACGGGCATACGCATTTCCTGTGTTGAATTTCTTTTGGATTGCAATATCAAAGAAAGTAACAGCTTCTGCATATTTCTTTACTTCATCAGCAGCTATACCACAATAATAAGCTGTCGCAGAATCTTGATTATTAGTCTGCTTTAAATATTCACTGAATTTGGCGTATGCCACAGGATAATTCTTTGCATTGAATGCATCATTTCCTTCTTTCTTAATTTGGTTAGGGTCGGTTTGAGCAAAAATGTTGGTTACTGTGATACAAAATGCAAATAAAAAAATAAATTTCTTCATAACTTTATGTGTTTTTTAGTTGTTTATCGCCCAAAAGTAAACCTTATAATACAAAAACACAACCCTATTTAAGTTTTTTGAGCTTTTTGAAACCTATATAACGTTCGTTATTCTTCGTAAAAAGAATGATTCACTACTCATCCATACTACAACAGAGAAATAGACAAAATATTATACCTATATAAATTACTGATTCATAGCCATAAAGAAAAATATGAATAAAAAAGTGTCGGAAAGTTTTTGAGTTTTCATAAAAAGCACTACCTTTGCATCCGCAAATAAGGATGGTTCCGTAGCTCAGCTGGATAGAGCAACGCCCTTCTAAGGCGTGGGTCAAGCGTTCGAATCGCTTCGGAATCACTTAAAGAGGTTGATTATTTTAAATAGTCAACCTCTTTTTTGTACTTACAAATTATTATAACCTATAACGGAAACTATCACTCAAAGGCTGTTTCTTATTGCTAGAGACCACTTTGATTTAATAAAATGTCCTGTCGCTGCGCAAATGTAGACAGACTATAAATCACAAATAAAACAACCGCCAACAAACGGCTGGAATGTAAAAAACATGTTCTCATACTATTTCTTTAATGATGTTTTCTTTACTTTGATAAAAGAAGATAATGATTCAACTTTTTCTTTATATTTTTTCTCATTTACCCGATTCTTATTTTCCTTTTTATCAATCCGGTGGTCAAACAGCATGCCCGCTTTCTTCACGTCACCTTTCATCCATTCAGCATAGCTATAACGCCGGTCAACAACATTATCTCCCCCTTCCCATTGAATATAAACTTCCTCTTTAGTCTTAGCCTTCAAATTCTTGAAAACTCCGGCAAAGCTTTGTCCGCTCAATTGCTCATCAGGCACAGGAAGTTTGCAAAGTTCGCATAAAGTAGGATATAAATCAACAAACTCCACCATAGATTTGGTTTCTCCCTTTTTCATTCCCGGTACACGGATAATTAACGGTACATGAGTAGAAGTATCCATCAGATTATGCTTTCCTATAAAATCATGTTCGCCCAAATTCCACCCATGATCTCCCAGCAGAACAACAATCGTATTCTCCGATAACCCCAATTCGTCCAACGCATCCAATACCTTTCCTATTTGCGCATCCACATAGCTCAAACAAGCATAATATCCATGCTTTACTTCCCTCTGAAAGTCAATATCACTCGTATCCGTAACCCGTGCATAAGCGTAAATCTCTGACGAATTACGAACTTGTTCCGGCAATCCCTCAGGTCTGAAACGATTGGTAGCCATGGGAATTTCGTCACGTTTGTATAAATCCCAATACTTCTTCGGAGCATTAAACGGTAAATGGGGTTTCCAAAAGCCGCAAGCCAGGAAGAAAGGTTTACCTATCTCTTTCATTCTCTTTAAATCACTAATAGCCCGGTTCGCCAGTTTACCATCATCATAGGCAGTATCAGGCACATCGGCAGACTCACAGAAAGGTCCCCGCATTGTTTTCGGATTAATCGTCTTCCCCGATTCCGAATTCATCCAAAGTTCCCATTTGTTATATTCTGCCCAGTAGACATCATATCCATCCGGATGATTCCTATAGGGCGGTTCACTCCATGAATCAGCATGGTCACTCATATGATGAAACACTTTTCCATCCGAAACTGTATGATAGCCATTCTGTGTAAACCATCCTGAAATAGGTATTGCCCCGGGACAATCTTTGCTGGCATAAGCAGAAAAACTGATAAAACGGTTCGGATACCGGGGATATACACCTGTCAATAAACTGGCACGGGACGCTCCGCTCACCGGTATATTGCAATAAGCATTCTGAAACAGGACACCGCTTGCAGCCAAACGATCCATATTAGGTGTCTTCACTTCCTTTACTCCATAACAGCCTAACTCGGGGCGCATATCGTCCGCCATTATGAAAAGAACATTCATTCGGGATACATCCTGTTGTGCCCGCATCATAGAAGAGAAACAACAAGCCGTTCCGCAAAGAAGAGTGTATTTTACAGAGAATCTATTCTTCATTTTACACGTTAAATTTTAAAGACCTGCAATATACTAAAATATTACAGGTCTTGTATATATTATTCACTCAAAATTACTTAGTCCACACCGGATTTTGTTCCAAATTCGTATTCAGAGCCAATTGCTTCAATGGCAACGGATAGAGATTATAATTAATTCAGAAAAACAAAACTCCGGTTGATGAAACAGAAGTCCTGCTATCCATCTATCATTACAAGCCTACCGGTATTTTCAGCAAATACCAAACGATAAACAGCAATGTCCAGGCAAATAAGATAGCCAATGAATATCTCCAGGTATATTTAAGTAATGTACCGTAAGTGATCTGCTTATCATACTGACGCATATAAGTCAGCACCAAAGGCATATAAAATAAGAAAGGCGTAATGGCATTTGTCGAACTGTCTCCAATACGGAAAGCACATTGTGCCACGTCGGGAGAAATACCCATCTGCGCAAACATCGGGATAAAGATGAAAGACATGAAAACCCATTTGGAAGTGGCAGATACCATAATCAGATTGATAAATGCCGTAAACAGGATAAACAAGACCAAAGCCGCCAATGGAGCCGGCTCGAAAGAAGAAACCAGTTCAGCACCCATAATGGCAAGACACTTGTCCAAATGCGAATATTCGAAACAGGCAAACATTTGAGCAGCAAAGAAAGCAATCACGAAATAAACGCCAAGAAGTTTCATTGGCTGCGTCAGTCCTTCAATCACATCATTATCCGTGCGATAGCGACCGGAACCGAAACCATACGCCATGCCCGTGATACCTGCTCCCAAAGAAAGAAGAAACAAAATACCGGCAATGAACGGTGAATGCATCAAGCCACCATTCACACCGCGCAAAATTCCATAAGAGGAAAAAGTAAGCCATAAAACAAGAACTACATAGACAGCCGCCACCATAATGGAAATCATAATCGCCCGTCTCTCTTTGCGGGACAGGGGACGATAGGCTTCCACCTTTACACTTCCTTCGTATTTACCCAATCTGGAAAGAAGCCATTTTTGAGTCACCCAATAAACAATGGCAGTAATAACTACCGTAGAAACACTCATAAAGAAGTAATTGCAAAGAGGTTCCGTATTCCCCTGATAGCCTGTTTGAGCCAATGCAGCTTCCTGCGTGGTATGAGCCAGCAACGGATCCATCGTACTCAACACAATATTGGCACTATATCCGCAGGCAACGGAGACATAAGCCGTCACAATCCCCGCAATCGGATGAAGCCCCACCCACTGAAACAGCATGGCGGCAATAGGCAACAAGATAATATATCCACCGTCACCAATAGCATTCGACAATAATCCTAGAACAATCACCCACAAAATGATTTTCTTCTTTTCCTTCCGGTTCCCCACCCCCATACGGATGCACGCATCAATAAAGCCTGAATGTTGGGCAACCCCCAGTCCGAACATGGCAATAATCACCATACCCAATGGAGCAAACCCTGTAAAGTTCTTGATAGCGTTCCTCAACCACCAACGGATTCCTTCCGGGCTCAACAGGCTTTGTACACGAATATCCTCGCCAGTCTGTGGCAATGTCACTTTCAGTCCATAGATGTCACATATCCATGACAGAAAGACTACTGCCATTGTCAACAGCATGAACATCGTAGCAGGATGGGGCATACGCCATTTTGTCTTCATCGCTTTTAAGGTTTATTCTTCGTCAGCTTTTTTTAGTTATTCTTCGTCAGGCTCCAAATTATCCAAATCAATAATACGTAATTCCAATGCACGGACAGCCAACCGGGTAGCATTCACTCCCACCCGCTCTCCATTCGGGAAAAGGCGTCCGATAAGATCATTCTGTCGTTTCTCCAATGATTTCACGCCGAAAGGCATACCTTTCAGGTTCGCAATCATCTCCTTCGTATATCCCAAAGCCAGATGGCGGAGAAAACGCTCGTCATATTCATCAATATCATAACTGATTACCGCTTCCTGACGTTTCGCATCATTGGCAACAGACCTCTTGAAGCGCTCTACAATCTTTTCCAGAATCGGATAGTTAAATACCAGCTTCTTACCATCCATAACAGCCTGTACATCCGTCTTGGTCAGCAATTCTCCCGTCTTTAGGATAATTCCGTCAGCTCCGGCATTCAGTACATCCACCCACAGCTTTTCATTCAGAATCTCACCTGTGAAAATCAGTACGTGGACATCTTTATAGCGTTTGAATATATTCCGGCAAATATCCACTCCGATAGTAGTAGACCCACCCAATCCCAAATCCAGTAATACCAAATCAGGGAGTTGCGCTTCCATCAACGGCCAGAATTCGCTTTCGGTCATGGCAGTACCGATCACTTCCGCATTCGGTATTTCGTGACGGAATATCTCCTCCGTACCTTTTAACTCCAGTTTTACATCCTCTACGATAATAACTTTAAACTTCTGTTCTTCCATTTCCTTATCTAATAACTTTTATGTGTTTTCTTTTTTATCTGCGCGGAACCGTGAAATAGACCGTAAATCCTCCATCCGCAGCAGGTTCGGCATTAATACGGCATCCCCTGCGTCCCGCAAATTCGTCATGGTCACGGATTATCTGCTTGCACACCAAATATTCCGTACCCCGCAACTCCCCTTTTTCACCGGAAGTCATACGTGCCAAATTCGGGTAGAACAACTGGTTCAGTTCCTCCACACTCTTTTCACGTCTCGTATCCGTAAAGAGGAAACGAATATATCCATCATCCTTACGAACCTGCAAACGAAGCACACCATCTTCACGAAACGTCAATGCTTCGTCAATCAGATTTTCCAACAGAAAGCGCAACTGGTTCACGTCTCCTATTACTCTTGCCTCCATTGGCTCCATCTCCAGTTCTATCCTCTCCGTCCGGTTCTTCATCATCTTCTTGAAATATTTTCCGGCAGCATCAAAAAGTTCCTGCACCGGAATCACCGTCCGCCGGAAAGTAACCTCTTCCAACTGACGGGAAGCACACGAACTCAAGATAGTAAAGATACCCTTATAATATTCAATCAATTCCGTCATAGTCTCCACCGCTTCGCGCTCTTCCTTTTCCGAAAGACTCAGCGTATTCAGCCGTCCTACAATCTGCTTGATTTTATTCGGATAATAAATCGTTTCATGTTTAATCGTAGACAGGCAGTTGTCAAGCACCATATTCTGTACATGCAACATACTGTCCTCCCAGGAAGCCCGACGCGTTTCTTCGTGCGCCGACTCAATATCCCGGTATTTCGTAGCCAGTTTCACTACCGCATTAAATACCACAATAGCCACATACCGAGCCACCAGTTCAAAGAGCAAACGATCCGTTTCCTGCTCCGAACCTTCCCTACGCTCAAGATATAACACACCGACGCATTGATGTTCTCCCCCCGCTTCCACTTTCAACGGAATAGCCAACAGATGTTGTTCCGCAAGATACTCGCCGGAGTCAAAACACTGCTGCACCATTTCCGGCATCTCCTGTCCGGGACGCGAAGCATACTCCAGCCGATGCGTCGTTTCATTATACACTGCGATGCCCATCCGGTCAATCGTCAATAATTCATTCACCGAGCCGAATGCTTCATTCACAATACGCTGCGGGATTTCTTTGAGCGTACTCTCCTCGCGTTGAAGCGCTTCCGCATCCTCCTGCTCCTGCAGTCTGACTATAGATGCCGCAAATACTTTCTGATTTATTTCAAGCACCTGTTCGAGGTTCAGCCGATTCTGTAACAGCTTCCGCATATACAGAAAATAATAACCAATCAAAGAAACAACCAACAAGACAAAGCATAAGATAATCCCTACCGTCTTATTAGTATTCGAACGCTCCAACTGCCTGCAATATGCTTCCAATGTCTGGTCTTCCCCCTGCAACTTATACAAATCCGTAAAAGCCGAATTATTATAACTGTACCCATCCAGTTGCTTCAAAGCCAGAAAAGCGACCGCCGCTTCATTTCTTATATCCAGAATCACATGATAATCCGAATCAAATAATTCATTCCACCAACTGACTTCAGCAGGTATTCCCGTACCTACAAGTTTCATATAACGATGCGGACCTTCCGGACGCGCATACTTTTCATAATGCTCGTTCAGCAACGACATGGCAGAGTCCACATACTGCAAGGCAAGCTCGTAATTTTCATCCACATTGGCAAAATATGCAGCATTGGCATAGTCCGACGCAGCATCCAGCAAGTCCTCATAAGCAGAATCAGTAACTACCACTATCGAATCTCTCTCCTGCGACATAGGCGGAATCGGGTCATGCAGGCAAGACACCATTCCCATAGGAAGCAACAGGCAAAGCAATACGCCAATTACCTTACGCACTCCCAAAGGCAAACGGAAATAAAAACGGCTTCCCTTTCCCAATTCACTCTCCACATCGAAGGTACATACCCGGAAGAGTTCATTCGTTTTCTTATATTTCTCAATGATTCCCTTACAGTTCATCAGTCCGAAACCACTGCCTTTATTTTCTTTCAATTCATCAGGATTCTCCGCATTCTTAATTCCGATCACCCGCGAATCATATACTTTCTCACCAATAATACGCGCCACATCTTCCTCCGAAATACCACGTCCGTCATCTTCCACAGAAATCTCCACATACGTATCCGTAGTACGTGCGTAGACCTTGACAGTTCCTCCTTCCGGAGTATATTTACGGGCATTCTCCGCCAACGTATTTATCATAAACAGAGTCAGCGCCCGGTCTGCCTTCACCATAACAGTAGTCGGTTCAATCTCCAACGTCTGTTTTTTCATCTCAAAGGCACGCCGTCCTTTTCCCAACAGTTCAAACAATTCGTCAAGACTGAACGTTTCGATATTCAGGCTCAACGATCCTTGCTTCATCTTGATCCACAGAGCCAGAATATCGTTATACTCATTAATAGTAGTTACCAATTCATCAATGTATTGATACTTCTCCTTCTTTATCTTTTCATCATCAATATATCCCTTCTCCGTAAGCTTGTGCACCTCATTCAGAATACGGTCGATATAAGGATTAATACCATTCACAATAGCCATACAAGCCTTTTTTATCAGATTCTGACGCTTATTTCCCGCAATATGCTGCTCATAGATATACCGTTGTTTTTCCAACTGCATCCGTTCGTCGCTCAATGCTTCCACCATCTGTTCATTGTCCGCCGCCCAGATAATATAAGGTTCAAGCACATGCACCAAAGCCTTTTCATCACGGTTCAACCGATGTGCGGGGACAAGCGCCGCTTTCCCCTCTTCGGGAATATCCAGTCTCATCCTATCCTTACCAAACAGATTGTCTATTCCTTCCTGAATCAACAGAACATTCATTGGAATGGAAGAAGTAATATCCCGGCAAAGCCCCAAAATCTGTTGCAGACGTTCCACATCAATCTGATTCCTTATCTTGGAACGCCTGTTGAAGAACCACCAAAGAATCACTACCAGCACCAATCCGACAATCACCAAAGAAAGCACAAGTGTCATCTGCCTCGAACCGGCTTCCAATGAAACATAACGGCTCTCCAGTTCCTTGTCCTGACGGGTAAAGTTCAGAATATCCAGATAAATATTCCGGTTGTAATCAGAGGCATATTTCATTCCCAATCCCGCATACGAAACGCTCAATTGTTCCCGGATTCTCGAAATCCATTCGGGTACAGTCTTTACATTCTCCTGCGTAATCCACGGCACTCCCGTATAGGTCGTATCTCCTTCGGCAAACGTATATAGCTTATCCAGTGTATCCGCCTCATGGTGATAATAGAGCATATGATGGCGATTCACACAGTCCAATGCTTTCGTAAGCGTATCCAACGCTTCCGAATATCGCCCGTGCGTATTCAGGTATTTGCCGATAGAGACATACGCCCCGGCAATCTGATATAAATCATTATATTCACGGAACTTTTCGAGTGCAAGCTGTGCCAGACGCAAAGGTAAAAGCGAATCTACCGAAAAGCCGAACTGGTCTAACGCATGTCCCCGTCTTGCCTGAAATAAATCGAAGTCATTGGGAGCAATCATCAGGTTGGCAAGCCCTTGCAAGCCATTTCCTTCAAAATAGGGATGATTGCTCTGAACTGCCGTCCGCCAAGTGTAATAAAGGTGGTCGAACTCGCGGAGTTTCCTGTCTTCCGGTTTACCGGCTTCCACCAAAGAAGCAGAACCTTTGAGATAATGATAATAAAGCAATTGGTTCGTATCCGCCAATGCTTCATCTTCCGGTATCTGATTGAGCGAGGCGATTGCTTCCTGACGTTGCTGAAGATAATAGTAATAAATAGAAGAAACGATGAAAAACTCCGTGAAAGCATAATCCAGCCGGAGCTTCTCGTGGCGGTCGGCAAACAAGTCGCTTTCTTCACGAATACGCTTCATGCGTTTCAGTGCACTGTTCCGGTAATCATAAAACTCCTTGTTCATGGCCGTCCGCTGACAGATTTTCATCAGTCCGATGTCGGCAATCAGTAGTTCGAGTTCGTTCTTGGTCAGTTTGTACACCTCTTTGTGCAAGGCTTCGGCACGGTCGAAATCCATGTTCATGTAAGCCCAGAATCCCAGGTTGTTGGACGCCTCGGCTTTCCCCGATTTATATAAGTTTACCTTACGATAAGCCTGCTCGGCATATCTATAAGAAGAATCGAGATTCCGGTAACGAAAAGCATACGCTTTCCCATTCAGTGAATCAATCAGACGCACCTCTTTGGTCGGCACCATATCAGTGCACGAGAAAAAAGAGGCGAATAACACTACGCCTATTATATATAGAGGAAAGCGTGAACTCATTTTATTATCGGATAATTAACGACGGATAATGGATATTCCCCATTATTTATTGCAAATCTACAAATATTTCCGATAAGTTGGAGAGAAAAATATTTTTTATACAATAAGTCCTTCTAAATAATAAGAGAAATTCCTACCTTTGCAGGCAAATTAACAAATAGGTAAAACATCTATTACAAAATGAGCGAAAAAGCACCCTTTATGGTATTCTCGGGAACGAACTCGAGATATCTTGCAGAAAAAATCTGCGCAAGCCTGAATTGTCCTCTGGGAAATATGAACATTACGCATTTTGCCGATGGTGAATTTGCGGTTTCATATGAGGAGTCAATCCGTGGCGCACATGTATTCCTAGTTCAATCCACTTTCCCAAACTCAGACAACTTAATGGAACTTCTCCTGATGATCGACGCTGCAAAACGTGCATCTGCAAAGAGCGTTGTAGCTGTAATCCCCTATTTCGGATGGGCCCGTCAGGACAGAAAAGACAAACCTCGTGTATCAATCGGAGCTAAGCTGGTAGCCGACCTGCTTTCTGTGGCAGGTATCGACCGACTGATTACCATGGACTTGCATGCAGACCAGATTCAGGGTTTCTTCAACATTCCCGTAGATCACCTGTATGCATCAGCCGTATTCCTCCCCTACATCCAGTCATTAAACCTGGAAAATCTGGTGATTGCTACACCGGACGTAGGCGGTTCAAAACGCGCCAGCACTTTCTCCAAATATCTCGGTGTGCCATTGGTACTCTGTAACAAATCACGTGAAAAGGCAAATGAAGTTGCTTCCATGCAAATCATCGGTGACGTGAGCAATAAGAACGTCGTACTGGTTGACGACATCGTAGACACAGCAGGTACAATCACTAAAGCTGCCAATATCATGATGGAAGCCGGTGCAGCATCCGTACGCGCTATTGCCAGCCACTGTGTGATGTCTGATCCGGCGTCCTTCCGTGTACAGGAGTCCGGTCTTACTGAAATGGTATTTACCGATAGCATCCCTTACACCAAGAAATGCGCAAAAGTAAAACAGTTGAGTATCGCCGATATGTTTGCTGAAACTATCAAACGCGTTATGAATAACGAGTCTATCAGTTCACAATACATAATCTAAGCGAATCAATATCGCTAAAAAGAAAACGGTGAACAAATATTGCACTACGCAATTTGTTCACCGTTTTCTTTTTGGTATTTCTATTTTTTATTGAAGTCTTCCTAATTTATAGGTTCCTTTCTTGATAACCTTTCCGTCCTTATCCGTTTCTACAAACGGGCCATCCTTTTTTCCCTGTTTGAAGAATCCATCGAAGCGGTTGCCATCCTTGTCGACTTGTACACCTTGTCCTTCTTCCAGTCCGTCAGCGAAACCACCTTTATATTGCATACCTGCGACAGTCTTTAAAGTACCTTGCCCGTTCGGGCGATTATCTTTCCAGTCACCATCGTAAACGTCACCATTGCTCCATTTGTAGATACCCTTTCCGTCACGTTTATTATTTTTCCAGTCACCTTCGTACACAGCACCGTTCGACCACGTGAAAGTACCTTTGCCGTCTTGCATACCATCCTTGAAGTTTCCTACATATTTATCACCGTTTGCGTGATAGTAAACACCCGCGCCGGTACGTTCGCCTAAAAGATAGGAGCCTTCATAACGGTCACCCGTGTGGAAGAAGTACGTACCTTTCCCATGTTGAATATCATCCGCCCAGTCACCATCGTATTTATCACCATTGGTATATTCAAAGACCCCTTTACCATGACGGACATCGTCTTTCCAGTCACCCTCATACTTACAGCCATCATCCCAATTCATGGTACCTTTGCCGTTCTTCTTGTCGTTCTTCCAGTGACCACTATATTTTGCGCCGTTCGCCCAAGTATAAGTACCTTTGCCTTCGCGTTTATCATTAACCCAGTTGCCTACATACAAGTCACCGTTGTGATAATACATCGTTCCTTCACCATGCTGGTAATCCTGAAACCACATACCGTCATAACGGTTATTATTCATAAAATAATAGATACCTTTTCCGTGCTGCTGGTCTTGGAACCATTGCCCTTCATACTTTTCACCGTCGGGAAACATATAAATACCGTAGCCTTCACGTTTTCCCTTCACGTATTCCCCTTCGTAGACATCACCGTTCTTAAAGACTGTTTTTCCTTTCCCATTCGGTTTACGTCCTTTCATTTCACCAGTATAGACGCTACCATCCTTGAAAGTATAGTTGCCAATCTTTATTTCAGTAGAGAATGTATCTTTGATTTTCCCGAAAAATCCGCCTTTTTTTCCTTCATTTTCTTGTGCCATCGCTCCCGCTTGTGCAAGGAGAGCCAATAAAAGTGTAGTATATAGATATTTCCTCATTTATTTTAGTAGTTACTCTTTTTTAGATTTACAATTTGGACAAAGATACAATTTCTCTCCCATACATTCCCCTACCGGAAAGCAAATTATGACAACTTTTTACCTGCAATGACCTCTTTTAATGTCTCTTTGCATAAATAGCGCTGTGCCAAATCCTGTATCTCCGCAGGTGTAATCTCATTCACAGCGTGCAGGGAATGAGAAAAATAGTCGTCAGTCAGACCGGAAGTAGCTATAAATATCCATGCGTCCGAGAGCGAGAAAGGCGACTCATAGCTCCGGCACATTTCGCCCAGCATATAGTTTCGCACCATTGTCAGTTCTTCCATAGACACAGGTTCCTGATGCAGACGATCTATTTCGTGATACACTTCCTGTATCAGCGGTTCCACATATTCATTGTCCGTCTCTGTGGAAACAAGCAGCATCCCGCTATCAGGATAAAACATGATCCCTGCCGAAATTCCATAGGTATATCCTTTTTCTTCGCGGATATTAGACATCAGGCGGCTACCGAAATAACCACCGAACAAAGTCATCAGTACCCGCAACTTCGGATAATCCGGATGTTCACGGGTAATAGTGGTACATCCCATTTTCACTGCACTTTGCATCGCATCCTCACGCTCTGTAAAAATTCTCTTTTCAGGAACAGCGGCAAAAGGAAAGCTTAATTTCGGCATCTGTAATTGATGTTGTCCGAACGGAACACCAAAAGTATCCGTCACCCGGCGAATAGTATCTTCTGTCACCTTCCCGGAAAGGAAAATTGAACAGTTGCCCGAATGATAATGCTGTTCGTAGAAATTACGAAGTACATCCGGAGTGATAGTATGGTAATCTTCTTCCATTACTATCTTTCCGCATGGATGCTGTTCTCCGTAGAGGGATTTCAGCAGACTGCGATGTGCCAGGAAGTCAACTTTGGAAGTATTGACCAAATATTGCTGGATATTCGTATCCAGGATAGTCCGCAGTTCTTTTTCCGGGAAAAGCGGTTCCTTAATCATGGACTCTACTATCTCGAGTGTTTTCGCCAAATACTTATTCAGAGAATAGACTGTGACATAAGCATATTCCGAGGCACTCGACAATTCGAGCCACGAACCATAATAATCCAGTTTTTCGGCAATTGTTGCCGCCGTATATTTCGTAGTGCCCTCACGCAGCATCCGGTTGGTGAACAACGCTTGCAATTTCTGCGACTGCTGCCAGCGACCTCCGGCAAAAAGTATATCCATACGTACCACATCCTGCTCACCGGCATTAATAACGGTCAACGGAATACCATTCGGCAAAGTAGACCGGACGGGAGCAAGTATCCGGAAGTTTTTCAGGGTTTGTATTTCAGGTTGTATCGTGCGATCCATAAAATTTATCCTCTGTTTTTCAAAAATTCCTCTGCACGTTCCAAGTCCTGGGGAGTGTCAATACCAATCGTTTCCACATCACTGATACCTACCTTTATCTTATACCCGTTTTCCAGCCAGCGAAGCTGTTCCAACGACTCGGCTATTTCAAGAGAAGACTGCGGGAGAGCCGTAATCTCTTTCAGCACTTCCGTACGATAGGCATACAGGCCGATATGTTTATAATAGGTATGTCCTTTCAGCCAGTCCTGCTTTTCAGCATTACGTTGATAAGGTATAATAGAACGACTGAAGTAAAGTGCATTCCAGTTTGTATTGACTACCACTTTCGGTGAATTCACGTTTTCGAGTACGGCAAACGGTTCATCGGCAGTGAAAGGCTTCACCAATGTGGCAATTTGTGTAGTCGGGTCTTCAAAACAAGCCTTTACAGCATTCAGCTGCGAAGGCTGGATAAAAGGTTCATCCCCTTGTATATTGACAACGACATCGAAATCACCACCTATCTTGGTGCAGGCTTCGTAACAACGATCCGTACCGCTTTTATGATGAACAGAAGTCATTACCACCTTACCACCGAAGGCTTTTACAGCCGCTTCGATCCGTTCGTCGTCAGTAGCTACATAAGCATCGTCCAATACACCCGCTACTTGTTCATATACACGTTGTATCACTGTTTTTCCGCCCAGGATAGCCAACGGTTTCGCGGGGAAACGCGTGGATGCGTAACGGGCAGGTATTATTCCCAGAAATTTCATATCTGAATCTATTTTAATTCTTCCAATCCCTTCACGATATACTCTCTTTTCAAGTCCTCGGGTTTCAATACCCTGTCGTCAAAAGCGAGTAAATCAATATCCAGGCAAACTTTTTCCTCTTTCTTATCTTCCGGACGACGGCCGGCAGATTTCTCGATGGCTTTCAACTCCTTCCTTACCCTCTCTTCCCCGGCTTCGGAAAAGAACTGTGCTACCTGATTGGAAAATAACGCCGGACTCCGAAAAAACAAAGGCTGCGTTTCCTGTTCGGACGTGAAACGGATGGAAGGAAACAAATCCGCCAGCTTTTGCCGTGCAAAAAACAGATTTTCCTTCCGGTTGTAGTTACTTCCAATGCAGATGATACACTTATGCATGGCGGGAGAAGAAGCTTAGTTAAACAAGTCGTCCAACCCCATTTCTTCCACTTCGCCATTCGGAGTTTCCGAACCGGCACAAGGGTCAAATCCCTGAGGCAGTTTGAACGTTTCTTGCTGGTCATATCCCAAAGTCGGGTCATCATATACCTTCTTCATATAGAGTGCCCAGATAGGCAGTGCAGCAGCAGCTCCCTGTCCATAAGTCATTCTGCCGAAGTGAATATCACGTTCGTCGCCTCCTACCCAGCAACCGGATACCAGTGAGGGAGTGAATCCCATAAACCAGGCATCGGAGTTGTCATTGGTAGTTCCCGTCTTTCCACCCATATCGGCAGTGATACCATAACGGCGGACACGTCCACCCGTTCCTTCATTAATAACGGCACGGAGCATGACAAGCATCTTGTAAGCACTCGAAACGCTGATAACCTCTTCCATCTGCGGTGCAAATGTAGAAATCACATTGCCGTCACTATCTTCAATACGGGTAACAAACAACGGGGCTACACGAATACCCTTATTAGCGAAAGCTGTATAGGCGCTCACCATTTCACCGACAGAGATTTCGCAAGGGCCGAGACAAAGTGAAACGACTGGGTCTATAGCCTTATTGCGTACACCGAAACTATGAATAAGTCTCACCAGATTATACGGATTCAGTTTACCCATCAGGTAAGCGGAAATCCAGTTGTCCGAGTAGGCCAGTCCCCATTTTAAAGTCACCATTTCACCATAACGCTTGTTGTTGGCATTACGTGGTGACCACGGAGTTCCGTTCTCATCGATCAATGTCTGTTCTACATGACGCACCTGGTCGCAAGGAGAGAAATTATTCTCCATAGCCAGCGTATACAGATAGGGTTTGATAGTAGATCCTACCTGACGACGTCCTACCATAGCCATGTCATACTGGAAGTACACATAATTCGGTCCGCCCACATAAGCCTTCACATGCCCGTTCATCGGATCCATCGACATAAATCCAGTACGCAGGAAAGACTTGTAATAACGGATAGAATCCATCGGGCTCATAATCGTATCCTTATCCCCTTTCCAGGAAAAGACAGTCATCTCTTCCGGCTTGTCGAATGCTTTCCGAATCTCCCGCTCCGAAGCTCCCGCTTCTTTCATCAGACGATAACGGTCAGTCTGCTTCATCGCCTTAGTCAGCAATTCTTCCACCCGTTTTTCCGGCAAAGACCGTGCATAAGGAGCATTCTTACTACCCTCTTTTTCCTTGAAGAATACCGGTTGCAGATAATCGCCCAAATGCTCTTTCACAGCATCCTCGGCATATTGCTGCATACGTGAGTTGATGGTAGTATAAATCTTCAGCCCATCCGTATAGATATTATAATTCGTTCCGTCTTTTTTCTTGTTTTTCGCACACCAGCCATACAGCGGATTCGTTTCCCAGGAAAGAGAATCCTCGTAAAACTTCTGCATTTGCCAACCGCGATAATCGCTCTTTACCGGTTTCGGTGCAGTCATTACACCACGGAGATACTCACGGAAATAAGTTGCCAGACCTTCTTTGTGGTCTACGCGATTATAAGTCAACTTCAACGGAAGAGCCTGTAAAGAATCACATTCGGCTTCTGTGATATATCCCGCTTTGCGCATCTGCTCAAGCACCACATTACGACGTCCACGGGAACGTTCATTGAAACGTACCGGATTATAAAGCGACGGATTCTTACACATACCTACCAAAGTAGCCGCTTCTTCCAGTTTCAATTCCTTCGGTTCGCAGCCAAAATAGGTATGAGCCGCCGTCTTGATACCGACAGCATTATTCAGGAAATCGAACTTATTGAGATACATGCTCAGAATTTCTTCCTTGGTATAATAACGTTCGAGTTTCACGGCAATCACCCATTCGATAGGCTTCTGAAAAAGACGCTGAAGGGTATTTCTCGCTACATTTTCCGTAAACAACTGTTTGGCAAGCTGTTGTGACAAGGTACTACCCCCACCTGCATTTTTCTGGAACATCAAACCACGTTTCACAAACGCACGGAACAATGCCTTGGCGTCAATACCTGAATGTTCGACAAAACGAACATCTTCCGTAGCAATCAACGCATTAATAATATTGGGTGACAAATCCTTATAGGCCGTATATACGCGATTTTCCTTGCTGTAAGACCAAGTACCAAGTACCTTATCATCTTCCGAGAAAATCTCCGTCGCAAATTTATAGCTTGGATTCTCCAATTCCTCAACAGGCGGCATATAACCTATCCAACCTTTTGAAATGGAAACAAATATAGTGACTACAGCCACTACTCCAATCGCCAATAAAATCCAAAGAGCTTTTATTATTTTTCGAATCATGTTTTTTCTAGCTTAAAAAGACGCAAATAATTAAGGTACAAAGGTAGATAAAATCCGGTATTCAGCCAACGAGTTTGATTATTATTTCAGTTTTGTTAAATACCACATCCCTCTAAAACACAAAACAGGCGGGAAAAATCCCGCCTGTCCATTCATACCTAAAATTATATCTTACTTATAAGACATCAATTACATCGTTGCCGCCTGAACACCAATCACACCGGCAATTGCACCAGCAACAGCAATAATCACTTTCAAAATCATACTCCAAGTTCTTTTCATAGACATTCTACTTTTTAAATTAAACATTAAACAAACTATCTGACAGCCAAATATGAACTGTCAATTAATCAAGCGGCCGGGTCAGGCGTTTCTCCGTCATCTCCCCCTTCATTGCCGCCTCCTTCATCACCACCGTCATCCGGTTCTCCCGGCACCACGGTAACACTAATTTTCTTCAGATATTCATCCAGACTAATCAAGTCCAACTTCTCATCTGCCCGTGTTGCAGTCTTTGTGACACGCAGTTCCTTGTTCGCCTGAAAAAAGATACGAACACTCTCTACACTTTTAGCAGTAATATCCTTCGCCAGCTCCGCACCTTTCGAGCGGGCAGCCAGCATAAACACTCCTAAACCTTCGATATTCACCGATTTACCTTCCAGCAACTGCTCCTTCATCTTATCCACGAAGTTCTGAATCACACTCTTGATATCACCGACAGACAGAGAGGAACGATCCTTCATCTTTTCAGCGAGATATCTCAGATTGACAGACTGACCCAAAGTTATCAGATGCGGATAAAACCTTTTGGGAGAATTAGGGACACGCGGATCTGTCGGCCGCGTAATGACTTTGTAAATTACACTCATAATACGTTTTTTTTAAAGATTCAAATTCAAGTTATTTATTCACGTTTCGTTGATCAACGATGCAAAGGTGCGACTTTTATCTTGTATAGAAAAGGAAAAAGCCCCTTGCGGAGCTCTTTTTATTCGTTCAAGTATATAATAGGCTATTAATCAATAATATAATTATTTTTCTATGTATCCTTATTTACACCTTTTATCAACAATCTATCCAATTAGAAATAAAACGTTAATCAACATACCCCTAAAACCAATATATTAACCATCTTCACAGAAAAAAGATATATCATCACATTCAAACCTTTTATTTCACTACAATAGGAATCATTTTACTATCCATGCGATTATCCCATATATATGCGATATAAATTACAGAATCTTCCATAAAATAAATTATACGATGATGAGGATACTCTAATAAAGAACGGTATTGTTTCTCTCTACCTATCAATAGTTCTTCTACCTTACCTAATTGAGGATTAGACTGTAAAACACGAACAGCATTCAATATGCCATTTCGAAACTTATCTGCAGCTTTCTGACCTAAATTCTTCTTATACCACTGAAATATAGCCTTGAAAACATCTAAAGCTTCTTCATCCCATTCAACTTGAAACTCTACCACGACATTATTCTCTTTAAGGCTTCTTCATTACACACCTTTTTTCCCTGAGAAAAATTCTTTTCTACACGGTCTAAAATAGTATGAAGTTCATCTATTGAGCAACAACCTGGTATAGATGTAGAACTTGAATAAGCTCCATATTCTGAAGTTGGTTCTGACACATGTGAAGGATATTCTTTCTTCTCTATATCATGAGATTCTTTCTTTTTCATTTTATGAGTTGTTTTATACCACAAAGGTAACAAGTAAATTCGAAAATAGATACTATTCCTTAATTATTTTCCCTTAAACCAATAGAAAAGACATCAATCAACATACCCCCTAAAACAGATATATCAACTATCTTCACAGACAGTTGATATATCATACATACAAACACATATCAGCTTTTATGCCAATATGAGGGATAAGTCAGGAATATACCGCTGTATTCTTCCCAACTCGTATAATGCAGGGAATTCATGAATATATCATGAGTTCAGGGACCTACATATTTCTTTGATATTCCTTTAAATAGTTCGTAATACCTTCCAGCAATATATTCGTGACACACTGCTTCCCTTCTTCCGAGAGAAGGTATTCAACATCCTCCTTATTATCCTGAAAGAAATTTTCGACCAGCACTGCCGGACAATTCGTTTTCTGACAGATATAAAGATTGGCAGTCCAATAAAGCTCCTGTGGAGACGGACGACGGACTTTCACTTTCCTGTTCAAGGCAGCTTGTGCCAGTCGCCGGGCAAGCCGTTTACTATTCATTGAAGCATTGTTACCAACAAATACGCTCCATCCGTTTGCAGACATCCACTCAGCACCACTCCCCATCGCATTGCAGTGGATTGATATCAGTATAGCTTCCTTGTCGAATACATTGATACGCTTCACACGCTCAGATAACGTCACATCATTTTCTTCCGGCACAATGCGCATGGCGTCAATACCTTCATTTTGTAATCCGGTTACCACTCGGTCTGCAATCTCACGAGTATATGCATACTCCTTCAAACGACCGTCAGGCGAACGTTTACCAGGAGTTTCCTTGCCGTGTCCGTTATCTATTAATATTTTCATGTGTAGATGGTTCTATTATTGATACAATATAATCTGCTGTCAGCTCATCCTGATTGCCTTCTGCTCCGTTTCCTACCGATGAGATAAGTTATGTCTCGTTTCTGCTAATTCATACTTTCGCCTGCTCCGTCCTGTCTGAGGAACGAATAGGTACGAGCAGAACTGTCATACCGCTTTCAGACATTTCATAATCATATTGTTTCTCCAGCAAATTCAATTTTCTTACCTAATACCGTAGCGAAAATTATTTCAATATCTTTCACAAAACTGTAGTGCTCATAATAGTACTTATTCAAACGCACTTTATCAGGATATATCACTGTATCATTATACTCAACAGCTATCACCTGCACATCTCGAGTGTCACCTGCTGCCTGACGCTCGGCTACGTATGCAGAGATCATTTCATCCTCCAGGCGATATTTGAGTGTTGCAGGACCTGTGATACCGGGGCGAAGCTTCAGCACCACACGATTCTCACCTTGCAGCTGGTCGGCATAGCCGGGGACATCGGGGCGAGGGCCAACGAACGACATGTTGCCGATTAGGACGTCCCACAGTTCAGGAAGTTCGTCCAGTTTGTAGTGGCGCAAAGTGGCACCAAACGGAGTGATACGGCTATCGCCTGCCACCGACACCGAGCTACCACTATGCATAACCGTCATCGAGCGAAACTTATGGCAAGTGAACAACTTGCCATCCTTACCCACGCGCTTCTGGCAGAAGAACGCAGGCCCTCCTGGCATCTTGATCTTTACCATGATGGCCACAATCAGCAATGCGGGCCACAAGAACAGCAAGCCAAAGAAACTTGCCAAAATATCAAATAAGCGTTTTAAGAACATATTGTTTTTTATTTACGGATTTAACTTTCCATTCTTCACCAACTTACCGAGATAGTAACACATCTCGCCTAAAATGGCACGTTTGTCTTCCTTGCGGAAATCGTCGAACGCATCGAAACCGCTGAACTTCATCACCTGTCGGAGCTCTGCACAGTTGAACTTCAGCTTCACCAAGCGACCTACCACCGTGATCACGTCACCCAGTATCCATTTCGTTTTGATACCGATGCGTGCGTCACAAGGCGCATCAAATCGACCCTCCGTAGCCAGTTTATACACCACCCAAGGGATGTCGAAACCAGCTGCCACAGGCGTTGCTAGACCACCTGTGAATCGTGCATTCACTTCGATGAAAGCCGCCTTGCTCGTCTTTGGGTCATAGCGGAAGTCCAGACCACACACACCATGGAAATCCACGGCATCTAGCAGCATCTTGGCGTACCGTTCCAGTTCGGGCGCACTCACTATCTCGCGCTGAGTCGTCGTACCGCCACCGTCCGTCTTCGTCACCAACGCATGATACACTGAAGACTTCCAGAAGCCATCCCAACGCACGCAGTCCACGCTGTAGTCCGTACCGCCAATCCACTCTTCCAAGAGCGTTTCATCGTCCTTATGCTGCTCCTGCAAAGCCAACAGCTCCTCCTTCGACTTCGGGAAATACACACCCTTTGCAGAATTGCCGATTACCGTCTTATACACCACAGGGAAGTGCCGTACCTCCTCTGCCGACTGATACACCTCAGGGATAGGCACACCAGCCTCACCGGCCTTCTCCGTTGCCCAAGCCTTGTTCGCCAGGTTCAGCAGCATCTCCTCACCTTCGTATGGGATGATCAAGTCCTTCGGGAACTCCTTCCTATGGCGCATGATCACCACACTCTCATCGTGCGTAGGCATCAGCACGCAAGGCTTCAGTTCCTCCACCTTCACCTTCAGCACATGGATAAAAGCCTCCTCCTCGGTAAAAGGATCGGGATATGTGAAACTACCAGCGCAGTACTTCGACATAGAACAGATATTCCGCTTACTCGTATCTGCCGCCCAAACTTTCAGCCCCTTTTCAGTCAACGTTCTTTGTATGGTATAACCCACGCGATTCCAGCAGTAGGTCAGGATGATGTCACACTTTTTTTCCATCAGGCAGCCAGTTTTTTAGGTTCAACATACCGCCCGTTGGAGTATTCAACTATTTCAATTTCAATGAGATATAGCGATTTACCCCCCCCACACAACTGTCTGATTATCAGTCTTTTCGAAACATTCTATAAGCATATCTCCGTTATCAAGTGTCTTAATTATTTTTATGTCATTTACTTTCTTGGTTACTGCCATCGAAGCGGGATTCTCTGGCGAGATACTCTTGAACATCCTCAGTCCCAGTTCCCTCGCCACACGGTTCATCGCTACACCCATCTCCTTCGCCACGCCCTGGCCTCTGTGGTCAATGCCCACTATATAGCCCTTAAACGTCTTACCATTCACAAACGATCGCATAAAGAAGTAGCCGGCAATTTCGTTACCATCCATAGCCACAAAAGTTAAGAACGAACGATTGAGCACCACCTTCTTGATCCCCTTCTCATCAAAGTCATGAGGCTGAAAGAACGTGAACGTCTCCTTCGGCTGAACCGCAAAGAAAGCCTTCATCTGCTCCACATCCTCGCACGTTGCCAACCTGAGTGTGTATTTGCCCGAACACTCCGCCAGCAAATCAGGAATCCGCACTATCCCCTTACGATGCATTAAGGCAAACATCTCCGCATTTCCCCATTCTATCGCATCCCAAAGAAACCCGAACCGCTCCTTAATCACATGTGCAATTTCGTAAAGCATATTATTTCAATAATTCATGATAAAACTCCACCCAAGCCTCGCTGACCTTCGAGCCCACAAAACTTTCTTCTACGCGCTTTCTGCCGGCAAGACCATGCTGCTTGCGCATATTAGGGTTATCATAATAGGTCTTCATGCAGCGATACAAACCTTCGGGTTCATCCACCCTGCAACGAAGAGCGGTCTTACCCTCAACCGTTGCATCTACTACTCCATACGCATCACTGGTAATGGCAGGAAGTGCCAAACCCTGTGCCTCCAAAACACTCATTCCAAACCCCTCTCTCCATGTAGGCAGTACAAATACATCACCAGCCTGCAACGAAGCAAAAGGTGCTGATGTATGACCAGGATAGAAGTAGTTTACCCCACGCTTGATATTTGCGTATGTCACTGCTTTCGGATTATAACCCTCCTCATCATGACCGTAAAGCACAAGCTTAGCATTGGGGCACTCTGGTATCAGTTTGTTGAAAGCCTCGAACAGTTCGCCAATACCCTTGTCGTGATTGAGTCGTCCCATGAAGATGAAACAAACATCATCTTCTTTGAAGCCCAACTTCTCACGTTCCACACGTCTTGTTTCTTCTGAAATCACAAATCGCTCCAGTTTCACACCGGCTATCGAACCGTTCGCTAAAACTGAACTGTTTCTTTCCTTCAGTACACCTTCTTTAATGAGGAACTGACGCTGGCCTTCGCCGTCCACAAGGATGTCCGTATCAAACCAAGCAATGATTCTGTCCATCATCTTCAGCACAAAGCGCATCACGCCCTTGCGTGTCGCCCATACCTGACCGGTGTAGATATGCACGCGTTTCTTCACGCCAGCCATCCAACCGGCTATGGATGTCAGCAAACCAGCCTTAGGCGTTACGCTATGCACGCAATCGAACTTCTCAGTTTTGAATATCTTGCGCAATGCCCATAATGCCTTCCAGTCGGCACCTAATTTAATAGCACGCTGAATGGGAGCATCGTGACAGGTAATCCCCATCGCCTCATACTCTCCTTTCTCCTCGGTTTTAAAATTCGCCACCAGATGCACGTCATACTCCTTCACCAAGTATGACATGTGGTCTTTCAGAAACGCCTGGGCGGTTCCTGCAATCGCCACTACAAATGCTATTTTCTTTTTTTGTTCCATTGTATATATATTTCCATAATCTTTACAATCACACCTATAGATGATACAAAGCCTATCAACAAAAATACATTGTTAGATAAAGGCAGTTGCTCATAATCCTCTCTATATGATGACTCATGGAGTTGGGATACATAAAACATTGCTTCTTTATCACGTTGCAGTCTTGTTATCAGTAGCTTCAACAATTTATACATTTCTATTTTGAAGCTAGAATAACGAGTATTAAGGTCCTCTACGATTTCGAGTGGAATCTCCAGTGATTCAATATACAATTCGTCCATAATGTAAGATTATTCAGTTCGTTTCCTCCTTCCACCCGTATGCTCCTCAAGATCCCTCATATTCAGTATTTCCTCCAGCACCTGAGCTTTCTCTGGATGTAGCGTACCTTCCTTCATCTTGCGCCTATAGTACTTCTGAGCGTTATAGAGCGTACAATGTTTATTCGGGCAATGATGATGCTCTTCAATATAGGCTCGGAGCTCATCTATAAAAGTTTGCCAACGCTCTTCATTATTCATATCTTGAACCTTTTATACAATTGAACCACTCCTGCTCCAATCACGCACCCCACAGTATTACATATCACATCATCTGTTTCACAGGTACCAGTTCTCGTGATGAGTTACAGGAGTTCTATCCAGATTGAGGTCACAGCACCTATCATCAGCGAACGAGTTACCGCCTTCTTACGGAAATACAACCTGAGAAGTATTCCAATTACATTGTATATCTTCTCATATACCGTTTCGGCAACCCCACCTTGTATAGCCTCAATACTCCAGAAAGGCATGAGATAGAGAGATACACTTTCAGCACTTGACCTTCCAAAACTGTTGAATACAACATCAGGAAAAGGCAAGATATAATCCATACTAATACAATATGTTTACGAATGTGAGAAAAGTATGTAGTTACAAGAGATCATATCAATGATAGAAAGATTGTCCATATCAAAATTGACGATGGAATCCTTGGCTTGAATTGACTAAAGAAGAGCAAAAAGTATCGTTCGATTCTCATATGGTGGATTCTAATACCTACATTATAACCTTTAAGAAATCGTTCTCCTCATTCCCTCCTCAAAGCTGACAACCTGATAGTTATAACCAGCGATCTCTGAGAGTTCACGCTCATATTCTATACCCCCATACGCTTTCTTGACAAGAGGTATAAAGCTGACCATTCTAAGACAAAGGCCAAGGAACTTAGATGAACGATACTTCTTACCAATCCCCTTACAAATTACCTCAAGGAGGCGGTTAGCATTGGGGATCTCATCATCCTGAGGGCAGAAGATACCAGAAAGGTTGCTCTCTATAATCACACGCACGCACTCGGAGAGGTTATCGATATACACAAAGCTCTGTCGTACATTTTCGTATGCACATGGGATGATTGGCAGCTTACGGGCGATGGTTGTGAAGCCTGTGATATAACTACCACGGCAACCTTTACCATATACACTTGGAGGACGGACTATCGCCACATTGAATGCGGTGCCTTCGGCGGGTTCAATGCCCGATGGGCAATTGTTCAATTGGTTCAATGCAGTAAAACTGCTGTTCAACGCTTCACTGTTTAAACCATCTAAACAATTTGAACCATTTGAACTTTGCAAAGCAAGCAGACCTTGCTCTGCAAGGAGCTTGCTTTTGCCATACATAGATTTCGAATGCAAGGGAGTGTTCCCATCCACCACACAAGGCTTAAGCATCTTGGCTGTATCATACACGCCCATGGTACTGAAAAAGACGAAGGTCTTGGTACCCTTTGGGGGGCTCAATGCAGCAGAGCTGCTGTTCAATTGGTTCAAGGCTTCGCCATTGTTCAATGCTTGCAGCTGTTCAAGGGTTGAACCGTTTGCGCTCGGCCCTTGGGACGCTTGGTTTGTCCAAGAATCACTTGAATTTTGCGCCTTTGGCGCACTTGAGTCCTTGAATAACTTTGCTATTTCAATAGGGAGGTCAGTATTGACCGACCGATACAGCTCCCAATCCTTGCAATCGGGACGATGTACGATTCCTGCCACATGCACAATAGCATCGTATGACGAGTAGTCGTATGCACGCCAGTCCTCGGTGAGCACATCCAGTTGCTCCACCTTGTGTTCTTTTCTTGTCAGCCACTCATCGATATGATTACCGATGTAGCTATTTTTTCCTATGATAAGTATTTTCATTGTTGCTTGTAGTATTCGAGTTAATCCATTTATTGCAATTGTTCAAAGAACAGCTCTTCCCATTCCGACTCCAAGTTTCTTATCTCTTCCTTAAAGAATATACGAGAATCGGCATAGAAGTTATCAAAGAAATGAAGAGTATATCTTTAATTGCCTTCTCTATTGTCAGGAACCTCTCGCCTAAGATTCTCCAGCATTTTGTCCAGATACTTACGATTGAAGTAATGACCAATGCAGGAAGTAAGATAAGAAGAAGAATGCTGATGATAATGATTCCCGAAAGATATTCTTTGATTATTGCATACTGCGAACTAAGTCAATATACTCACCTTCCATATAGTCCGTTCGATAATTTTTATATATATCATCCCAGAGGCGTTTACAATTCTCTACTTTGGTATTGTACTCCTTCATATACTCCTCCGAACCATAATTATCAAAGACAGACAGCAACGCTTCGACTGTATCAGCTACAACATAACCACTATTTGCCTCTAATACTCTTTCACCTACAAGTGTGTTTAAAGAAGTAATAATGGGACGTCTCAAAAATAGAGACTCATGGAACTTATTGGGTGAAGCATATTTATGAACTGGAGCATTTGTGTAATAAAGAGCAACCATAAAATCACTATTGTGCATTAACTCCAAAGCATCGGAATAGAGCACTTTACCATGATATATAATTCTGTCGCACTCCTTAGCATACTGCTTAACCAAAGGCTCCATTTCTTCTCCTGTTCCGGCAATATCAAAAATAAACCTATCATCATTCTTCACCATTTCCAATGTCTCTTCCAATCCTCTATATTTAGCTTGGAAAGTACCTACATACGAAAGGTGAATCTTATTATCGCTTCGAGGTTTTAATTCCTTTAGCTGATAATCAAGCGCAGGTACATTCTCTACTACAAAGAGTCTTTTGACTTTATTTTTGCTTATGCCAATAGGTTCAATCCTTTTCTCATGAGGTAGAATCAAGACATCAATCATTGGTATAATCTTTCGCTCTATCACTGGTTTTTGCGTGTCATACACATCAAATATAATCTTCTTTCCTAAGAGTTTAAATGGCAGGACAAACAAAATATTCTCCATATTACAAGCATGGATAACCTTGTATTTGTTGAAGTTCCTAATGAGATAGTACCACACAAAAAATAGCCATCTCAATAAAGGAATAAGCTTTTTACCTTTAGTATATGGACTATAGACCTTAAAATGATACTCATTCTCATCTTTAAAACTAGCATTAAGCAAACGATCCCAACCAATAACGAAATATGGTGTTCTCGTCTGTTTACATGCCATCACATATTTGTTCAACCTGATATCAAAATCTACTGTCGAACGGTTTATAAAACAAATCATTTCTTATTCTTATTAATTAGACATGTTGCATACTTAATGAAGTAATGCAATACCACACCACAACATATCGGCAACAAATAATGAATACTTGGGCATATAAATCTCAAAGACATGTGGCATAGATATATCTCCAATGTCATCTTTCCAAAATACTGAAAGGGCTTAAGAACTCCAACTGGTATCAAGTCAAACAAACGAGATAGCAATAAAGATACTCCAGGAACTATCAATATAAAAGGTAGGGTGTTCAATGCTGATTTATGTAGGAATTCAACATCATACGTCATTGTCAGCAACAACTCAGTAATGAATCCTACTATAGCCATTGCAATCCATACTCGGGGATGTTTGATCACCTTATCATTTACCAACAAATAGCCATAATAGCAACCTATAAAAAATATTGGCATCCTCGCGAAGAACAGTATTGGTGTGCCCTTCCACAAATAAACAAGTGTTGCTGTTGCCATTAGACCGATTACGCATCCAATTAAGGCAATTTTCTCTATACCATATTTTCTTGATATAGTCAAGAATAATGGGAACGTCAGGTATAGTATTAGTATCGCCTGAATGTACCAGTCGTAATATGGTCTTCCTATCCAGAAACCAATGCAAGAAAACTGCCATAACATATCATTAATAGACAAGTGCTGGATGAGACCAAACACCAATATACAAACAAAGTATGTCGGCAATATTCTGACGAGCCTCTTCTTACAGAACTCACTTGATTTTAACTCCTTTCGGTTCCAATAACTATATGTAAGTCCGAAACCGCTAAGAAACATAAAGAAGTCAACACCGGCATACCCTAACATTTTAAAGGAATGCCACCAGCCAATCAACTGATAATCAACACTATAATGGGGGGGGGTAAAATGAAAGGTTATAACCCACAGAATTGAAAGTAGCATCAACTCTGATCTGTGACGACTAATAATTTTTATATTGGAAATATTCTCGTCCATTTTTCCTGTATTGAGATTACTTTAATGCTTCAACGATTTTACTGCAAGCCAAACCATCTCCATAAGGGTTAACTGCCTGACTCATTTTCTGGTAAGCCTCTTCGTCATCAAGAAGGGTGCTCACTTCAGCTACAATCTTGTCGTAATCAGTCCCCACAAGATGAACGGTTTCGCTAGCGAGGGCTTCGGGACGTTCTGTTGTATCGCGCATTACGAGAACAGGTTTGCCAAGGCCTGGGGCTTCCTCCTGAATGCCGCCAGAGTCGGTGAGAACGATGGTGGCCTTATTCATGAGGTGTACGAACTCCAGATACTGGAGAGGCTCGATGAAGAAGAAATTTGGACGGGCGAGGTCTTTGCCAAATACCTCGTGAATAGGCTTGCGCACATTAGGGTTGAGGTGCATAGGATAGACAAAGTCAACATCTGCATACTTCTCTGAGAGATCCTTCATGGCAGTCACCATACGGATGAAGCCGTCACCGAAGTTCTCGCGTCTGTGACCTGTGATGAGGACAAGCTTCTTGCCGTTTGCAAGGCGAGAAACATCGTAACCTGCATCGAGGAGAACGTTGTCCTGCTCTGCTGCAAGGATGGCATCGTTAGCGAGTTTGTCAACGACCATATGGAGGGCATCAATAACGGTATTGCCCGTCACATAGATCTGACCGAGAGCATTCTCCTTCTTGAGATTGCTCTCAGAGAGAGGGGTTGGCGAGAAATTGTAGGTGGCAATGCGACCTGTAACCTGACGGTTCATCTCCTCCGGCCAAGGGCTGCAGAGGTTGTGGGTACGAAGGCCTGCCTCAACGTGTCCCACAGGAATCTGTGCATAGAAGGCAGCAAGGGCACCTGCAGTTGAGGTGGTGGTGTCGCCATGAACAAGCACTACATCAGGACGGCATTTTTTGAACACGTCACGAAGTCCGGTGAGAACACGTGCTGTAACATCGGTGAGGTCCTGACCTTGCTTCATGATGTTGAGGTCGTAGTCGGGTGTCACGTCAAAAATCTTGAGTACTTGATCGAGCATTTCTCGATGCTGACCTGTTACGCAAACTATTGTTTCAAACTCTGTAGGGTGCTTCTGGAACTCCTTTACCAAAGGGCACATTTTAATAGCTTCAGGACGAGTTCCGAAGACGAGCATTACTTTTTTCATATATTCGTACTTATTGTAGTTTTAGATTTTTTACGTACATACAATGAAAGTATGTAACCAAATGGTAAACTTAAATATGCCAATACAGGATACTTGCATTTACCCAACCATGATAAATCATGAGCGATGATTGCTGAAGATGAAAGGTGCAGTATATTCATCAGCTTGTATTTCCACGTTGTATAATCAAGAGTAAGATGTAAACACCTCAACGCACAAAAACTATTTGGACTATTTACATACTGCTTGAAAATGTTGGCTGCCATTCCTGTTTCCTGATAATCTACATAGCATAGATTCTTTTCCAACAACAAATACTTGCCAAACTTATCTATCTGCAATATCATGTATATTGGATTAAAGTTCTTCTCTCCTGGGAATGAAGGCTGGGGAGGTACACTTTTCAACAAATCTGCTCGCATCACAATCTTCTTATCGCCTACATGATGATAGCGATTTGAAAGTTCTATTATACAAGCTGATTCCACATTTGGCAATGGACTACCTATGACACGACCATCTAAATAATAGTCTCTACCAATAATGCCTATTAAGCCCTTTGCCTTGCAAGCAGGCCATTCTGTAAGAATTATCTCTACCCCATCATCAGGCAAATAGTCATCAGAGTCGATGCAGACACATATCTCGGAGTCCATCAGTTCGATGGCCTTGTTATAACCCGTATGAAGACCTCCGTTCTTCTTATAGCAATAATGCATCTGAAGCCATGATGCATCCTTTGAAACACCTATGATATGGTCTCCCTCTTCCTTCATAGAGGCAGGATCAAACCACGAGCGAACCACCTCACGAGTGTTATCTTTGGAGCCATCATCAATTATCAACCAGCAGAAATCATGCGAAGTCTGCCTTAATACGGCAGCATAGCCTCTTGCCAACAAATCCACACGATTATATGTTGGTGTAAATACAGTTAATGTGGGTTTCATCTTACATGCCATTTCTTTTTTTAAAATTTCAAAATTGTACCACCCCAGCTATGACCAACACCAAAGCCGGTTACCATTACTTTCATTCCAAGAGTGATCTTGCCTGTATCAAGATTCTGCTTCAAACCAATCATCACAGTTGATGACACAGTATTGCCTGTTTCTTCAAGATTCACATAGAACTTATCCTTTGGCAATACGCACACCTTGCAGATAGTGTTCAGCATGAACTTGTTTGCCTGATGGAATACATAGTAATCCACATCGTCCTTCTGCATTTGGTTTTTCTCCAAAATTTGAGCCATCATTACAGGAACGGCATCCAGCGTGAAATTGAAAATGGCACTACCGTTCATATACAGGTAGTCATCAAAACGCTGGTGACCGTCCTCATCCTCTACTACAACACCAGTAGTCTGCTTACAATGAGCCGCACCAGTCTTTACAATTAGGTTATCTGCACCTGAACCATCAGTCCCTAATACACACTCTCCAATTTCTGCTATACCCTCGGTTGAAATCAGACAAGCAGCAGCACCATCACCAAAGATGGAGCGATTGCTCTTGTCGGATGGATGGAGATACTTCTGATAGGTTTCTGCGGTCAACACAAGTACATTCTTTGCAAGACCACTCTTCACGAAGCTGTTTGCCATAGCAATACCATATACACAACCGCTACAACCCAAATTATAGTCGAAAGCACCTGCCGTTGTAGGGATGCCCAACCGATATTGAAGGATGCATGCAGTTGAAGGCAGGAAGTAATCAGGACTCTGGGTGCAAAGCATCACAAAGTCGATGACCTTTGGATCAATGTTATATTCCTCAAACAACTTGCGGGCAGCCTTCTCTGCCATATCGCCGGCAGTCTCGTTTTCGCCAGCAAGGTGTCGGCTGTTCACACCCACCTTGGCTGCTACCTTGTCCACACTCCACTCAGGAAACTCCTGAAGCAGTTCTTCGTTGGTCACTACTCTCTCGGGGAGATAGTAACTAATTCCTTTAATAAATGCCATTATTGTTGTTCTTTTTGATTATTCTATACCAAAACGCCTTCACCACCTCCGGAGATGTCAACACATGAACCTGTCATCCAGCCTGAGGCATCACTCAGTAGATAGATGGCAAGGTTTGCAACATCATCGGTAGTACCGAAGCGTTTCAATGGATATCTGAGTTGGGCTCCTTCCAGCGTCTCTTTATCAACATCATTGGTGATGAGATCTGTCCATACCATACCTGGGCAAATACAGTTGACACGAATCTGACGAGAAGCGAGTTCCAAAGCCAGACACTTGGCGTATGCCACAATAGCACCCTTTGAGGCACTATAGACGGCATTACCCATTGAAGGAGATTGGTATGCACGTGAAGCTATATAGACAATGGACGAAGCCTTGTTGATTTTCTTCTTTGAGAGCAATGCAGTTTGCAACAAAATTGGAGCCTCCATATTAGGCTGCATCACGTGGGCAATATCATCCTTGCTAATCTGCTTGCAAGGAACACGACTACCCACACCTGCACATTGCACCAGACCATCCAGTTTAGGCAGTTCGCTAACCAGACGATCAATATCCTCTGCTTTAGTAAGATCAGCAGAGATTGCCTTGTGGTCACCTTCGGACATCAGACTCAGAGTCTCGTTCAGACGCTCTACGTTGCGACCTGTAATGATAACAGTAGCACCCATCTTGGCACAAGCAAGAGCGATTCCCTTGCCTATGCCTGATGATGCTCCAGTAACAAGAATCTGTTTGCCAACAAGGGAAAACGGATTGAATTGTTCCATGGTTACTTTACTTTTCGTTTTCGTTTTAGTTTTCGTCTTCGTTATCGTTTTCGTATGAAGTCAAAGACTGAGTTTTTTACTTATTGTTGATGAGGTTGAATACGTCCTCTACGGTTACGCAAGCACGAAGATCTGCACCTGTGATTACCTTGCCGTACTGAGTCTTAGCGAGAGCGATACATCCCATACCGGTAAGTGAAGACCACTCATCGAGGTCGTGGAATATGGTAGAAGGCTGAATTTCACTTACATCAGTGTCATCAAAAAGGTCAGCAAAGTTTGCTACAAATTCATTGAGTTCCATTACAATAAAAAATTAAAAGTTAATACTATGATAATTGATCTTTGATTTCAGTCATCGTACAGGACTGCATTCCATAGCGTTCCTTGCACTTTTTATAAGTCTGGAGGACTCCTTCGAGAAATCGAAGGTTCTCCTCCATGTTTGCACCAAAGTTATGCGGATGCCACCACAAGTGGTACATCTCACTCTTCTTGGCGGCATAGGTCATTTCCTTCTTGATACGTCTAAGACGAAGCTCCTCTAAGAAAAAAAGACGAGAGCTATACGGACGAAGCATACGGCTGGCACATACATTCAGCATACCCTCCTTGTATTCCAACTTTTCGTAAGGAATGGAGGTCATGCCACCTACATTGATATAGGCATCGAGCAGTCGGCAGATGCGGTTCTTGATCTCCTCAAATGTACTCTTTGGCTCATTAAAGAACTTGAGCGCATTGCCACGATAAGACGTGATACCGTATTTTGCACAAATCTTCAGATGTTCGTCTGATACCTGATTCCTTGGGAAGACAATGCTCTTGATTTCAATACCATTACGTTTAGCAACCTCTACCGCTTTCTTCGTGTCGGCATCAAACTGTTCTGTTGTCTGACCCTCTGCCCAACAATAGTAATGGCAGTAGGTGTGAGTACCAAACTCCATCCCCTTGTGTGAGTTAATTCTTTTTGCCACCTCCGGTTGGAAGAAAAGACATTCTTCTTCAGCAGTAATCTGAGGTATGTAATCGTGCTCGTAAGGTGACTTGACCGTTTGCTTGTAAGTAGGATGTACCTGAGGGATGTCTGCAAGCAACTCCTTACTGTTGGAGTACATGATCATGCCCACAGTAGCGAAGGTGGCATGCACGTCATATTCCTCAAAGAGGGCTATCATCTTGTTGATAACATCCGGTACCTGCTTGACATGCGTCTGCCCATAACCGTCCTTGGTAAGAACATCTATGATGCCCCACATCAACTCATAGTCGAGGGAAATTACGAGAGTGCCTTTATTGGGATTGTTCATTTGTCCTATCATTTAACAATTATACCCAATTGGTTTCGCCATCGCTATCTGCAAATGTAGTCAGCAAGAAGGTGCGAGCCTCCACATCTGCCTTTCTATCCTTCACCTTCACAAAGCCAATAACAGGACGAGGGCGACCAATAGACTTGCACCCATGACTCTCCAGCACGACATCCACTACTTTCAGCGAGCTACCAGCTATCAGCATACCGATATGCAGTTTGCTCATCACCTTCTTGGCTGCCTGATAGATATTCTCAAACGCCTTGGCATCACTCATATCGCAACGATAGTCAACAAGCAGCATCACGGTCATGTGCTTCTGGATGGTGGTTCGTACTACAAAAAAATCATCCGACTGCTCATCCTTATAGAAAGCGTATGGATGCAGGTCATTGAAGTAACGCCATTGCAGGAATTCCCTATTGCGAGCAATCTCTAAAAGATTATCGTTATATGGCTTTGTCAGTGCTGGCATTTCCTCACGCGAAAGTTCACGGAAGGTCTTACCATTGACAGTAACTGATGAGGGGAACTTCTCTGCTTTGATGTTTGTCCGGAAGAGAGAGATAAACATGCTCAAAGGATTAACAATTCCCACATACTTGCGAATCTCTCCCAACATCTTATTGCCCATCTTCAGGTGGATAGGTAGAGCAGTAGGGCCGGAACCTGTAGAACAAGAACGAGGGTGCTTATCCATACAAGCCAGTAGCACATCCACGCCCCAACCTGTCTTTCTGAGGTCTTCATCCACAATCAGGTCGAAAAGCCAAACGGTATCTGTTCGCTCCTGCTTATAGTAGTACGACATCTCCGATGCCAACACCTGACCATGTACACTTCCATCCTCTTCACGAAGGATAAGGCATTGGTCAAGGGCACGCTCATTTCTATTGAACCAGAACTCCAGATAATCCTTGGCAGGAATCACTTTGTCTGGATATATCTTCTTATTATAATCTTGCAGCTGCTGCAAGTCTGCTTTTGTTAATGTTTTCGCTTCCATATATTAATAATAAACAATGTGCATGAATAATGTAAATGCCAGATGCAATGCTGCCACCTTGGCAAAGAACTTATACCTATCATTTCCCCATTGCTCAAGGAAGAGCGGATAGATAAGAACTATAGGATACATAAACCAACTGAGGTAGGCAATACGGTTGGTAAACGATGCGTACATACAAAGCATCCATACTGCATTTACTAGTGTATATGTACAAAAGATGATGTTATACCACTTGTCTTGTATCTTTCTCTTGGTGATAGCATACCATCCCATCAGAATGGGCATAGCGGAATAGATGATAAAGTCCAGACGGAAACCACCTCTATCAAAAATCACATCCTCTGATCTATCACTCAAAAGATAACCAGCACCTTTATCATCAGTCAAACCCGCAAACAAAAGTTGGAAGTAGGATATGTGCAAAGCTGATAATATGAAGCAAAAAATCCAGAAGTAAATATAGTATTTTGGTTTCTTGTTGTAGAACAATGTCGCCACCATGGCAGCAATAGGAACCTGCATAGAATGGTGGAAACCATAAGACAGCAGCACAAAGGGGATACATATTTTCAAATTGTCACGATAAGCAAGAGCAATCAGGAAAAGAGAAGCTGCAGAACCAGCCTTGATACCATTTGTGCCTGCACCAAAAGTGGAGAAAGCAACAAGGCAAACCAAAAGAGCAGCATAAGCATTTCCGGGAAACATCTTGCGACATGCCACATACATGCCACCAAAGTATATGAATGCTATATACAGATAATAGATGACGGGCTCAAGACGAATATTTGCAAACCACATCATTTGATTGTCATAGAGAAGATTCTCCACATCCCAGTTGAAGGTAAAGCTTCCTGACCATCTGGTATATATACCATAATACTGAGTCATGTCAGCAAAATATTCGCTAATAGGACGCACACCCACAAAGATAGCAAATATAAAGAATAGCCTGAATGCCTTTTTGTTTTCTTGATTGACATTCAACGAAAGGGATACATCTCTTCCATTATAGAACGTCAAACAGGAAAATGACAGCAATGTTACCATCACAAGATAGACATCATAATAATATTGAGCAGGAATTAAATCCATAATCTATTCTATTTTGCGTTCTTCTTAGAAAGATATTGTAACAGAGTATTGAGAAATTTTTCTGCAATCACAGGCCCACAGAAGTTTTTGCGAACAAACTCGCAACCAGTCTTTGCAATGCGTTCAAGTTCCTCTTGGTGTCCAGGCATCTGATAATAAGCTATCTTATCTTTCAAGTCTGCTATGCTACCATCATACCCAATATAATGAACACCTTCCTGCATTCCGTAATCTTCATAGTAGCCTTTGTTCTGACCAATGTAGGCACAACCGCATGCCATACCCTCTACGAAACCGACACCGGGGATACCCATTATCTCTTCACCAACAAGGCACATTTTGTAATCGTTGAATTTCTCAACCATATTGAAGGAATAGTACTTCTTTTGGCGACCTGTAAACAACTTGGAATAGACCACATTATATATTCGGGCACATACGTTATTTGCCTTCAAAAGACCACCAGCAGTATCCTCGGCATAGTCACTATTATAGCAATCAACAAAAGGAAGAAGTTCCTCCTTATGAGTCATAATTTGCTTACGTGCTGGTTGTGCACAAGGGTCGCCATAGTAAGGTGTGATGTTATGCATATAGGTAACAGTACCTGTTGAAAAGCACTTGTTCTGACGTTCGTTGAAAGGCTTGACATTCTGGAATCGGTCGGCAAAAACGAATGGGATGACCTCAAACTTTTTGTTGAACCAGCTGTAGAATTTGTCGAAAATAATAGACCCATGAGAAAAGTTTGCCTCGTTGTACAGCACGTCTGGATCTATTGCACGCATCTTATCCGCATTACTTGTATTGAAATGGATATGACTTATGGCAATCAGACAGTCTGGACGCTTCTTGAAGTCATATTGATTAGTATAGTAGTTGTACATAATCAAAATGTCGTCTTTCATTATCTGGTCTTCTTTCGTCAGAATTGTAATCTTGTCTGACGGAATGCCATTCTTTTTCAAGCAATACTTATGTTCTAATTTAACAAGCCACTTTGGTGTTATGCCTGCGTGAGAATACGACATAGAGAAACTCTTATCATTAAGATATGTGCACACCTCAAACTCATCGCTCTGCAGAAGATAATCCAATAGATACTTATGTTTGATAGCAACAGACTGCTTGAATATGATCTTATTAAGTGTCTTCAATAGAAACTCATTTCCATGAAGGTTTGCAAATATTATTCTTTGCATATTATTAAAATTTAATTATTCAACTTATATCTTACCTGCCAACCAATAGCTTCTGCAAGCAAGTAAGGCGTATATTTTCATTTTGAGAGAGGTGATGCTGACTTTGTTCAAACAAGGCCAGTACTTCTTGATTGTTCGCTGGAGCATCTTAACATTGTCCATCTTTTGATAGCCACAATGGGCAGCATCACGAAGGAGAAGAGTTGTCTCTACACAGAAACGAGCATGTGCCACATCTAAATACTGAGGATAGAGACGTGCAGTCTCATCGCATAATATAGACCATACTTTGTGACCACTTAACTTCTTAGGACCAAAGGCACAATGGGTCAAACTATCCATTAACATTCTGTAATGATAGAACTGCCGGTCGGTATAAACAACTTTTTTTGCCTCCTTTAGCAGTTCCCAACAGAAGAGAGCATCTTCTCCATAACTGATATCCTTCAAGAACTTTGGGCCATTGCATAACAATGTAATTTTCATAAGTTTATTGCACAATGAACCTCGAAACTCCAAATGGTAGAGAAAGCGCTCAACTGCCTCATCTTTGCTATATATCTTTGAAAAATAGTCCGAACTTACCTTTGAATCATTAATAACGATGTCACAGGTCACTATATCGGCTCTTTCTTTCTCAGCTCTAGTAAGAAGGAACTCAATCATATCCAACTCTATCCAGTCATCGGAATCTACAAAGAAAAAGTAGTCGCCCTTGATCTTGGACAGCAATACATTGCGAGCAGTTGCCACCCCCTGGTTCTCCTGATGATAAACCTCTATACGGGAGTCTTTTGCGGCATACTGCTGGCATATTTCTAATGAGTTGTCCTTACTACCGTCATCCACAAGAACCACCTGCAGGTTCTCATAGGTCTGTGCAAGCACAGAATCCAAACACTGGGGCAAGTATGCCGAAGTGTTATAGACTGGCAGAAGGATTGAAACTAATGGGTTGTTCATATTTTCAACGATAATGCCAACGAAACAACAACTTATATTTATAAAATATCAACTAAAATCTATATTAATACTCCACAACCTTCTTGATCAATACCGAACAGATGTAGGTAAGTACTATTGTCCAAAGGGAGATGATCCAAAGGTTAGTGCTGACCATAATGAAGGGCTGATAAACCGAACGGACGGCAGCTGTGAAGAACAATCCGTGGAAGAACCACATATACACGGAATTGTTACCTAACGAAATCATAACCTTGCTGAGCTTCGGCATCTGAAACTGATTGAAAAGATAGAGAATGCAGGCTATCATCAGAGGAGCATAGAAGAAATCGAGATTGAAACCAACTATGACACCTATCTTTGAGCGGACAAAGAGAATGACAAACATTATTACCACTATATCCAGAGCAACAAGCACCTTAGACCCTGTACCCTTCAAATCCACAATTGGGACCTTTTGGAAGAGTCGTATACGTGCAAATACATAACCGAGTATCATGGTTGGCGTCTGTGTAAGGCAGTTGAATAGTGTCTGTAGATAACAATTATCCTTATATGTAGGCACTAACTGATGTAAAGCAACTTCTCCTGCAAAAGCAGTTACTATTACTATACTTCCAAAAAGATATGGCTTTTTATTTATCATCTTTCCTACAAAGGGCATAATAATCATTGACCAGATGTAGAAATGGATGAACCAGTTCACCCAACTAAGATTACTTTGGAATCCAAACGCATTGTTAATCAAATTTTTACCCCCCCTATTAAGTTTAGACAGAACGGAACAGTAAAGCTAAACAGTATAATCCAATATGGAATAAGGAGTGCTTTAATGTGATGCCAACTGTAGGAGAAATCCTTTGTCTTGGAGAAAGCGTAACCGTAACCCACCATGAAAGTAAAAATACCTACACAAATTTTCAATGAAGGCATGAACGCCATCAAGAACTCATTGTGATTCATTGGCAGATCTGCATCATACCAGCAACTACCACCAAAGCAATGTAGCACTATCATAAACACTATGGCAAAGCCCTTTATGATCTGCGTATAATCACGTGTAAACTGCAAGTTTGTTGTATTCATGATCTCACTTTTGCTAAAGCATTCTCAATAAACAATCTCGAACTATCAACACTCCTATTCAAGTTTTGATAAGCATTTGTGTAATCAACATCCGTATTATCAATAGGCGCACCCATATCGATAAAACGATTTTGAATTCCTACTACATTCAGCAAAGATTCTATTCTTATATCCGAATTGGTATGCTGACGGAAACTGTAAAATTTTCTCTTTAGAATGATAGATAATGCTGTACCATGAAACGAAGTAGTAAAAACACATTCGGCATGTCGGATATAGTTTACAAAATCCGAAGGTAAAGCCTCCTGATCTCTAATGTCCAGCTCCGTTGTCATTAAGTATGCACTCAACAAGACAACCTTGTAGCCATGGGACTTTGCGTACTCTCTTGCAGTACGAATAACCTCGGAATGCTCTACCACCTCATAAACCAAAACATATTTATCCTTCACAAGACGTTCGTCCTCAATACCATCCGTTAGTAAGGGGCCTGCCAGCAATGTAGGATCAATAGTATGTACAACCTCTTTGTTTGTGAGCGGCTGGAGCAGTTCCTGCAATCTTTTCTCTCGAACACCAATGGCTGTAAATCGTTCCAGCCTGGATTTGAAATAAGCTTTATCCTCATCTGTCAATGAAGACATTTTGTTGCTTGCAGCATAAGAAATGATACAACAAACAGCTTTCTCACCAAAATATACTGGGTCAAAAGTGCCTCCACAGATAGCCTTATCCCACACTTGGTCACTACCGATAAAGATAGCATCATATTCGCTGAAATCCATATCCTTGCTATAAGGAGCAAGATGGAATTTCTTATTGATAAAGTCATCAAACTTGTCGAATCTGCGTGCTCGTGCCTTGTGTACCTTTAGCTCGGAGAGGAATTTGCTAAAAATATATTTAGGAGTGCGCGAAATCCAGTAATGGAGTGAGCTTCGCAGATAACCAGATACCAAGTACCATGGGCGATAGTTAATGACTGAGACATCATGGCCTAATGACTTGAGATATTCCTGAAGTGCATAACATTGCAGCAATGCTCCGTAATTATGTGCACAATGGAATGTAAGTATGCCTAACTTCATAATCCTAATCTATTTTTAATTCTACCTATCACTCTCTTAACCTTACGAATACGCCAGTAGGGATCCTGAACACATTGCCTGCATTGACGAAGAGCGTTACTTTCGTCCTCAGCACTTGTAAAGCATTCCACCACCATCGCTTTATCATTCTGCGGAGAAACGAGTTTTCCAATAATACCGGAAAAATCTTCTTTTGAAGATATAGCGTGATAATCAATATCGGCTTCTTTGCAAAGATCAACGATAGCACTATTCTGTTGATTGCCAAAATGACCAGCTGCAGCTACGAAAGAGTCAACAGATTTACCGAATGCCATTGATGCTGGATGGCAATAATTTCTGAATTCAATACCTCTTCCGTTGTTGACTACGATTAATCTGAAGTTCTTTGGTAAATGTTTGTTGAGTAAAATATTTGCATCATAGTAGAATGTCAAATCTCCAACAACGCCATAGAATATCTTATCAGGCGACATCATAGCGGCTCCTACCAAGGAAGAAACACAACCGTCTATACCAAATCCGCCTACATTGGAATTGCCTTCAACACCTTCCGGCAAATCAAAGAAATCCCATGAACGCAATGAATTCAAAATACCAAGGTGGAGCTGTGAACCCTTCGGAAGTTTGTCGTGCAACTGACTTGCTATCCAGATATTACCAAATGGAATGTCTGGTCTCTTTTTACTAAACTTCTCACGTTCTTTCAAGCAAGATTCATAGTAGGAATGACCCGACGTACATCCATTATTATAGTGGTTGAAGAAATCTGCTTCTTGCATTTTGAAGACAGCCGTCAGTTTCTTGAAGAAATCAGAATATACGCCATCTGTATTTACACGCCATACCATCTTCGGCTGAAGACCGCCAAAGGTGTAATAATCGCCAGAAATCTCACCAAGATGAATAAGAAGTCCCACTTCGCGATTTTTGGAGAAGTAAAGTTCCTGACTAAATGGCAAGGCCATATTCACTCTATATCTACCATAATACCCACTTGTATGATCAGCCATAACAACGGCATTATGACACTCACAGAACTTTTCCAAAGCTGCTGTCTGCTCAGCCGAAAATCTTTTATGCGATCCAATAAACACGCAGATATTGGTGTTGGGCATGGAAGGTAACTCTGAACTTAACGAGTAAGTAGGTATATACTTGACACCAGATAATTCCCTTACTGCAAAATTCAAACTATATGTAGTGCACACATTGATGAGAACAGGTTTCCTATTGAGCAAAAGTTGTGTGATAGCTTCATTAGTTTTCACATTAACCTTCCAATCATCCTCTGCATCCTTAATATTATCAAACTGATATGACTTTAAGATCATATCCACCGGTGAGTGCTCTCTGTCTGTAACCTGAGCTTTCAGATGTCCTACTGAAGCCAACGAGAGACTTGAAGTTATGACCAATATAGGTATATTACGCTTGAAAGCATAAGTCAATGCTGCCATATAGTTTCTTGAGGCAGTTGCACCCGTACAAGAAAGGACTACAGGTTCATTGCTCTTCTCTGCCATACCAATTGCCATATAAGCAGCTGCACGCTCGTCAACACAAGAATACATTTCGAAAAATGAATCGTGCTGCATACTGCCAACAAGCGCAAAATTGGTAGCTCCAGGAGAGACAACAACCCTCTTTATGCCATATTTTTTCAGGAGAAATATGATGATTTGCTTGTTGCGTTCGTTTGTGTAGAAACAGCCTGTCTTATATCTAAGATCATCATATTGTTTTTCTATCTGACTCATAATTCTACTTCTATATATTGAGGTTTTTCACTTGTAACAAGACATCCTTTAAGTGATTCCATCTCCGAGATAGCTACACGCCTGCATTCCCAAGCCATTCTATTAGCGAAATTGTTTATTGCTGATGACTGACCACCAGACATTACGGAAAAGACTATAAGATTGTTTCCCACATGCCTGTTTCCTAACATATTCAAGTCGTATGCTACCTCATCACTCGTAAAGATGCCTATGTGCAACTGATCTTTAGCTACTACAGAGGAACCTATCAACATCGAGAGATTGCCATCCTTGGTACAATGCCCCTTTCTGGAAATAGATTCTATAAAATGACCACATTCACAGGCTATGTTGTATCCAAGATGCAAGCACGTATCGGATGGGATAACAGCAGTGATTGCGGTAGCATCAATCATATTCACAGGTTCTTCGATAAGGGTACTGTTTGTATTAACGGAATTTGAACCTAATGACAGAAAGACTGGTCCTTTTACGTCTGCAAACAGATAATCAATAGCTGTTTCAACATCTGCCTCTACCCCCTTACTGCCAACAGTAGAATTGTTGGCATAATATCGGATGGTGTCATACGGATTTGTGGATTGATTGATAATAGAAACACAAGCAACAGCAATAACAAGTATCGGCAACTTGCGGTAATAGGCTTCAGTAAGTGCTGATGTGAGATTTCTATAAGCATCGTTATCAGCACACCATACCACAACAGGTTCATCCATCTCCTCGCACATACCTGTTGCTATATATCCAGCTGATCGTTCGTCTATTATCTCGACAGCGTTTTCAACGCTGTCGGTTAAATCCTTAATCGCAAAACTTGCAGAAGGGCAAACAATATGTTTTGAAACATGTTTCTCTTCTAGTTTGCGTAACAATAAATCTATTGATTTCTTCATATTAGATAGTATAATCGATGTCACCATTATTTATGTTACCAGCGCCACCGGTCATGAATACAGTATCGCCAACTACCAATCGTGCCATGCCACTCACAAGAATGACCGCCATATTTGCAATTTCGCAAGGCAATGCGTATCTACCAGCAGGAGTTCTAAGTAACGAGATATCATCTGCATCGGCATCCTTTTTGAGTAATGGGGTTGCTGTAGGGCCAGGAGCCAATGCATTAACAACAATACCGTATGGTAACAAGGTACGTGCAAGTCCCATAGTAAATCCGCGGATGCCCCATTTTGAGATAGTATAAGCACATGCCGCAGGTCTAATGCTTGATGCTGAAGAAATATTCAGAATGTTACCGTGAATACCATTCTTTACCATATATTTACCTACAATCTGAGAAAGGAAGAATACGCCCTTCAGATTGGTATCTATTACAGCATCAAATGCCTCTGGAGTTGCATTTGAGATTAATGCGCCTGAAACTCCGGCATTGTTGACAAGAATATCTATCTTCCCATATTTTGAAACAGCAGTATTGAAGTCATCCTGTAATGTTTCTGTCTTCGTTATGTCCATAACCACACCACAGCATTCACCATAACCCTCCAAATCATCAACGGCTTTTTTTAGTTTGCTCTCTGAGCGTCCTGTAACAATGACTTTAGCACCAGCTTTGAGATAAGCCTCTGCAATAGCAAAGCCGATACCGCTGGTTCCGCCCGTAATCAATGCACAACGATCCTTGAGCAATTCATTCAGAGCTAATTGTGATATATTAGCCTGAACGGCTGTTCTTGGTTGAACACTTCTCAAAATGCCCTTTACGGCACTCTTTAATTTGCTTATGACACTCATATTACTTTCTTCCTGTTTTGAGCCAAATCACCTTGAGATAGTGAGAATACTGGTCGAAAGCCAGCAATCTCTTCATCAAAGTAGGTCTCGCCTTTTCTACTGCACGCTGGTGATACTCTTTATAACCAATAGACTTCAACCAATGCAAGAGTTCATCGCAATATGGGTAAGTTCTGTCATTCTGGATTGTATCGATATTATCCCATATCCAACAAGGGTTGCTTTCATTATACTTGTAAGCCTTAACATACTGAGAAAACTTTTTCTCTGAGAAATTTTCAAAGCCCCACTCTTTAGGATTTTCGCCTGCACACAAGATATTCAACTGGGTACGTAAACACTTTACGCAGAAACCGCATTGAACAGAATCATTAGAGAAGCAAACCCACATTTTCGTAGTTGTATTTTTCGACTTACACCAATTAATAATATTGAGGACTTTTTGGGTGCGACGAACAGTGAGAGCATCCTGTTCCGCAAAAGTAGTATCACAGAATCTTATAGTATCAGATAACTCCGGACTTGCTCCATCATAATTATTCAGCAATTTATCCTCAATCTGTTCAAATGTGGAACCCATCACGAGCGACTTTATGCTTGTTAAATATGCGACAGGTGCCACACAACACATATTAGCCAAATACCTTATGCCACCCCATCCGTCATATTTGTAAGCATCACTACAAAGGCCTACCTCAAAACTCAAACAATTATATATTACTTTTTCATTGAAAAGCGCAGTGTTGAAATTATTTGAAATCAAGAGCCAGTCACTATCTACTACTTTAGCGAAATTCTTGACTAAAGAGTACTTTTCTTCACGCAAAGGCCCTTCGCTAACCGCATCACGCTCAATATCTGGAATACTTACCAGAAGAGATTTCTTGCCTGGATTATTTATACCAGCATGACAAGCATCTACACCTCCCGAGAAGAATACAACTTTGTCATACTTAGCATTCTCAACAGGTGTATTCTCTACAACTTTCCGTACAGTTACTTTGCCCCTCCAATCTTTCTTGAATGGACCATAAATCTTAGAATAAGCTTCATATATGGTGGGCAGTTGTTCGTAAAGAACCTTGTCCATCTCAGGTATTACCAATTCTACGTCATTGAAGAAATATGTTATTGGCAACATATATAGAGATATAGGCGTAAGCAATATTGAATATGGATCCTTGGATAGGTCACAGTCATAATTTCTATCACCATGGTAGCGGATGAACAGGTCAACAACCTCCTTTTTCAGCAATCCAAGACCTGCATCTTCGCGGACTTGGTAATGGATAGTGTCGCCCTCTACATAAGCTTTGATTAATTCTATTTTTTTCATTATATATTATTTTTTATTTACGAACCTATTCAGCGCCTTATTTATTATTGAACGAACAGCTAATCTCTCGGAACTGTTTAATCCAAGTCTATATGCACATATCAGCGTCCATAATATCGACACAGAAACCACAATAAAGAAGCGTATAGTGGTTTGCGGCATCAGATACACAAGAACTCCCGGTAGTGCGAATGCCAGTGCAGTAACAGCCGTACATCGCAGAACGCATTGTCTCATAAAGCTCTTTACAGGAAAATCAATAAGGCGTTTTAGTTCGTAAAGAGTGAATGCTTTTGATGTGGTGTTCAGAAGTACAAAAACGATGCATGAAGACCACGCTGGAGCTCCTGCCAAGAAACACAACCATGTAATCGGGAAAATCAAAGCTGTATAAAGCGCAATTTGTAACTGTACTCTCTTCAATTTTCCTGTTGCCAATATCGTGTTGTGAAGTGCAAAACTTACGACCATTGACCAACTTTCAAACAAAGCAAAACGAAGGAATAAATCAGAATACTCTGGAGGGTTACCAAGCCAAAGTTTTAGCAAAGTTTCTGCTTCCCAAAAAACAGGAATGATCATTATAAACAAGAGATACCATGTTATCTTGGTACCTTGAAACATTAGGAAAAGCAAACGATCTTTATCTCCCGAAGCATAACTCTTGGTAATTTGCGGGACAAATGCTACAGTGAAGTTGTTTACGAATGTATTGATAGCACCAGTGACGGTTACAGCAACTCCTCGGGTCGCATTCAGTACAACACCAAAGAACACATTGATAAGCATATTAACGCCCTGTGTGTTAAATACCCACACAGCATTTCCTACCATATACCACCCTGTAAACTGAGTCATTTCCTTTAGGAAGGACTTGTCAAACAGCTCATGACTGTATCTTGCTTCTTCGAAATTGAGTTGGCAATACCATGAATAAAACAATCGAATGCCCAAAGCAATGGCAGCAGTCAGTATAGCAAACAGAATCAAGCGGTCGCCACCAAAAGCCATGATCGCGAAGCATACACCCAATTTCAGTACTACCTCAACAATACTCACATAGGCATAAATAGACATGTGCTCGTGTGCTACAATGGTAGCATTATAAGGTGTACTGATGAGATTTAGCACAAGCGTAATGATTGAAAATTGCAGCACCCAGTTTGCTGCAATCATTCGACTATCAGGGATATCCGCTTGTGAGTTAAGGAACCACACTCCAAGAATCTCAAGTGCTATGACTGCAACAATTGACATAACTATCATCACATTGACACTTGTAGAAAAAACAACTTTCATACGGTGTTTGTCACCATCACCAAGAGCATACGTGATAAATCGCGCGATAGCAGATGAAACAGCTCCTGTCAAAAAGGAACTCATTGCAACAATGCCACCTACAACATTGTTTATACCGTAGTCGTCAATACCAAGCGCTTGTAGCATAATACGGCTTGTGTACAATCCCACTATCATCGTAATGAAAGTACGGAAGTACAATGCAAGCGTATTTTTGGCTATTCGTTTGTTATCCGAAATACTATCTGCCATTATTTGTAAATAAAGATGAAATTTCGCACAAAAAGTAAAACAGATTACTTCTTCTCAAACTTAAACTCGAAGTCCTCATACTCCTTGGTCAAAACGGGACGGAAGGTGTGTTTGTCGAGGAGCATGGAGTAGATGATGTGAGAGAGGTAGAGACCTGGTTGCTGCTGGAACTGCTCGTAGTAGCGGCAATAGGTATCGGCACTCTCAAAACTATAGCCTCCGGCTGTGAAGAAGTGGAATACAATGCGTTTCTCAATGATGTTGGTGATGTAGTACATATCATCAATGCTCACATAGCTCTTGTTCTTAGGGTTGACCCAATCGAGTTCTTCAAGTGGATGGATGGCGATGGCATTGCCGATGGTATCCTCACCACAGAAGCTACAATCGGCATCCTTGACGAAGATGCTGCCATGGATATTCTTCTGGAGAATTGTCTGGTAGATGGTATCAGGTTGTGAGGTGGTAGGCTGATCGAGGACTACAATCTCGGCATTGGTGATGCCATTGATACGAAACTGGAGGATGAGGCGTTCGGAAAGAGCATATTTCTCATCAAGATGACGGAGGATAGTGATGTAGATGTGATCGTATCGTGAGAGGTTGAGACTCTTGAGGGCTCGTATGCAATGCATAACGCCATCTTCGGCAATGAGGAAGACGCGAGGGAGACGGGTTTTGTACTCACTCTTATCTGCCGCTATCGGCATGATAAGCGTTCGTTCTGGAGAAGGGTTGTCGTTGGTACATTTCTCGTTTTTCATTTCTCCATTCTCGTTACCTTCACATCCTTTCTCATTTCTCGTTTCTCCTTCAACGCTCGAGAGAAGGTCATTGAGTACTTGAACCAAATACGAGATGACCTTCTCCTCGTGTGCATACGGCAGAATACGGAGAATGTTCATGAGCTGCATGACGCGATAGTTGTCGATGTACCATTGGTACTTGCGGGTAAAGTACTGGTCGATCTCTCGATCTATCTTGTCACACACGATACGGAGGCGGACAGCATCATACTTCTTGGTGTACATGAGTTGTGACCAGCGGTAGGCAGTGTCCTGACGTATCTTGACGATGTCCTGAAGAGGAGTCTCAATGAAGGAGTCAAGGAAGTCGATGAGGTAGTAGTTGTTACCGTTGAAGAGGATGTTGCTGAAGGTGAGATCTCCATGGCATACGCCCTCAGGGATAGTCATCTCCTTGAGATTGTCGAAGATGGTTTGGCAACGAGTCATGAGATCTGCTATTGCAGGGTTCAATCGGTTCAAGCCGTTTTGGTTTTCATTGTAAAGTGGATTGGATTCCACTTTAGCTCTGATGTCCGCAAACTTCTCCTGGAAGATGGCGGAAGAGACCTTCCGGAGTTCGCACTTGGAGATTTCGTGCTCTACGAAGTACTCCAAAGCGCCAATGAGGTAATCGACCTGCTCAAAGCCTGCCTGTTCAAAGAACTCTATGAAGTTCTTGGAATAGACATACTGCATCTTGATGATGGTGGTGTCGGCATTCTCCTGCAACTCGTACACTTTAGGCACACGGATGTGCTGGTACTCCACACCTGCAGCAGCCATCTGCTTTTTGGCTTGCAATGCGAGACGTTGCAGATACTTGGGATCTGCTGTCGATTTATAAACGTAGATTCCTCCGTCTTCATTGACCACATCAATCTGACAGCCGGAATGACCTCTAACTTCTATTTCCATAATTATAACTTTTACATTTCTTATTCAGTAAACCAGTCGGAGGTGACGGGAATATACTTAGCACCACTGTCTTTGGCTGCCTGGAAACCTACAGGTGAGTCCTCGAAAATGAGAACCTCCTCGGGCTTTACTTCAAGAGTCTCCATTGTTTTGAGATATATCTCTGGTGAGGGTTTGCCTTGCTTGACATCGCCTCCGGCATAGATGAGGTCGAAGTGATGAGCAATACCTAGGTAGTTGACAGCATTCATAAGGTTCTCCTTGCGAGCTGTAGAGGCAATTGCGGTCTTGGCTCCCATCTGATGGAAGGTGGCAATGAGCTCAATGAGTTTTGTGTTTGGAATAAGGTGACTGAAGTGCTTGGGGTATGCCTCTTTCTTCAGATCGTTGATCTGGTTGGCAACTGTCTCATCGGTTACTGCCATAGCCTGCATGAAGCGGTCGAAACGGTAGCCGAAGCACTCACGATATTTCTCTGCCATGAGTGTGATGCCCACCTGATAGAAAGCCTCCTGATAGGCACGAAGATTGGCCTCGAAGGTATCAACGAGCGTGCCGTCAAAATCGGTGATTATTGCTTTTATCATAACTGCGTACGAAAGCTAATACGAAAACTTAGTTTGAATTTTCTGGGAAATTTTGAGTAAAGATTTTGAGCTCTCCGACTGTTTCAAGGGCAACCATTTAAGGGAAAGACTCCAAGTTAGCATCCTATTTTGACATATAGTGCAAGGAAAGCCGCCATAAGGCGATTTCCTTGTTCAACTGAAACTATAACTAAAACAAAAAGTATTTTTTAACTATAACGATAACTAAACGAGCACGGATTTGGACTTTGATTTTTCGTTTCCAACCCCACAAGTTTTAGTTTTCGTTTAAAGATATCGCTTCAACTCCTCAGGAGTTCCGTATGAGTAGTACTCCTCCATTGATGCAAGACGAACTTTCTCGCCATCGGCAAGGAGATAGTTGTAGAGGAGTGAGACGTAATACTCAGGTTTCTTGAACTCGGGTTCGTCAAGGAGTTGGTGGGCAATCTGCTTGAAGCGCCTGCCGGTGGAGAAGAAATAGGCTCCACAGAGAGCATGATTGCTGATGACTTCCTTCTCGGCAGTACGAGTTACGAAACCGTCTTCACCCAAAGCTGCATAGGAGTAGCGAGGCTCGTTGCTTTCGAAGGACACTAAAGCACCCCCGTTAGCTTCCTCCATAGGCTGAGAGAGGATCTCCTTTATGATCTCGACGAAGCGGACACTTCGGAACTCGAGGTCGCAATCCATCACTATTACGGCATCGTCATCGGCAATGGCTGATTCGGCCATAAGGCAAGTCTCTACTGCACCTAGGGTAGTCTTGAGCACCGAAAAGATGTTGGCATCGGGCTGGAAGGACTTGATGCCTTCGTCAATCTTGTATTCATCGATATGCTCTTGACGCACTATGAAGGAGTACTTGAGGTTGATACCCTTGGCAGAGACACTACTGATAGCGTGCTTGAAGAGAGGCATACCGTTGAGTTCGATGAGTGGCTTGGGGGTTGTCCAGCCTTCTTTCTTGAAGCGGCTTCCTTCGCCAGCCATGGGCATAATAATATGTAGGTTTCGCATATTTTCTTGTTTCAATGAATATAAGTCTAAGAGACATAGGGGGGCTAAAAGACTAAGAATGTTGTAAACAGGCACAGATTCGATCTGCGGCATCACACCTTATTGCCTGCTTGAATATTGTTATGCGATAGCTTCCTTGATACACTCTACGATATACTTCACATCATCGTCTGTTACGTATGGACCAGCAGGTAGACAGAAACCTACCTTAAAGATTTCGGTTTCCACTTCATTGGTATAAACAGGAGCGCCTTCGTAAACTGGCTGTTTGTGCATAGGTTTCCATACGGGACGGCACTCAATCTTTTTGTCGAGCATGAAGACACGGAGGGCTTCTACGTTTTCATTTGGTTGGCAATCGGTAGTAGCAGAATCTACAGCATGGATTACACCTGCAGCACCACCTACGGCAGAGGTAATGACTTCCTTGTAGGCATTTTCCTGTCCCTTGACGTGAACATCCTTGTCGATGGTGGCGGCACAGAGCCAGAAGTTAGCATCATAACGAGGATCTTCTGGTTGCTTGTGGATATATACACCAGGTACGTCCATCAAGAGTTTTTCATAGAGCGACTGCACGTGCTTATGGTGAGCGATATGGTCATCAAGGACAGTCATCTGTCCGCGACCGATGCCTGCACAGACATTACTCATGCGGTAGTTATAACCGATGGCGGTGTGTTGATAGTAAGGATAGGCATCACGAGCTTGAGTCGCATACCACATCACTTCGTTGGCTTCTTCCTTTGAACGACAAATCAAAGCACCACCGCCAGAGGTGGTGATCATCTTATTACCATTGAAGGAGAGTACGCCACACTTACCGAAAGTGCCAAGTACCTGACCATTGAAGCGTGAGCCCATACCTTCGGCAACATCTTCAACAACAGGAATCCCATACCTGTCAGCAATAGCCATAATTTTCTCGCAGTCGTATGGCATGCCATAGAGGGCAACAGGAACGATAGCTTTAGGGTACTTACCGGTCTTCTCCTTGCGGTCAATGATGGCTTTTTCGAGTAGCACGGGATCCATATTCCAAGTCGTAGGCTCAGAACCTACGAATACGGGCTTTGCACCAAGATAGGTGATTGGGTGAGATGATGCACAGAAAGTAAAGCTCTGTACGAGGACTTCATCACCTGCCTGTACGCCACAGCCGATAAGTGCAAGGTGGACTGCGGAAGTGCCCGAACTAAGACATACAACGGTACGGTCGAGTCGGCTTCCGTCGCTATTGCTGTTAGCGAAGTTAGACAAATCCTGCTCAAAAGCATTGACATTTGGTCCCATGGGAACTACCCAATTGGTGTCAAAAGCTTCTTGAACATACTTCTGTTCTGCGCCACTGGGACTCATTGACGCAAGGCACAAATAGATGTTTTTTCTTTCTTCAGACATGATTGTATTGTTAACGTTCAATTTTGACGTGTAGCCCAAGGAAAGCCACTACAAGACAATGGTTCCCTAACAAATAACGTCAAAATGATATTGATTTTTAATATTCGTTATTGATTCAGTCCGATTGTCAAAGGTAATAAATATTCATAATCTGTACGTCCTTTAACAATTTCACTGAAGAATCTATTGAAATAAACCAGCTGCGTATTACGGACTTTTATTCTCTCCGCCAATGACGTTATCTTTGGCAATAAAGTGCCAATTCGTTTATAATCGTCATGCCCTTTTTCCAAAATCATGGCTACCACAAAGAAAACATAAACTTTGCTTTTTGATTTTACAAACACAAAGGTCTGATTTTATTAGCGGGTAGGTTATATGGCAAAATTGGACGCTTACTTTTAATTAATTAGTCTTGTCTTTTTACCTTATGTTCCCCATACCCGTAACCGTAGCCATAACGTTTTCCATAACCATAATACTTGCCATATTTGCCATAGCCATAGTAATAACCATATTTCTTCTTCTGAAGATCCAAACCATTGATGGCAATACAGAGATTAGGCAATTTGTTATTCTCGGCAAGGTCGTTGATCAAAGTAAA